>ULUT01038155.1_pt1 | contig 17765 bp, 17 predicted proteins | sample 1958691 | NCBI WGS metagenome assembly ULUT01 (sample SAMEA4835766, study PRJEB28245) | human gut metagenome | biome: gut microbiome; material: fecal sample | place: Denmark | collected 2008 | reverse complement strand
TGGCGGTGGCCTCTGGGTGTCGGTGATATGAGTATCGGGGATTTGTTGTATGAGACGATGTTTATATTGTTATATTTATTGTTGTTTTTAATATTGTGTGGTTATGTAATAAACACTTTGCAGAGTACCTAATAAACAAAATGCTGATAACAAAGTATACAATTTGCAGATACTCTGATAGACAATCTGCACCATAGCGGAGGAACACCTATGGCGTACATCAAGCGCTGGGCTGAAACGGAATACCAGCTGGCGGAAACGATCTTCAAGGCCATCATCTTCACCGGTGTCCGGCAATGCGGTAAGACCACGCTTTTGAAAGAGTCACTGCCGACGGATTCTGCATATGTGTCTCTGGATTCGGAAACTGCGCATACATCAGCGGAAGAAGCGCCGGGGGCCTTCCTCATGAAGTATCGGAAAAAAAGTTGTCTGGGAATTGATGAAGTTCAGAAAGTACCGGCTCTTTTTTCTGAGATCAAGGCGTTGGCGGATGATTCGCCGGCGTTAAGGCAGTACTTGCTGTCGGGGTCTTCTGATTACCGGACGCTGCCGTCGGTTCACGAATCGATGGCAGGGCGTTTGGGTGAAGTGCGGTTGCGCCCCATGACCGAAGGAGAAATCCAAGGACGGCCGCCGATGTTTTTTGAAAGGCTTCGTCAGGAGGACTTTGAAGACGTTTCTTACGATGACTGCAATAAGAGCATCATTCTTCAGAAGGCCATTCGCGGCGGGTTCCCTCTGTTGCTGTCATATTCAGCCAGACAGCGTAACTATTGGTTTGACGCGTATGTTGATGCTGTTGCCAAGAAAGACCTTATGGCGATCGGCGACTTCAGAAAACCGGAATCATTGCTCGCGTTGTTGAAATTGTGTGCAGCAAATTCCAGCCGGTCGATCAATCTTTCTCAGGCGGCGTCCGTGATGGAAGTAACCCGTAAGACCATGTACGAGTATTTGGCCGCTCTTCAGACGATGTTTCTCATTGAAAGGCTCCCTTTGTGGCAGCCGCGTGTGGCGGAACAAATCGGCGCCGATTCCAAACTGATGCTTTGCGATACGGGACTCATGAGTCATCTGGTAGGAGTGGAAGAGGCGGACGCGCTGACGCTGCCGGACGACAAGGCTAAGACGGATCTCGTGGGGAATCTGATTGAAACGTGGGTCTATCAGCAGTTGGCTCCGTTGACGGATTTGGGAAGGGAATGGTCGCTTTTTCATTTCCGTAATCGGCAAGGAAAAGAAATCGATTTCATTCTGGAAAATCGTAAGGGCGACATGATCTGTTTTGAAGTGAAGGCGAGCGAAGGTGTTAAGTCTGATCACTTCAAGAACTTGAGATGGTTCCGGGAGCAGTTCGGCAAGGGGCGGCGCATGAAAACTATTGTGCTTTATACGGGATTCCAGGTGTGCCGTTATTCGGATGATGAGTTTGCGTTGCCTATGGCGTGCCTCTGGCAATAGTTGCAGCCTTTGAGCTGCTTTGGCGGGGCGGTTGGGGGAGGCGTGTCATACGGTGCGCTTGAGTGATTTCTGCCAAAGCACGACGAACGAGTGAGCCATCGCCAGGATACTATTCAATACAGGTGCGATAGAAGGCGTCAAAATCGGTTTCTTCGTTCTGCAGGTGGTTCTGAATATCGAATTTTTTTCCGAGTTTTGTAATCATTTCTTTGTCACCGCTGAGGTTGACGATCAGGTCGACGCCGACAGTTGTTTTTCAAATAAATTTCGTCTCATTGTCCAAGGCACGACGACAAGATGACACAGGGTAAAATGTTCGAACTTTTTGTCAGAAGCGCTTTCTGGCGCTGACAGTCTCAACGAACGAACTTCAACCAACTTCCGAGGAATAAAAAACATGGCGTCCGAAATGCGGGATCTCAATGCGGCCTTGTGGGCCGCAGCCGATGAAATGCGTAAGGTGATGTCGGCGGACGAGTACATCGAGGACTACAAAAAAAGGCCAATCCCAAGGTGGGCGCCGTTTTAGGCGGCCTGTGGTCGGAACTGAAATTGAGTCCCGAAGATTTCCGCGATCGCGATGCGTACGACGTGATTGATGCCCGGGTGCAGACGGTGCTCGAAAAAGAAATTCGAGACTTTGCGGCGACGTGGTGTGTGAATGCGTCGGCCCTGAAGGCCTTTGCCGCAGCGACGTCGGTCACAGACGTGACGCCCGAAGGCGTCAATGCCGACATGGGGAACTATTCGGGGTACAAGGCCGCCGGCGGCACTTTATCGAAACCGCGGTATCTTCGTGAACTGCGGAACGCCGTCGCAACGTTCGTGCGGGATGAAGTGAAGCCCCTCATGAAGTTCTGAGGTGGCCGGTGAAAGATTTCGGAGTTAATGTGGTTGAGCGTAATCAGTCCGCGCAGCAGATTCTCGAAAAAGTGTTCGGTCTGCAGACGTTCCGCGGTTTTCAAAAAGACGTGATTGAGTGCGTGGCCTCAGGGCGTGACGCACTCGTTTTGATGCCCACGGGCGGTGGAAAAAGCCTCTGCTACCAAATCCCCGCGCTCATGCGGCGGGGGACGGCGGTCGTCGTGTCGCCCCTGATTGCCCTGATGGCTGACCAGGTAGGGGCCTTAAAGGAATTGGGATTAAATGCCGCGTGCCTCAATTCCACGTTGACGAGTGAAGAAGTGATCGCCGTGCGGCGTGAAGCCTATGCGGGGCGCCTTGATTTTCTTTATGTGTCCCCCGAGCGGCTCGTGATGCCTTCGATGCTGCAGTTTTTGGAGCAGCTCGATATTTCGCTTTTTGCGATTGACGAAGCGCACTGCGTTTCGATGTGGGGGCACGACTTCCGGCCGGAATACGGTACGCTGCACGTCCTGCGCGAAAAGTGGCCGCAGGTGCCGAGAATTGCCTTGACGGCGACTGCTGACACCGCCACGCGCGAAGAAATCTGCGAAAAGCTTTTGACGGAACCTCAGCGATTCGTCGCGAGTTTTGACCGCCCGAACATCCGTTACCGCGTCGTGGAAAAACCAAAGGACAAAGATGGCGCGCTGCAGCTATTGGTGGATTTCATCAAGAATGAACACCCCGGCGAATGCGGCATCGTTTACGGGTTCTCACGCGCAACGGTGGAAGCGGCGGCGGATTATCTCTGTGCGCACGGCATCAACGCGACGAGTTATCACGCGGGGTTTGACGCGGCGGTGAGGCAGGAACGACAGAACCGCTTTTTAACGAGCGACAGCCTGGTGATGTGCGCGACGATCGCGTTCGGGATGGGGATCAACAAACCCGACGTGCGGTTCGTGGCGCATATCGACATGCCCAAAAGCATTGAAAACTACTTCCAGGAAACGGGGCGCGCGGGGCGCGACGGGTTGCCTGCGGATGCGTGGATGTGCTTCGGGTTAAAGGACGTGATGAATCAGCTCCGCTTTATCGAGCAGAGCGACGCGGATGAAATTTATAAGCGCCGAAGTTCGGGAAAACTCGATGCGATGTTGGCTTTGGCGGAAACCGTGAACTGTCGTCGGCGCATGATCCTCAATTACTTTGGGGAAGAAGCGCCCGAAAATTGCGGCAACTGCGACAACTGCGTGGAACCGCCGGAGGTGATCGACGCGACGGAAAACGCCAAAAAGCTGGTGAGCTGCATTTACCGCTGCATCAAAAAAAGCGGCTACGGGTTCGGTGCACAGCACATCATCGCCGTGCTGCAGGGCGAAAAAACGGAAAAGGTGCTCCGGGAAGGGCACGACACGTTGTCCACCTTCGGGATCGGCGCGGATACGGACGCAGACACGTGGCGTCGCATTTTGAGGCAGCTTCTTGCGCGGCGCATGGTGACGGTAGATCCCGATCACTTTAACGTACTGGCGCTCGGTAACGTGAAGGGACTTTTAAAGGAAGGAGAAACCGTCAGCATCCGGCGCTTTACGGCGGCATCCCGCATGCGGCGGCGCACGAAAAAAGAACTCTATGCGTTAAACGACGACGACATGACGCTTTTTGAAGAACTCAAAAAGTGGCGCAAGCAGAAGGCGGCGGAATTGGGTAAGCCTCCGTACGTCGTCTTTACCGACGCGACCTTAAACGAAATCGCCAAAAAACGTCCCAAGGCCTACAGTCAGATGGACAGGATTTCCGGCATCGGCGAAAAGAAGCTCGAGCACTACGGACGCGACATCATCCGCTTGGTGTGCGATTTCGAGGGGCATGAACTGCGGGACGCCGCCGAAGTCATTCACGAACGTTACGGTTTGACGGATTTTGGGGAAGTGGCGTTTTGAGGAGAACGGCATGAAACGATTTTTGGCAGTAGTGTTAGCGGTTGTCCTGGTAGGTACCGCCGCAGCTGCGGAACACATCCGTTCCGACGGCCACGGCGGCTTTTGGAACTCAGACGGCAGTCATACGAGGTCGGACAGTCACGGCGGGTACTGGCACTCGGACGGGAGTCATGCAAGGAGTGACAATCACGGCGGTTATTGGAATCCGGACGGCAGCCATACGCGAAGCGACGGGCACGGCGGCTATTGGTTGCCGGACGGTTCTCATGTGAAGTCGGACGGCCACGGAGGGTATTGGGAGCCGGACGGGCGTCATGTGAGAAGTGACGGACATGGTGGTTTCTATCGCTGAAGCCCGGCGACTTCAAACGTTTTCTGCAATGCGGTAGCGGCCCATATCGTTCAGGACGATAAGAGCAAAATCCTCATCGGGCGTGGTGGTGATGCAACCCAAGCCAAAAAGAGCCGTGAGCAATTCGTTTCGATTGAGATGCGGAAGGTCAGAGAGTCAGAAGACCGAAAACATCCTTGTCGAAAACCATCGGTTTGTGTTCTCGAATGCAGCGGATGAGGTCGCTAAAAAATAATTTTTTTATTAAAAGAAAAACCTCGTGCAAAGTATGATGAAGTCATATTTTGCACGAGGTTTTGGACTCCGGAACTGCCGGGTCAACGCTTTAACTTATACCCGATCACAAAAAGCCACGTCGCGACGGCCGTGAGCACGACGGCAGCTGCAGCCACCACGGAGAGCGACACCCAGGCATTGAAGTCGCTTTGCCCGAAAAAGCCGTAGCGGAAACCGTCCGTCATGTAAAAGAAGGGGTTAAAGCGCGACAACGTTTCCCACAGGGGCGAAAGGTTCTTCACCGAATAAAAAACGCCCGAGAGGAAGGTGAGGGGCATCAGCACGAAACTCTGAAACGCGCCCAGCTGATCGTACTTATCTGCCCAGAGGCCGCAGATGACGCCGAGGCTTGCCATGATCGCCGCCCCCAGAAAGCCGAACCCCAGCACCCACACGGGGTTTTCGATATAGGGCGTCGCCCAAAGGAAGGTGGCGACGAAAACGCCTCCCCCAACGACGAGCCCGCGGACGATGGATGCCAAAATGAAGGCCGAAGCCAGCTGCCACCCCGAAAAAGGCGGCAGCTGGATGAAGATGAGGCTCCCCATGATTTTGGACTGCAGGAGAGAGGAGGCGCTGTTGGAGAAGCTGTTCTGCAGAAGCGACATCATTACCAAGCCCGGCACTAAAAACTGGGTGTAGGTGACGCCTTCGAAGGTGGGCATCCGGTCGTTTAAGAGTTCACCGAAGACGGCAAGGTACATCACCCCCATGATGACGGGTGCGAGCACGGTCTGCAGGGCGATTTTCCGAAAGCGGTGAATCTCTTTTTCAAAGAGTGTCAAAAAAGCCGCAAAGGGACGGTAAGGACAGGGTTGAGGATGGGGCATCGTTTATTCGTTCGTAAGACGCAGAAAAACTTCTTCGAGGTTGGCGGGCCCCGTTTCAATGTCGGTAACGACGCACCCTGCGGCGTGAAGTTCGTTTAAAAGAGTTCGGAGCGCGTCGGCTCCCGCGTAGGCACAGGCGTATTGATTGAGTCCCAGAGCGTTGAAGGATGCGACGTCGTCGGGAAGCGTTCCCGACACCAATGTGAATTTCAGCCGGTCGCCCGAGAAGCGCTGCAGAAGTTTCTTGGTGGAATCGAGCGCCGCGAGTTTCCCGTGATTGAGAAGCGCGATCCGACCGCACAAGGACTGCGCTTCCTCGAGGTAATGCGTCGTGAGGATGATGGTGTGGCCTTTGGCGTTGAAGTCGCGCATCACGTCCCAGAGGCGGTGCCGCAGTTCCACGTCGACGCCTGCCGTCGGTTCGTCGAGCACGATGACGGGCGGTTTGTGCACCAACGCCTGGGCAATGAGGACGCGGCGCTTCATGCCGCCCGAAAGTCGAGAGACCATTTCGTCCGTTTTGTCCGCAAGTCCCAGTTTCTCCAGAAGTTCGTCAATCCACGCGTCGTTATGCCGCAGGCCGTAATACCCGCTTTGCTGACGCAGAATTTCGCGTACCGTAAAAAAGGGATCAAACGTAATTTCCTGCGGGACGATTCCCACTGCGGTTTTCGCCAGACGCGGTTCGGTGACGACGTCGTGCTCCAAGACCGTAATGCGGCCTGTGTCCGGAATGACGATGCCGGAAAGAACGCCGATCAGCGTACTTTTCCCTGCGCCGTTGGGGCCCAAAAGTCCGAAGATTTCTCCTTCTTCGACGGTAAAGGAAACGTCTGCCAAGGCATGTGTCGTGTGCTTGCCGCGGTGAAAGGTTTTCGTGAGTTGCGTAATGGTAAGAGCGGCCATGGTTCAGAACTTCAGCAAATCGGCGTGAGCGGCGTAAAAGGTGTTGAAACGGTCAAAGCGCTGCAGGATGTCGGTCGTGACCGAATGTTCCAACTGGTGTGAAAACGCTTCCGCCGTCGCTTCGTCCAACTTCATTACGTTGAGGAAAAAGTCCTTCAGAATGACGCGGCGCTCCACCACCGTTTTTCCTACCGTACGGCCCGCGTCCGTCAATTTGATGGGGCCGTAGGGTTCGTACGTGACATAGCCCGCATCCCGCAGGGCTCTGAGCGTCATCGCGACGGTACTGCGGGTGACGCCGGACTCGCGCGCGATTTTGCAGCCGCGGGCCGAGCCCCCGGTTTCACAGGACTCGCGGTAAATGACGGCGAGATAGTCTTCCTGCACCGGGGTGAGTTTCTTCGTTTCGTCAGCGGCGGCTGCTTTTTCGGCGGGCGCCGGGGAAGTTGTTCGGGGCATACGCGTCAGAGGAAAAAGAAAGGGGAAACGATCATTGTAAGAGCGCTCGAACGGATCACGAAATGGTGAAGCGCACCGGGACTTCGACGGTCAAGGGCGCCGACAAAGGGAGCTTCACACCGATCAAGGGTTCAGCTGCCTTTAACGCGGCGCGGTTCAACAGAACCGACGCGTGCGGTTTCTTAAGGACGACGTCGGTGACGATGCCGTTCCCGTCAATCGTCACCGCAAGCACCACGTCGCCTTCCGCGCCCGTCTGCCGCGCGCGGCGGGGGTAGCGTTTGTGTTCATCGATCACGGCGACGATTTTGGCTAAGGCGGCGTTTTGCGCGTCAGTCAAGACGCCCGAAGCAGTTCCTTGGGCGAGAGACGCGGATTTACCCCCGGACAGAGCCGACGAGGCTTTCGCGCCGTCGCTTGCTTTCACCTCCGTCTTGTCGATGGGTAAGTCCTTTTTTACCGGTTTCTTTTTGGCCGAAGGCTTTTTCACCACGGGCTTCGGCTTGGGTTCTTCAATGACCTTGGGCGCTTCGGGCGGGGGCGGAGGCGGCGTTTCTTCCTTGACGGGTTCGGGTTTGGCTTCGACTTTGACGTCGCTTGCGTCTGACAAATGTTCTACCAACGCTTCCTTCGCCGGCGTCATCGGTACGGTTTCGATGACGACCGTCATTTCGTCGCGCAGAATGCCTTTCGTCAATTCCGGGACGGCGATCGCTTTTTGTACGACGGTGAGCAGTCCCGCCGCAAGAAGCCCCAGCGCTGCTGCGGCGACCGCAACGCGTGCAAACCGATCCGCCCGACGGATCTCAACGGCCGCGTAAGTCATTTGCGGGCTCCGGTACCGGACGCGTCGCTGGGTTCACGGGTGGAAATGACGAATTTGCCGGCGCGCTTTACCTTCGCGAGATCCACGACCGCCACAAAACTCGAGAAGGGGGCCTTTTCATCCATGAAGATGTTGAGAAGTTTCTCAGGCGCCGCGTCAAGCGCTGCGGAGAGTCCCTCCAACGTCGTCACGTCGTCGCCCAACCACAAGGAACCGTCGGCTTTCACCGAAAGCACGATTTCCTGACGCTCGGAGTGTTTTTCGGCATGCTCGGCCTGCGGAAGAATGATTTCCAACACGGGCCGCGAAAAACTCATGGTGAGCACAAAGAAGATGATGAGCATGAAAAGGCAGTCGATCAAAGGCGTGAGATCGATCTGCGGCTCGTCTTCAAAGTTGTCGAAAAAGTTCGGTGTCATGCCGAGAACCTCACGCGCGGGCGTCAAGAAGCGCGGAGACTTCGCCGTCGTCCGCAAAGCGCTTCGATCCCGTCGTTACCTGAGCCTTGCGGCAGACTTCGAGCGCGCGGTAACTGTGTTCGATCGCTTCAATGTGAAAGCCCCGAAATTTCAGCACCAGGTAGTAGTAGCAGGCCAGCACGGGAATCGCGATCGTCAAACCCATGATCGTCGTGATGAGTGCCGACCAGATGCCGGATGCTAAGACGGAGGCGTTCGCCTGCGTGACGTCGCTCATCGACTGAAAGACGTCAACCATCCCCCAGACGGTTCCGAGCAGTCCCAGAAGGGGCGAAATCACGCTGATGAGCTTTAACCAGCAGAGGCCGTTCGTGACGCGCTTGAAGTTGCGGTAAAAGAGGTAGCCGACTTCGGCGCGGATATCGTCGGAGTGATCCCCGTGCGTTTTGACGATGTCGTAAATGATGCGGATTAAGGGATTCGCTTTCTTGGGATCGATTTCTTTTAAACAGCGGTCTTTGCCGCGTTCCAAGTCCAGAAAGTCGCGGCGGAAGTTGCGCCAGACGGCCGTCATGTAAAAAAGCTGCCAGAGCGACACGTAAAGCGCAAAAAGTGCAACAAGAATGAGCGCAACGCCCGCGGGTCCGATCAGCGCGTAAACGGACGCGAGTCCCTCGGAAGAAATCTGCATGATGCGTGAAAACCGGAATTAGTTGAAAAGAGGCGCCATGGCTGCGACGGCATTAAGGCAGTCCAAGCGGTCCGGATGCGTCTCGCTTTCCTTGCGGCGCGCTTCGCGTTCGGGCGTCAAGCCCCCCGCCATCTTCGTCATCATGTCAAAGAGGACAGGGTCAATGCGTCCACGGCACAAAAACGTGGCTTTAAGGGTGTTGCCGCGGCCTTTTTCGGTGAGGGCTGCACTCGTTTTAGCCATCCAGGCGAGCGCTTTGGGGTCTCGCGCGTTTCCGCCCATCGTGGCAAAGCAGCCGATTTTCTTGCCGGTGAGTTTGTCGGCAAACGAAGCCATGTCCGCAGGCGCATCGCCCTTATCGCACCAAAAGCCCAAAAGTACCGTGTCGTAGTGGGAGAGATCCGCCGGCGCTGTCTCAGGGGTATAGAGAACGCCCGCGGTGTAGGTGTCGGCGACGGCGTGCGCGACGATCATTGTGTTTCCGGTCTTGGACGTCGCGACGACGAGGGTTTTGGGTTTGGATTGTTCGGTCATGAAAGTGTCTCCTTAAAAAATCAAACGGGGCCGAATGACATTAAGCCGTAAAACGCGCCTTGTCCGCCTTAAACGCGTCGACGACAGCCGGAATCAGCTGATGGTTTTCGCGGCCGACGTAGACGGAAAAAGCGACCGTTCCGTCTTTGGCGAAGAAATGCACGGAATGCGATTCGCGCTTCATGAAGGGCATCGTCACGAAGGCGATGGCAGTGATGTCATCGTACTTCAGGTGGCCGCCGATCACGGCGTCTTTGGCGAGGATGTTGTAGTAGCCCATGGCGCGCTTGCCTGCCGTGAGTTTCCCCTGAATTTCAAAAACGTGACCGGCGTGCACGAGAAAGAGCGTCACTTTCGCCCAAGCGGCCAAAGCCGCCCACACGCCGTCAAATTTTTCAGAGACGTCGCCCGCGACGAACGCGACGGCGTCTTCGGGCATCTTCTGCGCGGCTGCAAGTTCCGTCGTGCCGAGGGCTTTGGCGATCGTCGCAAGCGTCACGGGGTGCGGCGCCGCCATCAGGCCGGCAATGATCTTCGTTTCGTCGGCAGTGGGGGTGATGTGCTCAGTCATGGTGGTTTCCTAATGGTTCAAAAGGTTGTCGGGCGCGAGTTCGCGCATGAAAAGCGCGCGGTCGCAGGAAGAGAGCAGTTCCAAGTCGTGCGTAATCAAAAAGACGACGCGGCCTTTGTGGGCTTCGGCTTTTAAGAGTTCGGCAATCGTTGCCATGTTGGCGCCGTCCAATCCGCTCGTCGGTTCATCCAGGATCAGAACGGCGGGGTCCTTGGCAAGGGCACAGGCAATGACGACGCGCTGTTTTTCGCCCCCGGAAAGACTCTGCGGATGGCGTTGGGCAACGGCGGTCAAGCGCAGGCGCGTGATGAGGTCAACGACCGCGGCGTGTTCGGCGTCCGTAAGGTGCGGCCGGTGCCAGCGGGCGAAAAAGCCCCGGCCTCGGGCTTCGGCACTTTTTTTGGCAAGCACCGCGCTTTCAATTTCTTCGCGTACCGTCCGCATCTGCAGCTGATGGTCGGCGTTCTGGAGCACAAGCCCCGCGTGCGGCATCAGGGCATCCTTGTCGACTTCCCTGTTACGAATGAAGAAGCGCCCCGACGTCGGCGTATTAAGCCCCGTGAGAATGCGGGCAAGCGTCGTTTTCCCCGTGCCGTTGTCGCCTACGAGCGCCGTGATGCCCGGGGGGACGGAAAAGGACGCGTTGCAGAAAACGGTTTTCGCGGGCGGATAGGCAAACGTGATGTGATCCGCGGCGAAAACGGCGTCCGACGCGACGTCGTTCACCGGCACGTGCGGGAGCGTGAGACGGGGATCCGCGACATGAGCCGCCCGCAGGCCGTAGGTGCGGCGCAGCAGCGCGTCTTCGAGCATCGCAAACGGCCCTTCGATTTTGATGGCGCCGTCCTGCATGACGATGACGGCGTCGGCGACGTCTTTGAGCCAATAAAGCCGGTGGTCGACGACGAGAATGGCGCAGCCGTCTTTTTTTAACTGCGCCAAGGTGTCGGCAAGGGCCGCAGTCGCTTCCGGATCGAGGTTCGCGCTCGGTTCATCGAGAATCAGCACCTTGGGCCCTAAGGCGAGAATGTCCGCTAAGCCCACCTTCTGCTTCTCGCCTTCGGAAAGGGCGTGAATGTCCTGCTTTAACTGATGCGTGATGCCGACTTTTTCCGCCGCGGTCATGACGCGTTCTTTGACGGCGTCGGGTGCTGCGCCGCGGCTTCTTAAGGCAAAGGCGATTTCGTCTGCGACCGAAAGCGCAAAAAACTGTTCTTCCGGATCCTGAAAGAGGGTGCCGATCAATTCCGACAACTGTGCGACGGGCGTCTCGGAAACATTTTTTCCGGCGACGGTGACGGTGCCCGAAAGCGCTCCGCCGTAAACCTGAGGCGCTAAGCTGTTCGCAAGCCGCATGAGGGTCGTCTTACCGCACCCGGAGGCTCCGGTGACGACCTTTAATTCGCCCGGAGCGACCGTGAGCGAAATCCCGTGCACGGCGTCTTTTTCCGCGTTGGCGTAGCGGTAGGTGACGTTCTGAAAATCAATCAAGGGTGTCGTCATTTAGCGCATCCCCACCGACGTCATAAAGAGGTTTTTGAAAAGCACTTCCGCCGCAATCGTGAGGATCGTGATGAGGATCGTTGCGGACAAGAGCCTGGCGTCCAACGTGGTCATCGTTCTCAAGTCGGTTCTCATCGTGCGCTTGGCGGCACCGAGCCCCTTTAATTCGCTGGCGACCCCCAAGGTTTCCGAGGATTTGAGCGCTCGAAAAAGAATCGGCGCCAAAATGAGGCGCGCCGACAACAAGGGCTGCAGCGTCAGCATGGCGGGGCCGAGGGGCCAGCCTTTGATTTTGAGGGTCTCCCACACTTGACGGATGTCGTTCGCGAACGTCGGAATAAAACGCAGCATGACGGCGCTCGGCAGAAAGAGGCAGAACGGAAGGTGCATCCTCTCCAACGTTGCCAATAAGTCTTCGACGCGCGTCGTGAGCGCCAAGACCACGACGGCATTCATCATCGAGAGACCGCGCAGAAACGGAATCACGAGTGATTTGATCGAGAGGCCGCCGAACCCCGGAAACCAGTGTTCGATCGCGAGGCCGCAGCCCGCGGCTACCGACATCATGACGGCCATCAGAAGGTACAACACCGCCAACAGTTTCGGCCGTTCGATGAGAAGCGCGTAAACGAGCGTCGCCGCAAAAAGGACGATTTGGCTCACGAGCCCCGAACACGCCACCGTGAGAAGTGCCGTTGCCAACGTCACCGCGAGTTTCGTTCTCGCGTCCGTGCGGCGCATCAGGTTCGCGTTGTCCGCGGCGGCTTTAACGAACAAATCCCGCATGCTTTAATTCTCCGACGGTTTTCCAGCCGAACCACAGACCGATCAACGAACCCGCGTACCCCAGAATCACGATGGGAGCGACGGTCCACAAGAGCTGCGGCGATTCGCGCATGAAAAGGTAAGAAACACCCAACGACAGGCCCTTACTCACAAGGTCGTAAAGTCCCGCGGCCACCCACGGGGCCCAGGGTTTGGTTTCGCCGCCGGTGAGTTTCACGAAGAGTTCCCCGACGAGCGCCGCCAAGAGTGACGACGGGAGCAGGGTGAGGCTTCCGCCCATGAGGCACACGCTCACGATCATGCTCACCGCAGTGAAAAGCAGGAGCGTTCCGAACTTCGGCACCTTCGTCAAAAGAACGATGAGAAGCGTCGTAAACACCAGGTTTTTCGCGATGAGCGACACCGGATTCATGCCGCCGCCCGCTAGCGCAATCAGAAGGCTCGAAAGCTTGGCGGCCGCGGCAAAAACGCCGATGAGCACAAGCTCCCGGCTCTGCCAATGACGTTGAATGGTCTTCATGCGGCGAAGTCTGTGGTTGAGTTAAGAAAGGGGCTTCCGCCCCGGGGGGCGGAAGGTTCATCACACGGCGCGGATCAGTAGTGCGCCGTAAGTTTCACGTTGAAGGAACGGCCGGCTTCGTAGGAGCTGGTGTTGTACTGATACGTCTGATTGAAGATGTTCAGGAACTCAGCGTCCACGGCGTAGTTGCCGTCCTTACCGAAGCGGTAGCCTGCCCCGAAGTTGAAGGTCGTAAAGCCGGCAATACGGGTGGTCTCATCCGTGCTGTAGCTGTACGTCTTCGTTGCCGTCTGAGAACGGGCATACGTGTCGGTCGTCAGAACGCCGCCGAAGAGTTCGTGGTTCGTCTTCAGGCCGTAGCGGGCAAAGAGAGCCGGGGTGCCGGATTCATAGGTTGAGTACCCTTGTTTTTCCAGCTTGCGACGCATAGTGGTCACGGTAACGTAGGGGGTATAGCGGTCCATCAACGTATAAGCGAGAGACGCTTCGATCCCGAAAGTTTTAGCTTTGTCCGCATTGATGTAGCGGGAACTGTTGGTATTGGGATCGGTTAAATCTTTGGTGATGTAGTCATCTGCCATAGAGTAGAAGGAAGTTACATCAACATCAATCGGGCCTCGGTTGAAACGAGCACCTAATTCAAAATTATCTGAAGTTTCGGGCTTCAGATCGGGGTTCCCCTGCACGGAGCCGCCGCCCATGTTGTTCTGAAGGTATTTTTCTTGAAGTAAGGGGGCACGGAATCCTTGAGACCAGGTGGCTCGAAGGGCAAGATCTTCAATGCCGGTCCATGTAAGACCGGCGTTAAAGACAAAATGATCGTTGTGATTGCTGCCGGTTTTCCCTGCTGAACCGTCGTCTATGTTGTTAAAAGGAGTAGTAACGGTTTCACGCGGCGTCGACATGGTTTGATAGCCATTTTTTGACGCAGAAGCCTTGGACATTTCACTGTCTACATAGGTATAGCGGACGCCGTAGCTGGCGGTAAAGTCATGGGGTAATTGCGACTCCATCGAAGCAAATACGGCGTGATTGGATTGTTTTCCCTCGTTGTAGCGATCCGTGATGTAGTCCATATCTATTGACAGAGGAGGCCTCGGAACGATATGGGACTTCATTTGAAGAGACGTGTCGGCTTTTAATTTATCTTGAGAAAATTCATAGCCGGTCACCAAATAGTGATGGTCTCCCAACTGCCAATCCATCTGAAGGCTGGTTCCCAGAGTGATCAATCGGTTGTCCGCTTGACTATGTTGTAACACCTGAGAGCTATCTGCATCAGAGTTAACATGGTTCACCATTTGCTTTTGAGTTTTCTGCCAATAGGCATCCCAACGGACACGAGTCAACGTGTCGTTGATGTTTTTGGCATCCACAAATACCCCGACCTTTTCACGTTTCCACTGGGGAATGTCGACGTAGAAATCATCGGCGTCATACGTGATGCTGCCGGAACGCAGGTGGCTGTCGAAGAGGTCGGCCTGAATGCCGGCGGTCACATTGTCTGTAATGTCGTAACTCAGTGCGGCACCGGCCGACTTCGTGCGGAAAGCAGTGTGCGGCAGACGACCTTCCGGCGTATCCAAGTCTTCCTGAGACTGATAGTTGCCGGACAAACGGTAGTGGAAGCGATTAGCGGAACCCGAGAGCATCAGGCTTTCAGACCAACCGTGACCGGCACCGTTCCAAGCGACGGAAGCGTCAGCTTCAAAAGCCTTTTTGCCGCCTTTCTTCGTGATGATGTTGATGGCACCGCCGATGGCATCGGAACCGTAGAGAACGGAAGCCGGGCCTTTGATGACTTCAATACGCTCAATGGCGGCGGGGTCGATCAAAATGGGCGAACCGTCCATCGACTTCTGTTCAGAAATCTTCTGCCCGTCAATCATGACGAGCGTGCGGAACGTGTCTTCACCGCGGATGGAGATGCGCTTTAAGCCCTGAGAGCCGGCGTTTGTGACCTGCACGCCCGGAATGTCCTGCAGAAGATCCGAGATCGTTTTTGCGTTGGCGTGTTTCACATCTTCTTCCGTCACGACGGAGAGACTCATCGGGACTTCCTGAATTTCCTGTTCCACACGGGCCGCCGTCACTTTGACGGTTTCTGCGGACACGGTTTCTTCCGCGGCAACGGCTGCAGAAGAGGAGGCCGCAAGTGCGGCAAAAACGGCAGCTGCCGCAACAGTGAGGTGCAGACGAGAGCTGTACTTCATGAGATTTCCTTTGACTTCCTTTTGTGGGCCTTGTGCGGGAGTTCTCCGGTTCCCAGCGGCCCTTTTGGAGCGTTGTGTTGCCCTTTTTCGCTCAGAAAAGTTCAGGTTGGTCGGGGGCTTTTTGTGGGGCGGGCACCTCGACCTCGGCATCGATTAAAAAATTCGTTATCCGTGGTGAGGATGGCCGGGGTGCCCCATCAGGGAAGGCATACCGGCGGGCATCTGGATTTGAGCGTCCGGCAGTCGTTTGGCGATGATGTCCACCAAAAGCTGCGCGAGCGTCACGTGCCAGAACTGACCCGCCACGGTCTGCAAAAGCCAATCGCCGCAGCGCGTCAGAAGTCCCGCGGAAATCCATTGTTCGATTACGTCGTTTGCGACCGTATCCACGGGTTGCTTAAATTCGGCGGCGAGGCGCTTTAAGTTGATCGCTCCCAATTCCATTTCGGACGAAATCGTGCGCAGCATGTGCCACAGGGGACGGGGAGCGGAAAGCACCATGACGGGTTTATGCCCCGCGTCAATGCCGGTGCTCCAGTCTGCCAATTTCCGATCCATCATGAAGCTGTAGCCCGCTAAGCGGCCGCCCGCACCGCAGCCGAACGCAAGGCAGTCACAGGCGGACTTGCCGAGTTCGTTGTAAATGTTGCGTTCGCGGTTGGTGCGGCGCCAGTGGTTGTTGGAAAGGCGTTTCCACTGCGAGGCCGTAAGGATTTCGACGGACTTCGCGAACATGTCTGCTTTCATCGCAGTGTCGGCTGCGGCGGAAAGTTTCCCGAGGCTGATGTATTTCGCCAAGGGGGACTTTTCAAAGACGTTCAATTGGTAGCAGTCCACGCCGTCCAAGGGGAGGCTCGCCGCGGTGCGAAGATCGTCTTCCCATACGTCCATCGTCTGTTCCGGAAAACCATAAATAAGATCGATCACGACGGCGGCGTTGTCGTAGGAGCAGAGCTTTTCCAAGCGCTTCAGGATGGCATCGCGCCCGTCCACGCGCTGCACGTTCTGACGCACTTTGCTGTTGAGGGTCTGCACCCCGAGGGAGAAGCGGTTGACGCCCCCTTCCAACGCCGCTTCCATCTTTTCGTCTTCAAAGTGATGGATACGGCCTTCAAGCGTAATTTCGCAGTCGTTCGCAAGCGGCAGGTAGGTTTTCACCGCGGAAAGGATGCGCTTGAGATCCGCAGGTGCCAGGCACGTCGGCGTGCCGCCGCCGAAATAAAGAGCGTGAATAAGTCCCGTCGCCTGCGCCTTTTTATCGCTCCAAAGCTGCAGTTCCTTGATGAGGTGTTCGGCAAACTCGTGACTCGCTTCCGGCTTGAAGGGGTTCTGGTAGAACATACAGTAAAGGCAGCGCGTTTCGCAGAACGGCACGTGGATGTACGCAAGACTTTTTCCCGAACGCGGTTCGTCCCAGAGGCTTTCGAGTTTCTTTTCGGCGGCTTCGCCCATCAGAGGCATGTCCGCCGGGCCCGAATGAATGACGGCTTTGGCGGCAAAAGCGGCATGCAGCGGATCTGCGGCATTGGCAAAGTAAGCAGATACGTCGCCGGTGTGAAGCGCGGCGTCCATCGCGCGGGCGCCGGATTCAAATGTCGCGGCGTGTGGGTGACCGGAAGGAACGGAAGCGGACATAAAAGCGTAGTGAAAATTGACCGAGTCAGAGAAGAAGACGTTTTTTCAATCATCTTCTTGCAAGAAAATTTATTTGAATGAGAATCTTAACGAGAATCGTTCTCAATGTTAAGCAGCTCAAACAAACGGCGCAGATTCTACGGACGGGATGTTAGGGTTGTCAAACATTGCGCAAAAAGGCGAGGTCGCAAGGGAGGTATGCAGGGTACGGATATATCATTGTTGATATATTTTTTGACAAGCATGAAGGAGGTTTCGGAATGAAAACTTTTGATGAAGTCTTGGCAGAGGATCTGCAAGATCCGGCGTTTCGTCGGGCATATGAAGCGTCGGAAAAGGCATTGCAGGGCTTTGATGAGATTCTCAAGGCTCGATTTGAAGCAGGATTAACGCAGGAAACCGTTGCCCAACGGATGGGGACGAGCCAGGCCGCCGTCGCTCGTTTGGAAGGTAATTTGGCTAAAGGCCGTTACCCCTCGGTGAGGTCGTTGCAGCGCTATGCGAAAGCGGTCGGCAAACGCCTCGAAATCCGATTGGTGTAGTGCCGGAAAAGGAAATGAGAGGTCATGATGCCGTTGGTCTTCGGATCGGCGGATATTTTTTTAGGGGGCGTCCAACGTCATGAAACTGCCATGAAAACCGAGTCGTTCCGACATATCGCCTCCCTACGATGCCGGTCATTCGGAGAGTGAACCACTCTTCGGACTTCTCAATTTTTTATGGAATGACTTTTGATCATGGCTTTGGTTTCCAACGTCCGTCCGCTTCTTTGCGCTGCCGCGGTGGCGGCGCTTTTTGCCGCACCTCAGGCGGGGTTCTGCGCCGGGGAGGCACCTCTTGCGCAGCGTGCGGCGATGGGTGACATTACGCAGTGGGGCGGCGCGCGTCGTCTGCAGAACGATCAGACGCAGCTTTTGCGCGATTCCATCAAAAAGCGCACGGCAAAGAATGTGATTCTGCTGATCGGCGACGGGATGGGGGATTCTGA
>ULUT01049086.1_pt1 | contig 17950 bp, 20 predicted proteins | sample 1958691 | NCBI WGS metagenome assembly ULUT01 (sample SAMEA4835766, study PRJEB28245) | human gut metagenome | biome: gut microbiome; material: fecal sample | place: Denmark | collected 2008 | reverse complement strand
CAATGTAGCGGCTGCCGTCATCAATGAGGGCAATCACATATACCTTATGCTTTTTGCCGTCTTCTGTTTTCAGGTAAGTATACCAAGACGCATATCCGTTCGGCCGGTTCGTAAGTATATGTGAGTAAAGCATTCAGCATCCTTAAGCATTGCGGGCAGCCCTCATGATTTTGGAAAGCAGTTCTTCCGATATATCGTAACCAACAGTAATGCTGATTCCGTTAACGGAAAAGCCAAAACTTTCCGTTTTTTCATCTGGGATCTCGATTTTTGGGATGGAATCACTATGGTCTGAACCTGGAACCAGCTCAACCAGAGATTTTGTGGATACGGATGCAGGTAATAAATCATTATGGTCAGGAAGAACAGAAGTTGACATCTCTTCCCGAATCTTTCGTAGCCAGTAAAAATAAGAATTGCGACTGAGTTGGTTCTTTTCACAGTATTCGTCGATCTTTAACCCGGATGCAATCCGGTCTTCGATGATAGCAGTCCATTGCTGCATATGAAGTTGCGAACTTGTTGCAAGGGAAAAACACCAGGATTTTCAAAGAAGATTTTAAGATATAGAAAAAGAGAAAACAGATGAAACATTATAAAAATTTATTTATCAACCAACTGAATACAAAAGACGTAGATCATTTTACCACAGACACTGGTCTTTTCCTGAGGCGAAAGACAAACGGAGCTTTTCGTAAACTATGTAATATTTTTACAAATGCAACGATTATAAGGGAAGATACACCGGATTACACCAGTGATGAAGAGTATTATAGTAATCTAAAACCGGACAGAATACCATTAGTACATTACCCACTGTCAACGAAAAAGAATGCCAACAATATTGTTGTCGAGCGATATCCTAAGTTGGATAAAGAGGAAAGCTATATTTTCGTAGGAAGTCATGTCTGCCCGGAAGACATTGAAACAATGTTGAATATCATCGATCGTAATGCGTACCTGATACTGGGGTCTGTGGAAACATTGAATTATAATCCAGAGGCATATTTTTCTTGGCTGAATGGAATGATTGTTTTCGGAGTATTGAATCAGAAAGAGAGAAGTGCGCTCTCTGCGAAGATGGAGCGTGTATTACAGACACAAAGCATTCTGATATTCCCGGAGGGTTCGCACAATTATGATTTAAACAGATTGATTAAACCGCTCTATGACGGTCCGGTGAATCTGGCATTAAAGACCGGAAAAAAGATTGTTCCGGTTGCCCTAGTAAAAGATTATGAGAATAACGTGGCTTATCTGGATGTGGGGAGTCCGATAGATGTAAAAAATCTTGATTTGAATATACAGGATTATTATCCGGGAAAAGAAGAGAGTGAAAAATACCGGATAAAATCCATGAGCAGTTATGTACAGGATCAGATGGCAACAGCAGTTTATCATATGATGGAACGTCATCTTGTTCTGATGAAGAGAAAAGAATATGGAGATATTGGACAATATTTTGTGGATTTTTATGTGACGGATACATTTCGTAAGCTGAATTGGAAACACGATGTATTTGAAGCAGAATATCTGACCAAGAAAACGGACGAAGAGCGAGAATATGAAGCAGTTGTAAGATCACTGGGTGGTTTACGACTAAAGAAAAATATACTGAAGGAAACCAGCTTGAACAGCAGGGAATATATCCAGAAGGAAATTGATTTGGACAAGAAGAATGTAGCAGAGAATTTGAGACGATATTTTTATGAAAAAGTAGTTTGACAAAGGAGAAAGAGAGAAATATGATTTCACAGACAGACAGACAGACAGACAGACAGAGCATGAGTTGACGAGATTTCTGTCCGTAGATAAGCCGTGGCTGAAATATTATGGAGAAGAGGTTATGTTATGCATCGTTCATTACCAGAAGGTTCGATGTATGATTATCTGACTTCCTGTAATGCGGGGCGGATGGATGAGGTTGCTTTGAATTACTTTGGAAAAAGGTTACGCACCGACAAATGCAGGAGAAGATTGATGCATGTGCGAGAGCATTAACAAGCGTATGGTGTCAGGGCTGGTGATGCAGAGAGTCTTTGTGTTCTGGCAATGTCGGAGGCTGTGTATCTGCTTTATGCGATCAATAAAATCGGAGCAATCGCCAATATGCTTGTGATGAATGCAACGGAAGCGGAGATTCATGAGAAGTTAGCCGTAACGGAAAGCAAAATTGTGATTACGGTTGATCTGGCACTGGAAAAGATTGTACAGGCAGCAAAGAGAACAACTGTAAAATATATCATAGGTGTTTCGCTGGCAGAATCTATGCCATGTGTAATCGGTACGCTTTATAAGTGGAAATCAAAAATAAAGCAGGAAAATTGTGTTTTATTTTCAGAATTTTTGAAGGCAGGTCAAGGAAAGAAGATAGATTGTCAGGAAATAAAAGCAGATGCACCGGCAATTATTGCATATACCGGAGGCACAACCGGCAAGGCAAAAGGTGTACTGTTGTCAAACCGTGCAGCGAATACGATGGCATTTCAATACAAATATGCAGATAAAGTGATGGACTTTCAAAATGGAGAACGTTTTTTAGATATCATTCCGCCTTTCTTGGTTTATGGCCTGGTTTTTTTGGGGGGGTACATATGGCACTATGTACACGCCTTGAGGATGTTTTTTGCCCAGATCTGGCACCAGAACGATTGCCGAAACTTTTTACAAAATATAGACCAAATCATCCAAGTGGAGTTCGTTACATATGGAAGCAATGACAAAAGATAAGAAGATACAGAGGATGAATCTTTCTTTTGTGAAGACGGTTGCTTATGGTGGTGACGGAATGAATCAAGAATGGGAAGATGAGATGTCAAAGTTCTTGAAAAGTCATCAAGCTTCATATGGACTGATGAAAGGTTATGGAATGACGGAGATGGCAGGTTCAGTATGTATAAGCAATCATAAATTTCTTGTCATGCTTCCATTGTTCTATGACAATATTAAGATATTAGACATTGATACAGGCGAGGAGTTTGGATATGATCAGGAAGGTGAAATCTGTGTCAGCGGTCCAAGTATGATGATGGAATACTATGGACTGTTACAGATATGGATTCAGACCCTGCGACTATAAGAGATGGTTTGAACATCTTGGAACAGAGTATGAATTTATTGGTTTTGATACAGGCGCTAAGAAATATAACTGCCTGATTAAAGATATCAAGCTTGGTATTGTATCAAAAGTAAACCATAAAATGCTATGGGAACAAGGCTTGCCGAGAGACTTGGATATAGTTTTTATGATTTAGATGAAGAGGTAAAAAGGGAGTTTCATACTACATTGGAAGCATTTGGACACATGGGAAGTTTACGCTGGAGAGATCAGAAAAGAGGGAGAATAATAAAAAAGATTTTGTCTATAAATGAAAATATGGTATTTGCCGTGTCACCAATTTCATATACTGACAATTTTAGGACTCGAGTAACAGCCGAAGATACGTTACAAATCGTTCTTGCTGATACACCCACAAACATATTCGATCGTCTCGTCTTTATGGTGACAACTGGAAGGTATTGATCACCTGTGAGGACACTTATCATTCAGAGGAAAACGGTGTATGGAAAAATAGGAAAGGAGAAACAGAGAGTGCGCTGGATGGCTTTTTAGAGGATGTTATCAGTGACTACCGCCCGGTATGTATCCGGAAGGATGGCATAGAGCTGGTGGAAGATGTCGGAGGAATCTATGGCTTCTGTGATATGCTAAAAACAATATATGAAACCGATGATTGTGATGAGGATGCTATGAGTGAAAGAGAAAATACACTTGCCTGGGCAGGAAGAAAAATCAGTACGGGGCAGACATTATAGTGGTTTTGCTGCAAAAAATAGCAGTGAATTGTGGGTAGGATCTACCGCCACTTTATCTCACAGAGACTGGTGATCCTGGACAGCATGAAAGGCTGCTCTGGTGAAAAGAGTTTCTGGTCAGAAGAAGGAATCTGTACTTTGGCATGATGAGAGCGGTGGGGAAAATGTCAAACCATGTGCTTACGGATTTCCCTTGCTATATTGAGTGCCTACAGATTTTTTGATAACAACTATTAATAGTGAAATAATATAAAACAGATTGCATCTTTTGTCACGATAATTATATAATATTCGTGACATAAACAACAAAAAGAAGCGGATGAGTTTAAAATTTTTGATTTAAATATAATAATCAAAAGTGATGATTATCAATTAAAGAAAGATACGAATGGAGAGTCGGTTGGTGAATGCAGACAAGAAAAATAATTTAATGATGACAATATTTTTAATACATGATATAATTGGAACACATTAAAAATAATTCATACACTTACAAAAGGGGGAATTACGTATGAAGAAACATATAGCTTTAGCAGGTCTTGTTATGAGCTTTGTATTCCTGTTTACTACGATGGATATGCAGGCGGCACCGAAGACCATGCCAGATGGAACAGTTTTTGATGCAGAGTTTTATGCAGAGACTTATCCGGATGTGAAAGATGCTGTCGGAAGCGATGAAACAGCGCTGTATGATCATTACGTGAATTATGGCAAGGCAGAAGGACGGAAGCCGGTAGCGGATGCGAAGGTAACAGCAGTGGCCAATGATAAGAAAGAAAGTGCCGGTAAAACTGTAAAGTCTGATGCAAAAACGATAGAGAAAGCAGCTTCCACAACAGCATCACAGAATGCAGCAGGTGGAATGTGCTGGAAATCAGCGACCGGATCAAAATATCATTCTATTGACCACTGCGGCAAGATGAATCCAAAGAAAGCGAAGAAGATTACGATAGAAGAAGCAAAGAAAGAAGGTCTGGAAGCCTGCAATAAGTGCTGGTAGAAAAAATGGTATTGATGGCCTGAGCCGGGGAATGCAGCAAGTCTCTCTGAGGATTACAGAAAACTTTATGATATCCTGGAGGAAAACGGTATGCTGCACTTTGGCATGACGAGGGCAGCGGCAAGAGTGGAGAGATCTGAAAATGTTAAAGAAATACAAAATATAACGTAAAAACAGTAATTTAAAAATAAAAAATAAAACAAATTTTTGCGTGGGCATATTGACACGCAGGTTCGTTTATACTAAGATTAGAACATAAATCAGTTGTGCATCTGTCTTATTATACAGGCAGATGCATATAGTATAATAGAACGAAAAAGAGGAAATAAAATGTGCTTTTATATTGGTATTGAAGACTTGGCAGCGAATGCACTGATTGAGATTTTACAGTCTAAGAATGGGGATGACAGTCAGAATATTGTCACATATGCAGAGCTGGAAAAGTATGGTGCTGAAGTAGTGCATTATCTTGGTGAACAGGGAGAGAAGGCAGTTCTTATTTTATCCAGAGAGAATACGAATCATATGCTGTGCAGCTATTCGGATTTCTTTGTAGAAACAGAAACGGATAAGAAGGAGCCTGCCATTGAATTACGGAAAGGAAAGACAGTTTCAGATCTGATTGAAAGGTTCCGGACATATCTGGAGATAGATGTGCTGCTGGCCTTTATGAGTGAGAAGACTGTCAGTGTATTAAGAAGGCAGCATGGATAAGAAAATAAAAGATCCGATATACGGCTATGTGAAGATACCGGTAGAGTATATGGAAGAGATTATTGATAAGGCAGAGTTTCAGAGATTGAGGAGAATTTTACAGACGAGTTATTCTCCATTATATTCTTCTGCTATACATAATCGCTTCGTACATTCTATCGGTGTTTTTCATTTGGGGAGTATAGCAGCTGAAACATTGAGGAAAGAAATGAATGCTAAGGAGCTTTTATCAGGCGATGTGGCAGAGCAGATGATAAGAGTTTATCGGCTGGCCTGTCTGCTTCATGATGTCGGACATGCACCATTTTCTCATACAGGAGAGTGTTTCTACAAAAATGAAGCTTTCCAGTCTGTGGAGCTTCATGCCAGAATTGGAGAGCTGGTGGGAGACAAAGACTTTACGACAGAATTGTTAAAAATGGAATCCAACGCTGCAGCGCCGCATGAATTGATGAGTGTTATTATAGGATTGAAGGTATTCGGAAAGAGTATAGGATCCAGGAAAGATAAAGAATTTTTTGCGAGATGTATAACAGGGTATCTGTATATGGATGGAACGAAAGAAAATCAAATCAGAAACTGTTTTATCACAATGCTCAATTCCAAGGTGATTGACGTAGACAGACTGGATTATCTGATCAGAGATGCCTATATTACAGGATTTGCTACAATTAATATTGATTATCAGCGTTTGTTGAAAGCTTTGACGATAGTAGAGTATAAGGAGAAATATCAGATTGCCTATAAGAAGGATGCGGTCAGTATTATTGAAAATGTGGTATATGCACATGATGCAGAAAAGAAATGGATTCAGAATCATCCGGTAGTATTATATGAATCATATATTATTAAGCATATTATTGTACATTTAAATAATAAATTGAATGAGGATGAAAAGAGATTGTTTTCCGAGGCTGCGTTAAGCAGAGAAGGAGTGGAACTGCAGGACGGGGTGAAGGTATCTCTGTTATGTGATGACGATATTATTTATCTTTATAAGAATGTTTATCCGGATGAGCTGAGCATGGAGCTGCTTGACAGAGAAAAAAGAAGACATCCTGTCTGGAAATCAGAAGCGGAGTATATGGGATATATTTCGGAACTGAGTAAAGGGGAATTTAAGACGATGTTTGATGATTGTATTTCGGCTCTGGCAGCAGGAAAAACAAAGGATATTCCTTCCTTTATCAGAATTACACCAGGGTATATTCAGTCTCTGAAGCAGGAGTTGGAAAGAGTAAAAAGTCTGACAACGTCAGATAAAGAAAAGAACCGGTCTATAGAGCAGAATTACAAGGGAATCCAGAGAAAACTGGCTGTTTGTAATTTCCTTAAAAGAAGTGCCAGAGACAATAAAATTGATTGTGATTTTGTGATATTGAAGGCAGATATGTTTACAAGCAGCTTTTCAAAACAGGAGCTGGCTAATACACTGCTTGTTTTTAACGATAATGAAGCAGAGGATATATTTGAACTGGATAAGGTATCTCCGCTTTTAAAATCAGATACTACGAAGGACAATATGTTTTATATTTTTTATCGTAGAAAAAACCATAACAATATAAAGGATAAAAAAGAGTTCTGTAAAAGTCTGGTAGTGAAAACGATTGATACATAACGCTCAGCCTAACCCCTTCCGGTACTCCGTCGGTGTCAGCTGGTAGTAGTTTCGGAATGCCTTGCTGAAGTAGTGGTTATCCGCATACCCGAGGCGCTCTGCGATATCGGAGATCTTGATATCCGGCTGGGCGAGCAGCTCTGCAGCACGCTCCATACGCAGCTTCAGGACATACTCATAGATGGTAAAGCCGTATTTGTTTTTAAACAGCTTGTTCAGATATTCCTGAGAAAAAAAGTACTTTTCCGCAAACATGGAGATGCGGATATTGGTACAGTAATGGCTCTCGATATAGTCTCTGATAATAGTAACAATTTCATCAGGGGTGATGTGGTCGGTCTTGGCAGAAGTGTCAGAGATACCGAACACTGCATCAGGATCAATGGCCTTGACTGCCTTTTCAATGGCGCAGTTGAGGCTTTCTTCGTCTACGGGCTTCAGAAGATAATCGCAGGCACCGTTGCGGAGGGCATGCTGGGCATAGGAAAAGTCGTCATAGCCGCTGACTACGATGTACTGGCTGTCAGGGAATTCTTCATGGGCCTTTTCAAGGAAGGCACAGCCATCCATGACAGGCATGCTCATATCTACAAAAACGATATCCGGATGAAATTCGCGCATGGCGGCAAGGCCGTCTTTGCCATTGACCGCATAGCGTGGCGGTTCAATGCCGTAATAGGCGAAACGGCCAAGCCTGGAAATGGCGATCTGGACAGGTTTTTCATCATCAATGATCAGAGAACGGTACATGGGTGCTCCTTTCGTGGAAAATGTCCTGGGAGTGATCCCGGGAAACGGGAAGAGTCAGAGAAATACTGGTGTATTTACCCTCTTCTGTATTGATCACAAACTTTGTTTCTCGGTTATAAAGGATCTGCATTCGGCTGTAAAGGTTTGCAAGACCAATGCCACTGTCCTTGCCGGAGGATTTCTGGGATGCAAAATCCTCGTAGATCTTCTGGAGGCGGTCATCAGAAATGCCACAGCCACTGTCCCTGACGGTGATCAGAAGATCATTTTCCATGAGTCTTACTGTAACCGTAATGTGGATAGAAGCCTGATTTCCGGATTTTCCGTGGATAATGGAATTCTCCACAAGCGTCTGAATGCTGATCTTGGGGATCAGGCAGTCAAGGGAAGCCGGATCGATCTCAGAGGAAAAGACAAGCGCATCTCCCATCCGTACCTTCTGTAGAAATACATAATTATCAGTATAGTTCATTTCCTGCCGGAGAGGAACCATAACGTTGCCTTTAATAGTATACCTCAGGTTAGAGGCGAGTGAGGTGATCATCTTATGAATTTGTGGCTGGTCATTGATCAGTGCTTCTGTGGAGATCGCCTGCAGGGTATTATACAGGAAATGGGGATTCAGCTGGGCTTCCAGTGCTGCCAGTCTGGCATCGTTGGCACGCAGCTTTGCCACATAGTTTTCATCGATGAGACGGTCTATGTGCCGTACCATGCCGTTAAAGCTCTGGGACAGCTCGCAGGTTTCCTGGCAGCCATCTGCCTGTATTCTGGTGGAAAAATCACCGGCTCCGGTCCGCTGCATCTGTACAGAAAGCTCCTTTAACGGGTTCATCAGGAGCTTTAGCAGAAGATAGATGAGAACCACCGTGATCAGCCAGAACAGAAAGCCATTGATCAGGATGGAGTGGCCAAGGTGTCCGATCTCAGCATCGATGCAGGCTTCCGGCATGAGGCAGACCATAGTCAGATCGCCGGTTGTGCCGGTATTGCTTACAAGGTAATAGGACTGATTGTTCAGTGTAATAGCCGGCTGCTCAGAGGAAGGAAGCGGCAGCAGCTCTGAAAGGGAAAAGGGAAGCGTATCGGCAGAGGAATATATCAGTTCCTGTTCGTTGTTCAGCAGAAGGAAGATCTCGCCGGTATCGCTGTGATCCTTTACGAGCCGTCTGGTAAAGCTGTCATCAAGGGTGACCTGGACGACGGCCTGGATGATCTGGCCTGGGACGGTAAACAGTGTGTGGTAATAGGTAAGATTACCGGAAGCATCACTTTCAATATAAAGGTTCCGTGGGCTGCCCTTGCATTTCTCCGCGGCATCAAGAAAGGGCTGGATATCCATATTCTGCTGCACAGTAAAGTGCTGCTGGCTTTCGTTTCTGCCAATGATCATGTCCTGATTGATCAGATAAAGCTCGTAGTCTAGGATATCACTTCTTGTATAGTAATTATAGAACATCTGCTGTTTGACGTAGCTGAGCTGTTCTGTGGTGATCGGTGTTTTCTGGTCAATGATCCTGGTATAGGAGGAGTCATAATAAGGCTGGATACAGAATTTGGCAAGGGAGTCCAGATACCAGTCTGAGTTTTCTGCCTCCAGGGAAAGAATCTGGGAGGTGGTGGACAGGTACTGGGAAAGAGTCAGCTCCTTGGTCGAGGTATAGTCTTTATGTACAAGCTGTACAGACACTGCAGTAGTCAGGAGTATCATAATAAAGATCAACTGGATCCATAATGGCACCGGATTCAGCATTTTGCGTATTTTTTGAACCCATGGGCGGAGTAATTCTTTTGTTTTTGTGGATAATGACATTTTTTCACCCTCACTTCAGGCATATTATACAAAAAGTTTCAAAAAGTGAAAAGTGCTTTGTTCATTTTTTTACACCTTTCTGGTCAGTTTATTTCATTTTCAGGACAGGGACGAGTATTTTATAATGATTACATCAAGTAGAGAAGGAGGACGGAAATGAATAAGAAGGTTAAAAACGGGTTGGAAATGGCAGCCTTTACAGTTCCGGCGATCATACTGGTCTGTCTGATGATGTATGTGCCTTTTATTCTGAGTGGTTACTATTCCCTGACAGAGTGGAATGGTATTTCAAAGGCCGTTAAATTCGTAGGACTTACCAATTTTAAAACGTTGTTTTCGCAGGGGGGTGACTTCCTTCCAGCACTCTGGTTTACGACGAAATATACCTTTTGCTTTGTGGTATTTTCTAATGTGCTGGCGCTGGCGCTGGCAGTGATGCTGACAAAGAAGTTTAAGGGGGCAAATTTCTTCAGGGGAATTTTCTTCGTTCCTTATATCATGAGCATGACGATCGTAGGCTTTATCTGGAAGTTCATTTTTACCAGCGGATTTGAGAAGCTGTATGAAGCAACGGACTGGAGCTTCTTAAATTTAAGCTGGCTTGGTGATACGAAGCTGGTATTCTTCTCGGTGGTATTAGTTGGTGTATGGCAGTCACTTGGCTTCTATATCGTGCTTTACATAGCCGGTCTTCAGGCAGTTCCGAAGGATGTCCTTGAGGCGGCGACTGTAGATGGAGCCGGCAGGGCGCAGACCTTTTTCAGGGTAACGCTTCCGCTTCTTGGACCGTCCTTTACGACCTGTATTTTCATGTCACTGACCAATGGTCTGAAGGTGTTCGACATTATCCTTGCACTGACCAAGGGAGGACCGGGAACGGCATCTAACAGTGTGACATTACAGATTTATAAGGAAGCATTTACGAATAATAATTATGGACTTGGTTCCGCAGAATCCATTATCTATTTCCTGTTTGTCATGGTCATTACACAGCTGGTGTTAAAGGCCTTCAGCAGAAGGGAGGTTGATCTGTAATGACGATCAAAGCAAAAAGAAGACTCCGGATGACAGTCATGATCCTCGTGCTTATTGTGGTTGCAGCTATTTATATTTATCCGGTGTTCCTTATGTTTATGAACTCTTTCAAGCCGTTTGGAGAGATCGTGGCGAATGTACTTGCCCTGCCAAAGAGCCTTGACTTAAGCAATTATACTTATGTTGTTAAGAAAATGGATTATCTGGCACTCTTTAAGAATAATGTGATCATCACTGTGATCGGTATTGTCGGGATCGTAATCTTTTCATCCATGGCAGCATACATCCTGGACAGAAGAAAGGGAACCTACAGCAGGATTGCTTATCTGATCATTACAACACCAATGCTGATCCCTTTTCAGACGATCATGATCACATTGCTGAAATCCATGAATGTGATTCACCTTGCAGGCAGTAAGATCGGTCTCGGGATCCAGTACTGGGGATTTGGTATCCCCATGGCAACCTTCATCTTCTTTAACTTTATGAAGACGATCCCGAAGGAACTGGATGAAAGTGCGAAGATAGATGGAGCCTCCACCTTCCGTACCTACAGATCCATTATTTTCCCGCTGCTGAAGTCAGTGACGGTAACGGTTACCGTACTGGATGTTATGTGGATCTGGAACGATTTCCTGCTTCCGCTTCTGATGGTAAACAGCAATAATAAGACAAAGACATTGGTACTTGCGGCATACACCTTTGTAGGACAGATGAATACTAAATGGAACTACGCACTGACTGCCATGGTGCTGACAGTCGTACCATCTATCATCGTATTTATCCTGCTGCAGAAGTATATCGTAGAAGGTGTTGTGGCAGGAGCAGTAAAGGGCTGATGCCCCTGACAAAAAGTTCAAAATGATTTTTTCCTGTCTGTCTGCCGCAGTAAAGAGGGGATAATATTATGGCCGGGAACAGACGGGTGAAAATAAAGTAAAAAAGGATTCCCGAAGACGGGACAAAGGAGGGTAAAAATGAAAAAGAAACTCATCAGCGCAATTCTTTGCGCAGCAATGACAATGAGCCTTCTGGCTGGCTGTGGATCATCCGCAGGAGACAGCAGCAGTGCATCCACTGACAGTACACAGGCCGAAGAGACAACAGAAGCAGCAGATACTTCTGCAGCAGAAGAGACAGCACAGGTTTCTTCTGACGAACCCTGTGAGATCTATATGTTCATCAGTTCTCCGGAATATGCAGATGCGATCGGTGAACTCATTGATGCTTATAAGGAAGTAGCACCAAATGTGACCATCAACTATGAAACCACTCAGAATGACTATCCGACACTGTTAAAGGCAAAGCTGAATTCCGGTGAGGTTCCGGATATCTTTTCCTCTACATCAGGTAAGGAGATCGATGTTTACAAGGAATATTCTTATGATCTGGCAGGACAGCCGCTGACAGAGACCATGTCTGATGCAGTAGCAGCAACTATGCAGAGTCCGGCGGACGGAAGCGGATGCTACGGAATTGCGATCAAGGGAAATTATTTCGGTATCGTATACAACAAGGCAATCTTTGAAGAATGCGGTATTACTGAGTTCCCTTCAACTGTAAGTGCCATGAAGGATGCCTGCGAAAAGATCTCTGCAGCAGGATACAAGCCTTTCACGACCGGTTTCAATGAATGGTGGGTATATAAGCATGTAGCACAGCATTTCTTTGATGCTGCAGCTGCAAACGCAGGAATTTCCGCAGCAGAGCTGGTATCCGGCTTTGAAAATGGAACAGCCAAGATCTCAGACTATCCTGAGCTTTACAATAACTTCTTCGATTTCATCGATCTGGCTGTAAAGTACGGTGATGATAAGCCCCTTGAAACAGCACTCGATGGTGAGGAATCTGCTTTTGGTACAGGCAAGGCGGCTATGGTTCTCGGACAGGGCGCATGGATCGAAGCTGATGTTCTTTCCATCGATCCTGATATCCAGATCGGCTTCAATGGTTATCCTGTAACAGAGGATGCTTCCCAGTGCCAGGTTATTTCCGGTTCTGACCAGTCACTTCATGTAAATAAGGATTCTGCAGTACTTCAGCAGACACTTGACTTCATGAACTGGTGGTATACATCTGACTATGGCAAGGCATGGTTTACAGATGTAGCAGGTGTTGTTCCTCCGATCAAATCTGATGTACAGAGCAACTTCGAGATCATCAAGCAGGGCGATGAGCTGGCAGCTTCTGCAGGTGCAGCAGACCTTGAGATCATTTACTCTACAGACAGCTGGCATCAGACCTTTGGTGAGATCATGCAGTCCTATATCGCAGGTGATCTTGACAAGGATGGTGCATGCGCTCAGATCGAGAAGCAGTGGCAGGAAATCGACGGTGCACAGTAGGCACTGGCTGGATGATTTCCATCTAAAAAGATAAGAGAGTCCGTTATCCTGAGGACAAAACAGGATAACGGGCTTTTTTGTGTGTGGTGTGTGTGGTATACTGGTGAACATGAGAGAAAATAAGCTGATACGAATATTACTGATGATAAGTGCGGTGGCACTTCTGCTGCTGACGCTCTGGATCGCTTATCTGCGGACAGACCATGAGGGAGCCTTTCTGGAGGAGCTTACATTCACTGCGGAGGTGGATGGTAAAATGGTTTCCTTCAAGCCGTTTCTGGAGGAAACAGACGGAAGATATTATCTGATCCTGCCGTCCTGCTTTCAGGGAAAAGAGACAGACCTGACTGTGCATTATGACAAAGAGGATGGCAGACTTTTCCTGAATGGGGAGAAGTTCCGGAACGGAAGTACCGTTTCCGGGATACAGGGAGAAGAGGTTTTTGCTTATCAGGTGAAGGGAGGCTTTGGTGAAACCTTCTGTGACCGTGAGCTGCAGGTGCTTATTTCTGAAAAGCTGCCATCGCTGCTTCTGACAGTAGAGGATACCTCCTTTCTGGAGAAGGATCTGGAGGCAGATAAGAAAAAGTATGCGCAGACAGGAGAGCTTCTGCTGCTGGATCCATCCGGGGAAGCTGTCCTTACCGATCATCTGGAAAAGCTGAGGGTAAGGGGAAATCTGACGGCAACACTGGATAAGAAGCCCTATACCTTTACTCTGTCAAAGGAGGCTTCTGTATGCGGCATGACGCCGGCGAGAAAGTGGAACCTGATCGCTAATGCTACAGATGGCTCCTATATGAGGAATAAGATCGTACTGGATCTGGCAGACAGGGCGGTAGGGGCAGAAGGCTATGAGCCGGATGGTGAATTTGTTGAGCTGTTTATGAATGGTGAATATCAGGGACTGTATCTCATTACAGAGGCAGTAGAGATTGGGGAAAACAGATGGGATATTGCAGAAGATGGCGGCTTCGCTTTTGAAATGGAGCTTGATTTCCGGAAGGAAAACGGGAAAGACTATATTACAACGACGGGCGGCAGGCTGTTCGAGGTGAAGGAAGCATCCGGCCGGAAGCTGAGTGCAGAGCGAAAGCAGGAAGCAGAGGAGCTGTTGAATGATGTAGAAAGCGCTTTGCTTGCGGATGATGGTATCAGCAATATCAGTGGAAAGCCACTGGAGGAGCTGATCGATATCCCCTCATGGGCGGCGGGATGGCTTGCGGAAGAGATTTCAGGTGATCATGATGTGGGAATTGCCAGTCAGTTTGCCTGTACGAAGGGAGAGAGTTCCCTGCTGTATGCAGGACCGGTATGGGATTTTGACGGAGCTATGGGGAATGTAAATACGCCTATGTATGGAATCCCGGAGGCGTTAACGGCATCCATTGCCATGAGCAGACCGGAAGGGAATGCCAATCAGAACACCTGGCTGGCTGCCATGTATCAGAATCCGGTTTTCCGGCAGGCGGTAGAAGAGATCTACGCATCATCCTTTCAGAAGCCGCTGAAAGAGCTTTTGACTGGCGGAATTGACAGCTATACAGAGAGGATCAGTCGTAGTGCGCAGCTGGATGCACTCAGATGGAATGAAAAACGGCTTTCCTGGGCATTTGTCCTTCCGGATGGACTTGGAATCCCTGCAGAGGGGGATTATACAAGATTTGATACGCTCTCGCAGGAGATTTCCATGGTGAAGCAGTATCTTACGGAGAAAAAGGAGTTCCTTGACAGCATCTGGATAGAAAAAAAGGAATACTGTATTGTAGAAGTGAAGCGCAAGGCGCCGTTCCTTAATGAGGACTATAATCAGACACTGTATTACTGGGTGGAAAAAGGACAGCCTCTGCCGGTCATTCTGGATGAAAACAGAGAGGATAGTGTATTCCTTGGCTGCTTTGATGATGAGGATGGACAGCAGTATGTGGCAGAAACACCCGTCATGGACGATCTTGTACTGGTGGCCAGGTGGGAACAGAAAGAGGAGTAAGGAGCAGAACAGGTGGAGGAAAAGCGGTATCGACACGAATATAAATATCCCCTTACGCATGGACAGGCATTGATCGAAAATGCTAAAATAAGTGCAGTTGCATCCAGGGACAGCCATACTGGTGCAGATGGCTCTTATCAGATCAGAAGCCTGTATTTTGATGATTATCAGAACAGCTGCTATATGAGCAATGAAAATGGGGTCGATGAGAGAGAGAAGTTCCGGATCCGGATCTATAATCACAGTACAGAGCGGATCACTCTGGAGTGTAAGGAAAAGTATCGTGGGATGACACATAAAAGCAGCAGCCCGATCACACTGTCCCAGTGTGAAAAGCTGATGCGGGGAGAAATCCCTTCAGATATCACAAAGGAACAGAGGGTATTGCACCGGCTTGCTTATCTGATGGCAGTGCGGCTGATGCGGCCAGCCGTGATCGTGGAATATGAGCGTATTCCCTATGTATACAGGATGCAGGATGCCAATGTGAGAGTGACCTTTGACCGGAAGATCCTTTCCGGCAGTGATGTGAGAGCGTTTCTGGATGAAAGGATTGCGGGAAGAGGGATCCTGCCGGTAGGGACAGAGCTGATGGAAGTGAAGTTTGACAGCTTCCTGCCAGATGAGATATATCAGATCCTGCAGCTGGAGGGGCTTAAAGCATCTACCTTTTCCAAGTATTACCTGTGCAGAAAATTTCAGGTGCGGCAGAAGAGGTAAAAGATCTGCAGAGACAAAAACGGGGCAGGGCGCTGCCGGAAGCTACAAATAATTGAAACAGAAAGGTTTGGACAGAGGAATGGGATTTTCAGATATTTTCAAAAAGGATTTTCTGGCATCATATACCAGCGAAACAGTGAGTGTGCCGCATATTGTGGCGGTACTTTTCATTACATGTATCATAGGCTGCTACATTTTTATGGTATACCGGGTGATCACAAGGAAAACCTTTTATTCCAGGAACTTTAATATTTCCATTGCTGCGATCGCAGTGATCACAGCAGGGATCATACTGGCAGTACAGTCCAGTATCGTGATTTCCCTTGGTATGGTGGGTGCTCTTTCCATTGTCAGATTCAGAACGGCAGTGAAGGAACCCATGGATCTGGTATTTCTGTTCTGGTCGATCGCTGTAGGGATCTGCTGCGGCGCACATGTGACAGAAATCGCGATCGTCCTGTCTGTATTACTGACGATCCTTGTGCTTATTTTAGACCGCATTCCAATTGGCAGAGCTCCGATGATCCTGGTGGTCAATCTGCAGGAGGGAAAGCAGGAGCCTGAGCTGGTGGAAAGGATCAGGGAATTCTGCAGATATTACAAGATCAAATCAAGGAATATTACCGGAAATGGCTGTAATCTGGTGATTGAGGTGCGGACATCTAAAGAATATGATCTGGTACAGAAGGTGCAGGAGCTGGAAGGTCTTGAGAGCGTATCTCTGATCTCCCATGATGGGGAGGTTACCTTCTAGGAACAGATGTGGGAAAAACAGAAGATGCGAAAAATGATTTCTCATTTCCACATCTTCTGCAATCCCCCTTTACAGGATAATTGTAATATAAAAATAACAACATTGTAAATAGTTAGTTATCGCACGCTGTTACTAATAGCAAAAAAAGGAGTTATTCATGAAAAAGCTGAATGGAACTGTTATTGTAACCTATCGCTGTAATGCACGCTGTAATATGTGCAACCGCTATAAGAAACCGTCCCTGCCGGATGAAGAAATTTCACTGGAAACGATAAAAAAGCTGCCTCCGATGTATTTTACCAATATCACGGGAGGAGAACCCTTCATACGGACAGATTTAAAGGATATTGTGAGGGAATTAAAGAAAAAGAGTGACCGTATCGTTATTTCCACGAATGGTTTTTTTACAGACCGCATTGTAGACCTGTGCAGGGAATTTCCTGATATTGGTATCCGTATTTCCATAGAAGGGCTGGAAGAAACAAATAATAAGATCCGTGGGCTGGAGAATGGGTTTCAAAGGGGCTATTCAACGCTGAAGCAGCTGGTGGATATGGGGATGAAGGATGTGGGCTTTGGCATGACAGTACAGGATGCCAATGCCAGGGATCTGGTAGCCCTGTATCAGCTTTCTGATGAGATGAATATGGAGTTTGCTACCGCATCTCTGCACAATTCCTTCTACTTTGTGGAAGCGAAGAACATTATTCATGACAGACCTATGGTAGCGCAGGAATTTGAAAACCTGATCAATGAGCTGCTGAAATCAAAGAGTCCCAAGAAATGGTTCCGGGCATATTTCAATCATGGACTGATCAACTATATCTATGGACAGAAGCGTCTCCTGCCCTGTGATATGGCGTTTGATACCTTCTTTATTGATCCATACGGGGATGTTATGCCCTGTAATGGTACAAAGGATAAGGAAGTGATGGGGAATCTGAATGAGTGTGACAGCTTTGATGAGCTGTGGAACAGTCCTCAGGCAGATGCAGTGCGTGCAAAGGTACGCTGCTGTGACAGAAACTGCTGGATGATCGGTTCAGTTTCTCCGGCGATGCACAAGTATATCTGGGTGCCGGCATTCTGGGTTCTCAGACATAAGCTGAAGTTCTGGACAGATAAGAAATACAGTATGTATGAAAATAAGATCGTAAGGGACTATCGTGACGGCAAGGTAACAAAATCGCAGCTGGACGCTTGTTCCACCTGCGATTTGCATGCCATGATCCATGACGGTTTGTCGGAGAAGTCAAGGGAAAAACTTGAGGGTGGTGCTGGACGTTAGCCTACAAGGTGCCAGTAGGGTTCAGCCCATTCATCTCGGGTATAGTTATACAGACGACAATAAAGTTTGCCATTTATATTTTTATATCGATATTCGATAATATCGGA
>ULUT01073419.1_pt1 | contig 18050 bp, 10 predicted proteins | sample 1958691 | NCBI WGS metagenome assembly ULUT01 (sample SAMEA4835766, study PRJEB28245) | human gut metagenome | biome: gut microbiome; material: fecal sample | place: Denmark | collected 2008 | reverse complement strand
CGTCCATTGTTCATCAAATAGGGAAGAAACTTAAATATTAATTGATATGAAGAAATTAATTTGTATGAGTCTGTATGACGACTTATCCATGACGACCTATAATTTGTCAGAAGTGGACAATGCCGAATTGACCGGAATCGTAGAAAATGCTCCCGAAGGAACTTTATTTGTTTTCACTTGTGACAAGCCTGATGGCAGTAGTGTTATAGTGTGTCCCGGAGGTGGCTTTCTGAAGACTAATCTGGAACATGAAGGTACTGATTTTGCCGAATGGTTTACGAAGCAGGGAATTACATATATTGTCTTTAAATATAGAATGCCTCATGGTAATCCTGATGTTCCTGGACAGGATATTCAGTTGGCATTGAAAGTGGTGCGAGAAAAAATTCCCGAGTTTTGCGATAAATTGGGAGTTATGGGTGCTTCTATCGGAGGATATCTGGCAACTTGTGCAGCTACTCTTTTACCGGATGATGAAAAGCCGGATTTCCAAATCCTGATGTATCCGGTAGTGAGTGTAGACGATCGCCTGACACATCTTCCTTGTCGAGAACGAATGTTTGGCAATTCCTACTCACCGGATAAAATAGAGCAGTATTCACCGATTGAGCACGTTACTTCCGGTTCACCAGTCGCTTTCATCGTAGCAGCTGCGGACGATGCTGTGGTAAGTCCTCTGAATAGCATTTTGTATGCAGCCAGATTACAGAAAATAGAGATTCCTATCTCCCTGCACATTTATCCTACAGGAGGACATGGATTCGGATATAATGATAGTTTTGTGTACAAACAGAAGTGGCTTCAAGAGCTTGGGGAATGGTTGGCAAAATTATAATTCTTTTCTTGTAAATTGAAATATACTTCCTATATTTGTCATTCAGAATATTTAATGAAAAGAAATTATGAAAAAATTAAAGGTTATATCTATGTTGGTGGTGCTGATGTTCCTGTTTATTATAGGAATACAGGCACAAACCGTTACTCCCAGTAAAAAATATATCACGAAGGAACTGAACAACGTAAGCAACTTTAGTTCAATCAGAGTATTAGGCAGCCCCGATGTTGAATATCGTCAGAGTAGTGGCTCTAAAACGACAATTTCTGTATATGGTTCGGATAATTTGGTAGATTTACTGGAAGTCTCTACTGTGAATGGAGTATTGCAGGTGAATATCAAAAAAGGAGTTAAGATTCTTAGTGGAGAACGTCGTTTGAAAGTGATAGCTTCTTCTCCTTCATTGAATCAGGTAGACATTAAAGGTTCGGCAGATGTATATCTGAAAGGTACTATCAAAGGAAATGACTTGAATTTGAATATAACTGGTTCAGGAGATATCGAAGCGGAAAATCTGCAATATACTAATGTATATGCTTGGATAAAAGGAAGCGGAGACATTGACTTGAAGAATGTGAAAGCTACTATTGTAATGTCAGAAGTTAACGGTTCGGGTGATATCAATATGAAAGGTTCGGCACAAAAGGCTGCGCTGACAGTAAATGGTTCCGGAGATATTGATGCTGAAAAGCTGGCTGCGACTAATGTCGTTGCTACTGTTGCCGGTTCGGGTGATATAGTTTGTTATGCTTCCGGGCAGTTGGATGCAAAGGTTAGTGGTAGCGGTGATATCGAATATAAAGGAAGTCCTTCTGTTGTAAATAAACAAGGTAAGAAGAATTCGATTACTAGCAAGTAAAAGGATACCTTATTATAGTAAGTGGGCAAATATGTGACAGATAGCATGTTTGCCCGTTTTTGTTTGTGCATTTATTAGTGTCTTATCTGAATATATGCAACGATAAAATGTTAAAAATGCGGCTAATTAAGATACAATTAACCTGCAATTCTGTTTTAATTCATATGGACTTATATCCACATCTGATATTATAGTACATTATGGAAGATTATTTAATTAAGCCAATCAGTATATGAACTTAGATGAAGTTTTAAATTACCGTCGCTCTGTACGAGTGTATGATAAAGAAAAGAAAATAGATACAGAGAGAGTAAAACATTGTCTGGAACTGGCAACTCTGGCTCCTAATAGTTCGGATATGCAACTGTGGGAGTTTTATCACATCACACAGCCCGAATTAATGGCAAAAGTTTCAAGAGCTTGCCTTGATCAGAAAGCAACTTCTACGGCTTCGCAGATTGTTGTTTTCGTGACACGTCGTGACTTGTATCGGAAACGGGCGAAGTTCGTCCTTGATTTTGAGACAGGAAATATCCGGCGGAATAGTCCTGAAGACAGGCAGGAAAAACGTATTAAAGACAGAAAACTATATTACGGGATACTGATGCCGTTTGTCTATGCCCGTTTCTGTGGTCTTTTAGGACTTTTCAGAATGTTGTTAGCTAATATTATCAGCATTTTCCGTCCTATGATGCTCGAAGTATCCGAAGGTGATGTGCGTGTGGTAGTACATAAATCCTGTGCACTTGCTGCCCAGACATTTATGATTGCTATGGCAAATGAAGGATATGATACCTGCCCTTTGGAAGGCTTGGATAGCCGGAGGCTTAAAAGGTTGCTTAAGTTACCTCATGGTGCCGAAATAAATATGGTGGTTTCTTGCGGAATACGAAATGGAAATAAAGGTATTTGGGGGGAACGCTGCAGAGTGCCGTTTGAGAAGGTTTATCGTAGAATTTAAATTAGTTCAACAGACGGAGGATAATACTAAACGGTCTTTATTAAATAATCAGATCTGCGGAGATACGTTTTGGCATACCTCCGTTTTTTGTTTTATAATCTGCCCGAGTATAGAGGCGAATATGCTTGTCAGCTTGATTTAATTGAATTTTAATAAATGAAATTTATTTTTTCGTAATTGTACAAATAACACAAAATAATGTTCACTGTGGGCTTCATTTGCTATATTCCGCAACAAAACTTGCTTAGAGTCATAGTATTAGTCACCTTTCGAAACATTTATTGTTTGTATCCGTCATGAATGGAGTTTGGCTAGTCCCCAAATATACGGATATTTGTGAAGTGAGATTTCACTATCAAAAGTATTGGTCCTTTCGGACCGGCCGCCTGTGAAGGTAGCTCTATTGTTTGTTTTGTTTGTGTTTGGTGCATCTTTTTTCAAGCGAGAAAGAAGATGCACTATTAATTTATACCACCTAATTGTCGGATATGGGCTGAAAATTTGCCTATGAAACGAAGAAAGCATACATTTGAAGAAAAAAAGAAGATGGGTGAGAAAGCGTCGATGTGGAACTTATGGCATGGCTGTCACAAATGGAGTGAGGGCTGTCGCCATTGCTACGTATATCGCACAGATGGCAAATATGGAAAAGACAGTTCGGTTGTGACAAAGACAGAAAAGTTCGGTTTGCCCTTGCAGAAGAAAAAGAATGGAGAATATAAAATACCTTCAGGGAACTTGGTATATACCTGCTTTACTTCCGATTTTCTTATTGAAGATGCAGATAGATGGCGTGCTGAAGCATGGGAAATGATGCGGATACGGCAGGACCTTCACTTTATGTTCATAACGAAGCGGATAGAGAGACTGCAGCAGTGTTTGCCACCGGACTGGGGAGATGGGTATGACAATGTGACGATTTGTTGTACCATGGAGAATCAGGACAGAGTAGATTATCGCCTGCCTATTTATAGAGAAAGTCCTATTAAACATAAAATTATTATCTGTGAACCTCTTCTTAGTTCGATTGATTTCAGAGGAGAGTTGGAAGGATGGGTAGAGCAGGTAGTAGCCGGAGGAGAGTCCGGGAAAGAAGCTCGCGTATGCAATTATGATTGGATATTGGACATTCGCCGCCAATGTGTGGAAGCGAATGTCGGTTTTTGGTTTAAACAGACGGGAAGTTATTTGTTGAAAGACGGACATGAATATAAAGTTGCCCGACAGTTCCAACATTCGCAGGCGAGGAAAGCGGAACTGAATTATACTCCTAAGAAATAACGGAAAAACATATATAAATAAAGGAATACGAAGGTTGCCGGACAGCCTTCGTTTTTTGTTTTATTGAGTACAAAATATGAATAATCACGTCTCTCTTTAAAGAGATAGTGTGTAAATTTTAAAAATATTCATATTAAATGAAACAGATAAAGCTGTTATTTCTTCTAGCTTCCGCCTCCGTCACGGGAGTATTTGCACAAAGCAATGGATTGACGGACATGAGTCAAAGCCGTCATGCCAAAATGGCGAACACCGGAATAAATGCCGTACATTGGACCAATGGATTTTGGGGAGAACGTTTTAATGTATTTAGCGGGACTTCCCTGCAGAGCATGTGGAATACCTGGAATACGCCGGAAGTTTCTCATGGTTTCCGTAATTTTGAGATTGCTGCCGGTGTATGCAAAGGAGAACATTGGGGACCTCCATTTCATGATGGAGACATGTATAAGTGGATGGAAGGGGTTGCTTCTGTGTATGCAGTCAATAAAGATCCGGAACTGGACAAGTTAATGGATAACTTTATTGCTTGCGTCGTAAAAGCCCAACGTGCAGACGGTTATATACATACACCGGTTGTTATAGAAGAACTAAACAAAGGGATCGACAGTCATACGCTGGCAGATTCTCAGCAACAGACTGTGATTGGTACGAAGGTAGGTGCAGAGGATGAGAAAGGAGCTTTTGCCAATCGATTGAATTTTGAAACTTATAATCTGGGGCATTTGATGATGGCAGGTATCGTCCACCGTCGTGCTACCGGAAAAACGACTCTTTTCGATGCAGCAGTGAAAGCTACGGATTTCCTTTGCCACTTCTATGAGACAGCTTCTGCTGAATTAGCACGCAATGCTATTTGCCCTTCACACTATATGGGAGTGGTTGAGATGTATCGTGCCACAAAAAATCCCCGTTATCTGGAACTTTCGAAGAATCTGATTAATATTCGCGGTATGGTAGAGAACGGTACGGACGATAATCAGGACCGTATCCCTTTCCGTGATCAGTATCGTGCAATGGGACATGCCGTACGTGCCAATTATCTTTATGCAGGCGTAACAGATGTATATGCCGAGACAGGAGAACAACAGTTGATGAAAAACCTGACTAGCATCTGGAATGACATTGTCACTCGGAAAATGTATGTGACCGGAGCCTGCGGAGCCCTCTATGACGGAACTTCTCCTGATGGTACCTGCTATGAACCGGATAGTATACAGAAAGTGCACCAAAGTTACGGTCGTCCCTATCAGTTGCCAAACAGCACGGCACATAATGAAACATGTGCTAATATTGGTAATATGCTTTTCAACTGGCGTATGTTGGAAGTAACCGGAGATGCAAAATATGCAGAACTGGTAGAGACTTGTCTTTATAATAGTGTATTGAGTGGCATCAGTCTGGACGGAAAGAGATATTTCTATACGAATCCCCTCCGTATTAGCGCCGATCTGCCTTATACACTTCGTTGGCCGAAAGAACGGACAGAATACATTAGCTGTTTCTGTTGTCCTCCGAATACATTGCGTACTCTTTGTCAGGCACAGAATTATGCTTATACATTAAATGATGAAGGTATCTATTGCAACTTGTATGGCGCAAATACATTGACAACCCACTGGAAGGATAAAGGTGAGATTGTCTTGACACAAGAAACGGATTATCCCTGGGATGGTAATGTACGCGTGAGATTGAATAAACTGCCTCGTAAAGCCGGAGCTTTCTCTCTTTTCTTCCGTATACCGGAGTGGTGCGAAAAGGCTACATTGACAGTAAATGGCGAGCCGGTGCAGATTGCTGCAAAAGCAAATACATACGCGGAAGTGAACCGTATATGGAAAAAAGGAGATATGGCGGAGTTGACAATGGACATGCTTGTCCGTTTGCTTGAAGCTCATCCTTTAGCAGAGGAAATCCGTAATCAGGTGGTCGTGAAACGTGGTCCGTTGGTATATTGTCTGGAAAGTATGGATATTGCGAACGGAGAGAAGATAGACAATATACTGATTCCCTCAGATATACAACTGACTCCCAGGAAGATTACGATTGAAGGTAGTCCGATAGTAGCGCTTGAAGGAAAAGCCCGCCTGACATCAGAAGAGTCATGGGAAGGAGTACTTTACCGACCGGTCGCCCGTGCCGGGAAAACTGTGGATATCCGTTTGATTCCTTATTATGCATGGGGGAACAGGGGAAAAGGGGAAATGACTGTTTGGATGCCACTAGCAAGATAAAAATATGATTAGAAAGAATGTGATAATAATGGTGGTATTACTAGCCATGAGTTCTACTCTTATGGCCGGCGATATCTGGGTTTCTCCGAAAGTGACCCTGACATCAGCTTTGCGACAGGCACGTGAATGGCGGCGAACCGGTGATGAACGTGCTCAGGGAGGGATCAATATTTATATAGAAGGTGGTACATATACATTTCATGAACCTGTTTTTATTCGTCCGGAAGATAGCGGAACAGAGGATTCTCCTACGGTAATTCGTTCCGCTACCGGTGAAAAAGTTGTGTTGAGTGGAGGTGTCCGTATCAATGGCTGGAAAAAACAGGGTAAGTTTTGGGTAGCGGATGTTCCGACATTTAACGGACGTCCGTTAGATTTCCGGCAGATGTGGGTGAACGGAAAGAAAGCTGTCCGTGCCCGTGATGTAGAAGATTTCGAGAAGATGAACCGTATTTGTAGTGTGGACGAGAAGAATGAGATTCTTTATGTCCCTGCCAGTGCAATACGTAAACTGACAGACGGGAAAGGCATTTTACAAGCCAAATATGCCGAAATGGTTCTTCATCAGATGTGGTGCGTGGCAAATCTTCGCATTAGTTCTATCGAAATACAGGGGGACAGTGCTGCCATATGTTTTCATCAACCGGAGAGCCGGATACAGTTTGAACATCCCTGGCCCCGTCCAATGGTTACGACGGACGGACATAATTCCGCTTTCTATCTGGTCAATGCACGTGAATTGTTGGATGTCCCCGGAGAATGGTACCACGATATAGAAAGCCGTAAAGTCTATTATTATCCGCGAACAGGAGAGAAGATGCAATCTGCTGATACGGAGGTGATAGTCCCTGCCGTTGAGACATTGGTGCAGATAGCAGGAACGTTGGATCGTCCGGTTTCGAATATTCGCTTTGAAAACATCACTTTCTCTTATACTACCTGGATGCGTCCTTCCGAAAAAGGTCATGTTCCTCTCCAGACAGGGATGTATCTCACAGACGGTTACCGCATCGAACCGAAGATGCAGCGGAATTATTTGAATCATCCGTTGGATAACCAGGGATGGTTGGGACGACCGGCTGCGGCTGTCCGGGTGGTTGCTGCCAATCAGATTGATTTCGAACGTTGCAGTTTTGAACATTTGGGCTCTACCGGATTGGATTATGAGCAAGCTACACATGGCGGGGGGATTCGTGGATGTCTTTTCCGTGACATTGCCGGAAATGGATTGCTGGTCGGTAGCTTTTCTCCGGCTACTCACGAAACGCATTTACCTTATGATCCTGCCGACCGTCGGGAAGTATGTACACATCAACAGATCGATAATTGCTATTTTACTGAAATTGGCAATGAAGATTGGGGATGCCTTGCCATCGCTGCGGGATATGTCAGCGATATCAATGTGGAACATAATGAGATCTGTGAAGTGCCGTATAGCGGTATCAGCCTCGGGTGGGGATGGACGCAGACGGTGAATTGTATGCGAAATAACAGAGTTCATGCGAATCTGATCCATCATTATGCCAAACATATGTATGATGTGGCAGGAATATATACACTTGGTTCCCAACCCAAAAGTTATGTAACTGAGAATTGTGTTCATAGCATCTATACACCCGGTTATGTGCACGATCCTAACCATTGGTTTTATCTTTATACGGATGAGGGTTCTTCTTTCATCACAGTCCGTGATAATTGGACGGAAGGAGAGAAGTACCTTCAAAATGCCAATGGTCCCGGCAATGTATGGGAAAATAATGGTCCGAAAGTAGATACTGTTATTCGTGAGCGTGCAGGCCTGAAGGCGGAATACAGGGATTTACGGAATAATTAGAAGAAATATAAGAATCTGTTAGGAATAGAAAGAAAAATGAAAAATAGATGGATAATCTTATTGGGTGCATTGTCTTTGGCAAGTAGCACTTTTGCCCAAACCTGGATATGGTATCCCGGTGACTACGAAATCTGGTTGGGCAACCAGATGAACAACCGGCGTACAGAGCGTGGTGCCTTTTTTCCTCCCTTCTGGAAAACGGATAGTCACTATGTAGTCGTTGAATTCAGCAAGCAACTGAATCTTTCGGAACCGGAAGAGATTTTCATAGCTGCCGAAGGAAAGTACAATGTCAAACTCGACGGAAAACTTCAATTCGGTATGCCGGAAACGATGACTCTTCCTGCCGGAAAGCATAGTCTGAACATCAAAGTCTGGAATCAGGCTACTCCGCCCACCATTTATGTAAAAGGGAAGACTGTAAATTCTGATTCCTCCTGGCGTGTGACCTATGAAGATAAGGAATGGATTGATGAGAGCGGTAAAGCCAGCGATACCTCTGCTACCGTTTACATGGATGCCGGATGCTGGAATTTTGATGGTGCCACTCAGCGCCCTTCTCAATTCACTTTGCTTCGCGAACCTCATCAAGCTATCTCTAAGACAGAGCAACCGGAGGGGGGAACTCTTTATGACTTTGGCAAAGAGACTTTTGGATATATCACTTTGAAGAATCTTTCCGGGAAGGGGCATATTGCTATATTTTATGGTGAAAGCCCGGAAGAAGCAAAGGATAAAGAGTTTTGTGAAACACTGGACAAGCTGTTCGTAGAATCGGGGCAAGTAACTGATCTTGCCATCCGTAGTACCTCTCCTTTAAACGATTCGGCTAATGAATATACATTGGAAAATAGTAAAGCTTTCCGTTATGTTTATATCACTCATGAGCCCGGAGTACAGATAGGAGAAGTATCCATGCAATACGAGTATCTTCCTGAAGAATATCGCGGCAGTTTCCGTTGCAATGACGAGGAACTGAATCGTATATGGGAAGTGAGTGCATATACCATGCATCTTACTACCCGTGAATTCTTTATCGATGGAATCAAACGTGACCGTTGGGTATGGAGTGGTGACGCCATCCAAAGCTATCTGATGAACTACTATCTTTTCTTCGATAATGAATCAGTGAAACGCACTATCTGGCTGCTTCGCGGCAAAGATCCGGTGACCAGCCATAGCAACACCATTATGGACTATACTTTCTATTGGTTTCTGAGCGTTTATGATTATTACATGTATAGCGGTGACCGACACTTCGTTAATCAGTTATATCTGCGCATGCAGACGATGATGGACTATGTATTGGGACGAACGAATAAAAATGGAATGGTAGAAGGATTGTCCGGCGATTGGGTATTTGTGGACTGGGCAGATGGTTATCTGGATAAAAAAGGAGAATTATCTTTTGAGCAAATACTCTTCTGCAGGAGTCTGGAAACAATGGCTTTATGCGCCGACTTAATCGGAGATTCAGACGGAAAACAGAAATACGATAAACTGGCTTCCGCATTGAAGGCTAAACTGGAACCGACTTTCTGGAATACACAGAAACAGGCATTTGTACATAATAGTGTCAATGGCAGACAGAGTGATGCAGTCACTCGTTACGCTAATATGTTCTCTGTCTTTTTCCAATATCTGGATGATAAGAAGCAACAGGCAATCAAGCATTCTGTCCTTTTAAACGACAGTATTCTGAAGATTACCACTCCTTATATGCGTTTCTATGAACTGGAAGCCCTCTGTGCTCTGGGCGAACAGGATGCTGTGATGAAAGAAATGAAAGCTTACTGGGGAGGTATGCTGAAAGAAGGGGCTACTTCTTTTTGGGAGAAGTATAATCCGGAAGAAAGCGGAACACAACATCTTGCAATGTACGGGCGCCCTTATGGAAAGAGCTTGTGTCACGCTTGGGGAGCTAGCCCTATTTATTTGCTGGGTAAATATTATCTGGGAGTGAAACCGGTAAAAGAAGGTTATAAAGAATTTAGCATTGCTCCGGCATTGGGAGGATTGAAATGGATGGAAGGCACTGTTCCTACTCCGAATGGTGATATCCAAGTCTATATGGATAGCAAAACAATCAAAGTAAAAGCAACGGAAGGCAAGGGATATCTGACAATCCGGAGTCGCCGCCAACCGAAAACAACTATTGGCAAGATGGAAAAGGTATCGGAAAATACCTGGCGTCTTTGGATTGATTCACCAGAAGAAAGAGTGATAAGCTATTTTAACTCGATATGATATACTACATGTCTGCAAAGTGCATGTCCCTGAGGAACAAGCGGATGGTTAAACTCTTTCATCCGCTCCATTCCTATTTTCTGCATTACCCGCTCCGAACGCAGATTGGGGAGGGAAGTAAACGAAAAGATTGTTTGGATATCTAAGTATTTGCGGGCATACTCCAAACATGCCAATGCCGCTTCAGGAGCATAACCATGTCCCCAATACTCATGTGCCAGCCGCCAACCGATTTCTACACCCGGAGCAAAGTCCACGTCAAATGTAATCTGATGAAATCCCGTATAGCCTATAAAAGCATGATCTTCTTTACGCTCTACAGCGTACAAACCAAAGCCGCAAGTTTGGAACTCATTTTGGATACGATGATAAAAGGCCAATGATTCTTCGGGAGTCAGTGGGTTGAGAAAAAATTCCATCACATGAGGATCAGCATTCATGCGGGCAAAAGCTGCAATGTCTTCCTCTTTCCAATCGCGGAGAATCAATCGGGGTGTTTCTATGTAAATCTGCATAATGATAATGATAAATGGGGTACAAAGATATACTTTTGAATATAAAAAGTTTAGATTTTATATTACTAAACCGGGATTTTATGAAATCATTCTCTGTTTTATAAATATGACTGACATAAATAAAGACCTTAATACATGCCTCCTGATCTTATTATAATGAGTACAAACAGGGAGTTGCTTCGTCTTCTTATAGTATAGAAAGATCAAATTACACAATTTATATCAGAAGAATGAAAAATACCAAATTGTTCATGTTTGCGGCGTGCACACTTTTCTTAGCTGCATGTGGTAAGCAAACCGTGAAAATAATGACTCCGCCGGATGCATCAAACCGTGTCCAGTTCAGTGCGGAACAGTTACAGACTACCTTGGATAAAGCCGGTTATCAGGTAATGATGCAACAAGGGGATACCACATTCTCCGATCCGGAAATAAAGACCATATTGCTGACAGAAGTAAACGATACAACGCTAAAGAAAGAAGGTTTTCATATTACAACTACCGGTAATCTGACAAAGGTAAGTGGTAGGGACGGAAGCGGCGTTATCTACGGATGTCGTGAACTGATAGATTGTGTGAACGATTCCGACGGCAAACTCAACTTTCCGGAAGATCTGAAAGATGCCCCGGAAATGGTACTTCGTGGCGCTTGTGTCGGTTTGCAGAAGATGACTTATCTGCCGGGACACGGTGTGTATGAATATCCGTATACTCCGGAAAGTTTTCCTTGGTTTTATGACAAGGAACAATGGATTAAATACCTTGACATGCTGGTTGCCAACCGCATGAATTCCCTGTATCTCTGGAACGGTCATCCGTTTGCATCATTGGTCAAACTGGAAGATTATCCGTTTGCCTTGGAAGTAGACGAAGAGACGTTCAAGAAAAATGAGGAGATGTTTTCTTTTCTAACAGAAGAAGCGGATAAGCGTGGTATCTTTGTGATACAGATGTTTTATAATATTATCCTCTCTAAACCATTTGCAGAGCATTATGGACTGAAAACACAAGACCGTAACCGCCCGATTACCCCTTTGATTGCAGATTATACCCGCAAAAGTATTGCCGCATTTATAGAGAAATATCCGAATGTGGGACTGTTGGTTTGTCTGGGTGAAGCCATGTGCACAGTGGAAGACGATGTGGAATGGTTTACCGAGACCATTATTCCGGGTGTAAAAGACGGATTACAGGCTTTGGGGCGTACCGACGAACCGCCTCTTTTGCTGCGTGCACACGATACGGACTGCAAACTGGTAATGGATGCCGCATTGCCGATATACAAGAATCTCTATACGATGCATAAATATAATGGTGAATCATTAACAACTTATGAACCCCGTGGTCCATGGTCGAAGATTCATACGGATCTGAGTTCTTTAGGCTCCATTCATATCAGCAACGTACATATTCTGGCGAACCTGGAACCGTTCCGCTGGGGTTCTCCGGACTTCGTACAAAAGGCGGTACAAGCGATGCATAATGTGCATGGTGCCAATGCGTTGCACCTTTACCCACAGGCTTCATACTGGGACTGGCCTTATACAGCCGACAAGTTGCCGAACGGTGAACGGGAATTTCAACTGGACCGTGACTGGATTTGGTATCAGACGTGGGGACGCTATGCATGGAACTGCCGTCGTGACCGTACAGATGAGATTGGTTACTGGAATCATCAGCTAGGTAAGTTCTACGGAACATCTGATGAGAATGCGGGCAATATTCGCATTGCTTATGAAGAAAGCGGAGAGATTGCTCCGAAGTTATTGCGCCGTTTCGGCATTACGGAGGGAAACCGTCAGACATTGTTACTGGGTATGTTTATGAGCCAGCTTGTCAATCCGTACAAATATACGATCTATCCGGGATTTTATGAAAGTTGCGGACCGGAAGGGGAGAAGTTGATCGAATTTGTAGAGAAAGAATGGAAGAATGAGCCTCATGTAGGTGAAATGCCTCTGGATATTGTTGCTCAGGTGATAGAACACGGTGACAAGGCAATAGCAGCGATCGATAAAGCAGCCACTTCCATCTCTTCCAATAAAGCCGAATTTGCACGTTTGCAGAATGATATGCACTGTTACCGTGAGTTTGCCTATGCGTTTAATCTGAAAGTGAAAGCTGCGAAACTGGTATTAGACTATCAGTGGGGAAAAGACATTAAGAAGCTGGAAGAAGCCATTCCTCTGATGGAACAAAGTCTGGAACACTATCGCAAGTTAGTGGAACTGACCGACGAGCATTATTTATACGCCAACAGTATGCAGACAGCCCAACGCCGTATTCCTATCGGCGGAGATGATGGTCATAATAAGACATGGAAAGAACTGCTGGTACACTACGAAAAAGAATTGGAGAACTTTAAAGCGAACCTTACCATGCTGAAAGAAAAGCAGAATGGCAATGCCGTGACTGAAACGGTAGAGATTGCAGCCTGGACTCCTGCGAATGTGAACTTAATATCGAATTATCCGACAGTTAAACTGGATGAAGGAACCTCTTTATTCACAGACCTTTCGGGTAAAATAGAAGCGATTGCTCCCGAACTGAAAGGAATGAAGGCATTCCGCTTCAATGGAAATGAACAACGGGAGAAAGAGACAAGCATTACTTTTGAAACGAATGATCCGGTCAAACTGCTGGTTGCTTATTTCAAAGACGATCAGAAGAAGTATGCAAAGGCTCCCAAACTGGAGATTGATGCTTCTGCTAACGATTACGGTCAGGCTGAACCGGTATTGACAAATGCCATTCATATTAGTGGAATGCCGTTGGCAAATGTACATGCATATAGCTTCCCGGCTGGAAAACATACGTTGATGTTGCCTAAAGGCTATCTTCAGGTCCTTGGATTTACAGCTGCGGAAATGAAAACTCGTAATGCCGGATTAGCCGGAGACGAAGAAACAATGGATTGGTTGTTTTACTAATGAGCACTTGTTGTAAGTCCATATTTAGTTTCAAGCAATGAAACTGTTTGTTTCTCGGTGTGAAACCATTAGTTTCATGCCTTGAAACCTTTTGTTTCGAGCAATGAAACTAATGGTCACAACTTAGATAAAGATGATAGATAAAAGTATAATGAAGAAGTTATTACTGACATTATTTAGTATAGTTACTGTATGCACTCTGCATGCGCAACGTGAAGAAGTTACGCAGGAACGGATGGAGCAGATTTATGAGGAGGTAAAGACGCCCTATAAGTACGGACTTGCCGTTGCCCCGACCGACAATTATCATAAGATTGATTGTCCCACAGTATTCCGTCAGGGAGACAAGTGGCTGATGACGTACGTCGTTTATAATGGCAAGACCAGAACGGATGGCCGTGGATACGAAACCTGGATAGCAGAAAGTGATAATCTGCTTGAATGGCATACTCTTGGACGCGTACTTTCCTATCGGGACGGAAAATGGGACTGTAATCAGCGTGGCGGATTTCCTGCGCTGCCGGATATGGAATGGGGAGGAAGCTACCAACTCCAGACTTATAAAGGTCGTCACTGGATGACTTACATCGGTGGCGAAGGTACAGGGTATGAAGCCGTAAAAGCACCACTCTTTGTCGGACTGGCATCTACCAAAGGAGATATTTCCACGGCTCACGAATGGGAGTCTTTAGACAAACCTATTTTAAGCATTCATGATAAAGAGGCACAGTGGTGGGAAAAGCTGACCCAATATAAAAGTACTGTTTACTGGGATAAAGACAAAACCTTAGGGGCTCCGTTTGTGATGTTCTACAATGCGGGAGGGCGCCATCCGGAAACGGACTTAAAAGGAGAACGGGTAGGTATCGCACTCTCCAAGGATATGAAAACATGGAAACGCTATCCCGGCAATCCGGTCTTTGCGCACGAAGCGGACGGAACGATCACCGGAGATGCTCACATCCAGAAAATGGGCGACGTGTATGTGATGTTTTATTTCTCTGCTTTTGAACCCTCGCGCAAGTATAAAGCTTTTAATACGTTTGCTGCAAGTTATGATCTGGTCAACTGGACAGACTGGCATGGGGCTGATTTGATTATCCCGTCTAAGAATTATGACGAATTGTTTGCACATAAAAGTTATGTAATCAAACACGATGGAGTAGTTTATCATTTTTATTGTGCAGTGAATAATGCCGAACAGCGTGGTATCGCTGTTGCCACGAGCCAACCGATGGGACGTTCCGCAGTCCGCTTCCCGAAACCTGAAACAAAGAACCGTCGGATGATCACTGAACTGAATGAAGGCTGGAAAACTTGGTTAATTGACAATTCACAATTAACAATCGACAATTCAAAAGACCATTCAAAGGATAATCACCAATCACCGATTACCAACCGTCAATCATCAGTTATCGATTGTCGAATCCCCCATAACTGGGATGACTATTACGGTTATCGCCAACTAACTCATGGCAACCTACACGGAACAGCCATGTACGTAAAAGACTTCTCTCTCGATAATTGTCAATTGTCAACTGTCAATAGTCAATTAAAAAGGTATTTCCTGCGTTTTGAAGGAGTGGGTACGTATGCTACTATTAAAGTGAACGGACATGACTTCGGACGTCATCCGGTAGGGCGTACTACGTTGACATTGGACGTGACCGATGCACTGAAACAAGGAACAAATCGTCTGGAAGTAAAAGCGGAGCATCCGGAAATGATAGCCGATATGCCGTGGGTATGTGGTGGATGTTCGTCAGAGTGGGGATTTAGTGAAGGCTCTCAGCCGTTAGGAATATTCCGTCCGGTAGTGCTGGAGGTAACAGATGAGATTCGTATTGAACCTTTCGGAGTACACATCTGGAATGATGAAAAGGCGGCTAATATATTTGTAGAAACAGAGGTGAAGAACTATGGTAAGACCGGGGAAACGATAGAGGTAGTTAATAAATTGAGTAATGAGGATGGAAAACAAGTATTCCGTCTGGTAGAGAAAGTGACATTGGCTCCGGGAGAAATGAAGGTAATTCGCCAACAGGCTCCTGTAGAAAATCCTGTTTTATGGGATACGGAGAATCCATATCTTTATAAACTGGCAAGTATGATTAAGCGTGATACTAAAACAACGGATGAGATTTCAACTCCGTTCGGTATCCGTACGATCAGTTGGCCGGTGAAGAGAAATGATGGAGATGGTCGCTTTTACCTGAATGGAAAGCCTGTCTTTATCAATGGCGTATGCGAGTATGAACATCAGTTCGGACAGAGTCATGCATTCAGTAAAGAACAGGTAGCTGCAAGAGTGAAGCAAATACGTGCGGCAGGTTTTAATGCCTTTCGTGATGCCCACCAGCCACATCATCTCGATTATCAGAAATATTGGGATGAAGAAGGAGTCTTGTTCTGGACACAGCTTTCTGCCCACGTGTGGTATGATACTCCGGAGTTTCGTGAGAATTTTAAAAAGCTGCTTCGTCAATGGGTGAAGGAACGTCGTAATTCTCCGTCAGTAGTGATATGGGGATTACAGAATGAGAGTACATTGCCTCGTGAATTTGCACAGGAGTGTAGTGAAATCATTCGTGAAATGGACCCCACAGCACGTACAATGCGTATCATTACCACTTGCAACGGAGGTGAAGGGACTGACTGGAATGTAATTCAGAATTGGAGCGGTACATATGGAGGAGATGTTACGAAGTATGGAAAGGAACTTTCGCAGAAGAACCAGTTACTGAATGGAGAATATGGTGCCTGGAGAAGCATTGATCTGCATACGGAACCTGCGGAATTCGACGCAAATGGTGTATGGAGTGAGAGCCGTATGTGCCGGTTGATGGAAACAAAGATTCGTCTGGCGGAACAGGTCAAAGACAGTGTTTGCGGACAGTTTCAATGGATTTTCAGCAGTCATGACAATCCCGGACGTCGTCAGCCGGATGAGGCATACCGGAAAATAGATAAGGTAGGCCCGTTCAACTATAAAGGACTGGTGACTCCGTGGGAAGAACCATTGGACGTATATTATATGTATCGTGCCAACTATGTTTCGGCAGCTAAGGACCCGATGGTATATCTGGTATCACATACTTGGGCGGACCGTTTTGAGAAAGGACGCCGTCGGGCTACGATCGAAGCATACAGCAATTGTGATTCTGTATTGCTTTATAATGATATGTCCAATGAAAAAGTGACTTATCTGGGACGTAAAAAGAATAATGGCACAGGTACTCACTTTATGTGGGAGAATCGGGATATTCGTTATAATGTACTTCGTGCTGTAGGATATTATAAAGGAAAAGCTGTTGCCGAAGACATTCTTGTACTCAACGGTCTGGAACAAGCTCCTCATTTCGGGATATTGTATCAGGACACAAAACCTCTATTGAAAGGTGAGGACGGATATAATTACCTGTATCGCATCAACTGTGGGGGAGATGATTTTACAGATAGTTTTGGTCAGTTATGGATGCAGGATAATACCAATTACTCCCGTTCATGGGCAGCAAGCTTCAACGAGTTGAATCCATACCTTGCAAGTCAGCGCACTACGAATGATCCGATTCGGGGAAGTCGTGACTGGAAATTGTTTCAGTATTTCCGTTTTGGCCGCCATCAACTGGAATACAATTTCCCGGTAGCTGATGGAATGTATCGAATCGAATTTTACTTCACAGAACCTTGGCATGGAACAGGAGGCAGTGCTTCTGCCGATTGTGAAGGATTGCGCATTTTTGATGTTGCAGTGAATGACTCTGTGGTATTGGATGATCTTGACATTTGGGCTGAAAGTGGTCACGATGGAGCTTGTAAAAAAGTAGTATACGCTATTGTAAAAGGCGGATTATTGAAAATACATTTTCCGGAAGTGAAAGCGGGGCAGGCTTTGATTTCGGGTATTGCTATTGCTTCTGCCAATTCGGATTCGAAACCGACTCTATTTCCCGCATCAGACTGGAATTGGGAGAAGGCAAGTAAAGAAGTGATGGAGAAAACTCCGAAAGAATTGCTTCCCAAAGACAAAAATGCTCGTGTCAGCATAGCTTACGAAGCGGAAGCTGCTGTACTGAAAGGAAAATTCCAGAAGAAAGAACACCGCAAACAGATGGGTGTTTTCTTTGGTAAAGGAAAAGGTAACAGTATTGAATGGAATGTTTCTACAGGATTGGCACAAGTCTATGCACTTCGTTTTAAATATATGAATACTACCGAAAAACCGATGCCTGTATTAATGAAGTTCATTGATTCAAAAGGAGTGGTATTGAAAGAGGATGTACTTACCTTCCCCAAAACACCGGACAAATGGAAGATGATGAGTACCACCACCGGTACATTTATTAATGCCGGA
>ULUT01004146.1_pt1 | contig 18140 bp, 15 predicted proteins | sample 1958691 | NCBI WGS metagenome assembly ULUT01 (sample SAMEA4835766, study PRJEB28245) | human gut metagenome | biome: gut microbiome; material: fecal sample | place: Denmark | collected 2008 | reverse complement strand
ATGAGTGATGATTAAAAAGTTAAATTAAATATAATTAAAATTAACCTACAAAATTAAGTTAAATGTTAAATCTGAATAACTTATAAGAAAAGGTTTATAAAAAAGGAGGATATTTTATTATGAAGCTGAGAAAAGCATTAGCACTCGGACTTGCAGCAGCCATGACTGTTTCCATGATCGGCTGCGGAAGCACAGCAGACACATCAACTGATACTGCTGACACAACAGAAGCTGCCGAAGAAACGACAGAAGCTGCTGATACTACAGAAGAAAGCACAGAAAGTGCAGACGCAACAACAGATGGCGTTCCCGGATATCTGGACATCAATCTTGATGATTACACAGATCTGACCGCTTCCATCAAGTTCCTTCACTGCAGAACTGACCGTGAGGAAGATGGTTCCATGGCAGAGATGATTGCTAAGTTTAATGAGAAGTTCCCTAACATTGAAGTTAAGACTGAGGGTGTTACAGATTATGCTGAGGATGCACTTCTTCGTCTGTCCCAGGGTAACTGGGGTGATGTTATGTGGATCCCTGCAGTTGATAAGAAGGATCTTGGCTCCTACTTCATGCCTCTTGGTTCAACAGAAGAAATGAGCAAGTCCCTGAACTTTGTTGATTCATGGTCATACGATGGAATTTCCTATGGTATTCCTGTATGGGGAAATGCACAGGGTGTTGTTTACAATAAGGCAGTATTTGAAGCAGCTGGCATTACAGAGCTTCCTACAACTCCTACAGAGTTCCTTGAAGACCTTCAGCTGATCAAAGACAATACAGATGCTATTCCGCTGTATACCAACTATGCAGCAGGATGGACCATGGGTGCATGGGACGCTTACGTTGGTGTTGTTTCTAACGGAGATGCTACATATATGAACCAGAAGTTTGTTCATACAGCAAATCCCTTTGATGATCCCGGTGATGATACCGGTATCTACAACCTGTACAGAATTCTCTATGATGCAGTTGCTAATGGCCTGATCGAAGATGACTATACAACAACTGACTGGGAAGGCTGCAAGGGTATGATCAACAATGGTGAGATCGGTGCTATGGTTCTTGGCTCATGGGCATATTCACAGATGGTTGAAGCTGGTGATCACGGTGATGACATCGGTTACATGCCCTTCCCTATGACTGTTGGAGGAACACAGTACGCACTTGCTGGCGGTGATTATAATTACGCAGTAAATATCAACTCTTCCGATGAGAACAAGACCGCTTCTCTCGTATTCATCAAGTGGATGCTTGAGGAATCCGGATGGTCTGTAAGGGAAGGCTGCTACTCAACAGTGATCGGTGGCGAGAACCCTGATATGTACTCTGCATTTGATGGCTGCGAGATGCTTTCTGATGAAGCTGCTATTGCAGGTGAAGAGGATTTCTTAAATGAAATGAATGCTGAATCCGAGCTGTCCTTCAATGCAGGTGGTAACGCTAAGGTTCAGAGCATTGTAGAAGCAGCAGCAACCGGCAGCAAGTCTCTTGACGATATCATGGCTGACTGGACAACTGCATGGAATGATGCGCAGGATGAACTGGAGATCGAAGTTTTATACTAATCAGAAATCCTGAAAGAAATTAAGTGATATTGTGAGCCGGGGAGGGAGTTTCTCCCTGGCTCTAAATGCGTCAGAGGACGTGCATTATCGTCGGGAGGAAATTTATATGGCAATGTCAAAGACGGTTGTCCCTGGAAAGAAAAGAACCTTTTTAGAATGGGCAAGAAGCAGAGATGGACAGAAGGTTTTTGTTATGATCGCATTTATGGTCATTCCTCTTGTTCTTCTGTTTACCTTTACCTACCTGCCTTTTGCAGAAATGTTTGGCTTCAGCTTTTACAAGATGAAGTATGTAGGTGAAAGAAAATTTGTAGGATTAAAGAATTATATTAAAGTGTTTGAGAGAGACGATTGTTTCGGAGCGTTAAAGCTGAGCCTTTATTATATGGCCGGTTCAATCGTGCAGCTGGCACTTTCCCTTTATCTGGCTACCGTACTCAGTTTTAAGGTAAAGGGCGGGAATATCTTCAAGGGATTCATGTTTTTCCCTTATTTGATCAATGGTATTGCAGTAGGCTTTATTTTTAAGTTTTTCTACACCAGAGGCTTTGTGTTCGATACTGTGCTTCAGTGGTGTGGCTTTCAGCTTGACAATCTTCCGTATTGGTTAAAAGACCAGAGGATCAATAATATTTCTCTGGTGGCTACTTCTGTATGGCGTTATTTCGGACAGAACATGGTGCTCTTTATCGGTGCGATCATGTCTGTGGATTCTGAGCTTTATGAAGCGGCAATGCTGGACGGTGCAAATAAATTCCAACAGTTCATTTATATTATCTTACCAAGTATCAAGACGATCATTACCTTAAATGTGATCCTGTCCATTACCGGATCCTTAAGTGCATTTGAGCCGCCTTATGTTATCACAGACGGTGCCAACGGAACGGGAACCTATTTTGTGGTCATGCACGAGATCGCGCATACCCAGCAGAAGGTAGGTCTGGCATCTGCCATGGCGATCATCCTGCTATTGATCATTTTCGTAGCAACGATCCTGCAGAAGCTGTTCTTTAAGTATGTATTTAAGAATGCAGAGGACGAGGATATCAATGCAGCGGTAAGAAGAGAAAAGAAGCTGGCAAGGGCTGCAGCTAGAAAGGCAGGTAGATAAGCATGAGCTTTCGCAAAATTATACTTCGTGTTCTGACAGCATTAAAGTATTTATCACTGGTATTCTTTTCCTTTGTTGCGATACTGCCGATCATATCCTGTGTTGTCACTGCTTTTAAGACAGATGCAGAGTACCAGAGTACCAATGTTATGACCATGCCGGAAAGCTGGCTCTATTTTAAGAATTTCGTTTATGCATTCGAAAATGCACATATGGGTAAGGCATTTATCAATTCTACTATTATCCTGGTCTGTGTACTGATAGTGTCTACGCTGGTGGGTACACAGCTTGCTTATGTGCTGAACCGTTTCAAGTTTCCGGGCAATAACCTGATCCGTAATCTGTTCCTGTTTGCCACACTGCTTCCCGGTGTTGCGATGCAGATCTCGGTTTATGAAATAATGACGAAATTAGGCTTTATTAATTCCCTGCTTGGTTATATCATTATGATGTGTGGTACTGATGTTATTTCCATTTATATTTACATCCAGTTTTTTGAAAATATTGATTATTCACTGGATGAATCAGGAATCATGGACGGAGCATCCTACTTCACGATTTTCTACAGGATACTGCTTCCTCTTTTAAAGCCTGCAATTGTAACCTCCTGTATCCTGAAGGGTGTTGGCACTTATAATGAATATTACAATGCCAATCTTTACCTGCAGGACAAGAAGCTGCTGCCAACCGTGGCTACCTCCCTGTATACCTTCGTAGGACCCCAGGGAAGCAAGTACAACCTGATCTGCGCGGGTGTTATCATTTCCCTGCTTCCGGCACTCCTGGTATTTATTACCTGCCAGAAACAGATATACAGCGGACTGACTGCAGGTGCAGTCAAGGGCTAAGAGACAGAATCAGTTCCACAAAATGGTAAAGGAGAAGGAACAAAATGATGATGTTAGAAGAAGTAAAAGCACATTTGCTGAATGATATCATCCCTTTCTGGAAAAATCTGAGGGATGATGAATTTGGCGGTTATTATGGTTATATGGATTATGACCTGAAGGTGGATAAAAGGGCAGTGAAGGGCTGTATTTTAAACAGCAGAATCACATGGTTCTTCGCCAATGCCTACACGCTTCTTAAGGATGAGAGTCTTCTTGAGGAAGCAAAGCATGGATTTGCCTTCATGAAGGAACACTGCATGGATAAGGAAAACGGCGGTATTTTCTGGTCCATGAAGTATGACGGCACACCGGAGGATACAACCAAGCATACCTACAATCAGGCATTCTCTATTTATGCACTTTCCTCTTATTATGAGGCAACCCATGATGAGGAAGCTCTTGCCATGGCAAAGGAGCTGTTCCATATCATTGAGACGAAGTGCACTGATGAGATCGGTTATAAGGAAGCTTTTGACAAGGAATTCCATGAAGTGGAAAATGACAAGCTTTCTGAAAACGGTGTTATCGCTGAGAAGACCATGAATACCCTGCTTCATGTATTTGAAGCCTATACAGAGCTTTACCGGGTAGCAAAGCTCCCTGAGGTAAAGGAAAGACTTGAGTGGATCATGGATACCTTTGCTGATAAGGTATATAATCCAAAGCTCCACAGACAGGAAGTATTCTTTGACAGGAACATGAACACCATTCTGGATCTGCATTCCTATGGTCATGATATCGAGACGGCATGGCTGATGGATCGTGGAGTTGAAGTTCTTGGTGAGAAGAAATATGAAGAGAAAATGACACCTATTACCAAGGATCTGACAGCAGAGATCTATAAGGTAGCCTTTGACGGACATTCCCTTGCAAATGAATGTGAGAAAGGTGTTGTAAATGTACATCGTATCTGGTGGGTGCAGGCAGAGACCGTGATCGGTTTCCTGAATGGCTGGCAGAAGGATCCTTCCAGGACAGAGTATCTGGATGCAGCAAAGTCTGAATGGCAGTTCATCAAGGATCATGTGATGGACAAGAGACAGGGATCTGAGTGGTTCTGGGAGGTAGACCAAAGCGGAAAGCCTTACGAGGGAAGACCTATCGTAGAGCCCTGGAAATGCCCGTATCACAATGGAAGAATGTGCTTTGAGGTAATCAGAAGATTAGAAGGAAAAGAGATCTGAGAAAGGAGAAAGTGAGCATGTTACATCAGAAGTATGAAGAAGAATTAAAGAAATACGAAGCACTTATTAACAGGAAAAATGAAGTAGATCCTGATTTTTACAACGGGGTATATGACCGCTATGTGAATCCGGTACTGACCAGAGAGCATATTCCGCTTACCTGGCAGTATGATTTAAACCCGGAAACCAATCCCTATTTCATGAAGAGACTGGGAATCAATGCAGTTATGAATTCCGGTGCGATCGAACTGAATGGAAAGTATTATCTGGTAGCCAGAATTGAAGGAGATGACAGAAAGTCCTTCTTTGGCGTAGCAGAAAGTGACAATGGAATCGATGGATTCCGTTTCTGGGATTACCCGATCCTGCTTCCGGATACCTGCAAGGAAGAGACAAACGTATATGATATGCGTCTCACCAAGCATGAGGATGGTTACATCTATGGCGTATTCTGTTCAGAGAGCAAGGATACCACAGTCAATGATCTTTCTGCAGCAGTTGCTGCAGCAGGTATTGTAAGGACGAAGGATCTGAAGACATGGGAGAGACTGCCTAACCTGGTAACCTTAAACTCCCCTCAGCAGAGAAACGTAGTACTGCATCCTGAATTTGTAAATGGCAAGTATGCTTTCTATACAAGACCGATGGATGACTTCATCGAGACAGGATCAGGCGGCGGTATCGGATTCGGACTCTGTGATGATATTACCCATGCTGTTATCGACGAAGAGAAGATGACAAGCCTTCGTAAGTATCATACCATTACCGAGGCCAAGAACGGTGCCGGTGCAGTGCCGATCAAGACAGAAAAGGGCTGGATCCATATTGCACACGGTGTAAGAAATACAGCAGCCGGACTCAGATATGTAATTTACGCATTCGCAACTGACTTAAATGATCCTTCCAGAGTGATCGCAGAGCCTTCAGGCCTGCTGATCGGACCAAGGGGCGGCGAGAGAGTCGGTGACGTATCCAACGTTGTATTTACCAACGGTGCGATCGCAAATGAAAAGGGCGAGGTATTTATTTACTACGCATCCAGTGATACAAGAATGCATGTTGCAACTACAACTGTTGACAAGCTGATCGATTATGTATTCAATACACCGAAGGATCCCGGCAGAAGCGTAGAGTGCGTAGCACAGAGATGTGAACTGATCAAAAAGAACCTGGAATTTCTTTCCAAATAAGACAAAAAGCCTTTGAGGCGTAAAGGAGATAATATGAGCGAAATTAAAATGATTGCCCCTCCGGTAAAGAATGTTCCCTGGCAGGAGAAGCCGGAAGGACTGACCGGAGCGCCTATCTGGAGATATACAGAGAACCCGATCATCGGACGTAATCCTGTAGAAGGCGTTGCCAGAATTTTCAACAGTGCCGTAATGCCTTATGGTGATGAGTTTATCGGCGTATTCCGTGGCGAGCAGACAAACGGCATCCCTTATATCTATATGGGAAGAAGCAAGGATGCGATCCACTGGGATTTTGATAAGGAGAAGATTCCTTTCGTGGATGAAGAAGGAAAGCCTTTCATGCCGAAGTATGCTTATGACCCCAGACTGGTAAAGGTAGAAGATACCTATTATATCATCTGGTGCCAGGACTTTTATGGTGCATCCATCGGTATGGCAAAGACAACTGATTTCAAGACCTTTACAAGGCTTGAGAACCCTTTTATTCCTTACAACAGAAACGCAGTTCTGTTCCCCAGAAAGATTCATGGAAACTACATGCTGTTGAGCCGCCCTTCTGACAGCGGTCATACACCCTTCGGTGATATCTTTGTCAGCGAGAGCCCTGACCTTGTTTACTGGGGAAAACACAGACACGTTATGGGCAAAGGCAGCGAATGGTGGGAGTCTGTTAAGATCGGCGGAGGTGCAGCTCCTATCGAGACAAGTGAAGGATGGCTGCTGTTCTATCACGGCGTAAGCGGAACCTGCAACGGCTTTGTATATTCCATCGGAGGTGCGATCCTGGATCTTGAGAATCCTTCTATCGTGAAGTACAGATGTGAGACCTTCCTGCTGACACCCGAAGAGTGGTATGAGGAGAGAGGATTCGTTCCCAACGTATGTTTCCCCTGCGCTACCATTCATGATCCTGAAAGCGGAAAGATCGCTATTTACTACGGATGTGCAGACAGCTATGTAGGTCTTGCATTTACCAAATTTGATGAGATCGTAGCATATATCAAAGAGCACAGTGTAGTAACAGAGGCTGATACAGAGATCGGTATCAGATAAGAAAAGGAACAGTGAAATAGTTTTAAAAAGGGCTTGTTAGATTCGTCAGCAGGCCCTTTCTTAATATTTCATGATTATAAAAAGCGAAAAGGAGCAGAACGATTATGGAATATCAGGTTAAGTTTGATCAGGGAATGATCAACAGAGGAAACTGGAAAAAAATTAAGGAATGTATGAAAAAGGCAGAGAGAGGAGAGGCCATTACCACAGGTTTTCTTGGCGGTTCCATTACTCAGGGAAGTCTTTCTTCCACACCGCAGACCTGTTATGCCTATCTGGTATATGAGTGGTGGAAAAAGAAATTCAAGGAGTCAGAGATCACCTTTGTCAATGCGGGAATTGGCGGAACCACATCCCAGTTTGGCGTTTCCAGAGTAAAGGAGCATCTGCTTTCCTATCAGCCGGATTTCGTGCTGATCGAGTTTGCGGTGAATGATGAAAATACGGAATTCTTTGAGGAAACGTATGAGGGTCTTGTAAGAACCACACTGTCAGATGCCTGCAGACCGGCTGTTATGCTGATGAACAATGTGAAGTATGACGACGGACTGAATGCAGAGGAAATGCATCTGAAGGTAGCAAAGGCTTATGCACTTCCCATGGTCAGCATGAAGGAAACAATCTGGCCGGAGATCAAGTCCGGAAGGATCAAAAACAGAGAGATCACACCGGATGACCTGCATCCCAATGATGCAGGCCATGCACTGGTAGCTAAAGTGATCACTACCTTCCTTGAGAAGGTATATGAGGACAGAAATAACGAGGAAGAAGCTGCTTATGCAGAAGGAACCCTTCCTGCACCGATTACAGAGAATGCTTATGAGAATTCTGTCAGATATCAGAATCATAATTCAGAGCCTGTTCTGGCAGGATTTGTGGCGGATCTAGAGCCTCAGGACAATATTCTTCAGATTTTCAGAAGAGGATGGACAGGAAGCCATGTGGGCGATAAGATTACCTTTGAGATCGAGGGAACCGGCATTGCAGTGCAGTACCGTAAGAGTGTCAAGCAGCCCACTCCCATTGCAAAGGTTACAGTAGATGGCAGAGAAGATACAGCTATGGTATTAGATGGAAACTTTAAGGAGACATGGGGAGACTGTCTGTATACTGATACGGTGACAAGACATATGGAACCCGGTATACATAAGGTAGAGATCGAGATTGTGGAAGCAACAGAGCAGGATGCAGTTCCGTTTTACCTGGTATCCGTCATTGGATCCTGCTGACAGGGAAATTCGGAATAAAAGGAGATAAAACTATGTTTCGTGATGATTTTGTGTGGGGCGTTGCCAGCAGCGCCTATCAGGTAGAGGGAAGAGATCCGGAGGATGGATGCGGTAAGAACATCTGGGATACCTTTGCCGAAGAGGGAAGGATCCTGGATGGCAAGGATGCGTATACCGCCTGTGACCACATGCACAGATATAAAGAGGATTATAAGCTGATGAAGCTGCTTGGGATCAAAGCGTACCGCTTTTCCATGAGCTGGGCGAGGATCCTGCCGGAAGGTACGGGAAAGGTGAATGAAAAGGCCATTGCCATGTACCGGGACATGATCCTTTCCATGAAGGAGAACGGGATCGAGCCGTATATTACCATGTATCACTGGGAATTTCCGCAGGCGCTGCAGGACAAGGGCGGCTGGCTGAATGAGGATGTGATACAGTGGTTCGGAGAATATGCGAAGGTAGTGGCAGAGAATTTCTCTGATATCTGCGAATATTTCATTACCTTAAATGAGCCGGAATGCTTTGTGGGACTTGGACATCTGTCGGGAGTGCATGCGCCGGGGCTAAAGCTTCCTTATAAGGATGTATTTAAGATCGCCCACAATGCACTTCGTGCCCATGGTCAGGCAGTTATCAATCTCCGGAAATATGCCAGCAGACCGATCAAGGTAGGCTATGCGCCGACCTGTGGCATGGCATATCCTGCTACTGACTCACCAGAGGATATCGAGGCAGCAAGAAAGACGCTGTTTGGCTTCCACCAGCCCATGGACAACTGGACCTGGAATGTGGCATGGTTCAATGATCCGGTATTTCTTGGAAAATATCCGGAAGAGGGACTTAAGAAATTTGCTGAGTATCTGCCGGAAATTACAGATGAGGATATGAAACTTATTTCCCAGCCACTTGATTTTATGGGACAAAACATTTATAACGGATATATGATGAGACAGGGCGAGGACGGAGAGCCGGAGTATGTGGACAGGGAAGCAGGCGCTGCCAAGACAGCAGCAGGCTGGCCGGTTACACCGGAGTGCTTCTACTATGGCGTGAAGTTCCTGTATGAGCGGTATCATTTACCTCTTTACATTACAGAGAACGGCATGTCCTGTCATGATGATGTGTCACTGGATGGCCGTGTACATGATCCAAACAGACAGAATTTCCTAGATCTGTATATTTCTGCACTGCAGAGAGCAAATGATGACGGTGCTGATGTGCGGGGCTATTTCCTGTGGACCTTCCTTGATAATTTTGAATGGGACAAGGGATATACCGAGCGTTTTGGTATTGTATATGTAGATTTTAAGACACAGAAAAGAATTGTGAAGGATTCTGCATTCTGGTATCAGAAAATCATAGAATCCAACGGAAGGGAGTTAACTGTGAACAAGAAGACAAGGCCGATTTTGTTTTTGAATCCTGTGTTTAAGGAAATGATCTGGGGCGGCAATCAGCTTGCCGAGAAGTTTGGCTATGAGATCCCCAGTGACAAGACAGGTGAGTGCTGGGCAGTCAGCGCACATCCAAACGGAGACTGCACCGTAAGAGAAGGGGAATATGCAGGCAGAAAGCTTTCCGAGCTGTTCAAAGAGGAGCCGGAGCTGTTTGGAAACCTTCCTCTTGACCGGTTCCCTCTGCTGATCAAGATCATTGATGCTAAGGCAGATTTAAGTATCCAGGTACATCCTGATGATGCCTATGCCAAGGTACATGAGAACGGATCTCTTGGAAAGACAGAGTGCTGGTATATTCTGGACTGCCCTGAGGATGCGACACTGGTGGTTGGCCACAATGCAGGCAGCAGAGAAGAGCTGAAGGAAATGATCGATCAGAAGAGATGGTCAGAGCTGATCCGTGAAGTACCGGTGAAGAAGGGGGACTTTATCCAGATCAATCCCGGAACTGTCCACGCGATCAAGGGCGGCCTGATGATTCTGGAAACTCAGCAGAACAGCGATATTACCTATCGTGTGTATGACTATGACAGACTTTCCAATGGAAAGCCCCGTGAGCTTCATGTACAGCAGAGTATCGATGTGATCACTGTACCGGCACCTTCTGCAGAGGACAGTGTAAGCCACGCAGCAGATCTGCCAGCAAACACTATGAATGAGCTGATCGCCTGTGATTATTACAAGGTATACAAATTAACCGTAACAGAGCCGGTTTCCTTTGAGCAGGAGCATCCTTTCCTGATCATGAGCGTGATAGAGGGAGAAGGTCTTGTTAATGGACAGATGATCAGAAAGGGAGATCACTTTATCCTTCCTTCAGGCTTTGGCAAGGTGGAACTGCAGGGAGATATGACACTGATCGCATCTTCTGTAAAATAAAGAAAGCAGGAAAGACTAACTATGATCAATGAACAGTACAAAAACATGCTTGGAGGAAAATCCGTAATCAGGGAGTTTTCCGAATTCGCCGCAGCGAGAGGAAAAGAGATCGGATATGAAAATGTATTCGATTACAGTCTGGGAAATCCGTCTGTACCGGTGCCGGACGATTATACAAAAGAGATGGAAGAGCTCCTTAAGACAAAGACTTCCATGGAGCTGCACGGCTACAGTCCAAGTCTTGGACTTCCCGTATTCAAGGAAAGCGTGGCTGCGTCCCTGAACCGGAGATTTGGCATGAACTATACACCGGAATATATTTTCCCGACATCCGGTGCTGCAGGCGCTCTGGCACATGCCCTGCGCTGTGTGACAAAGCCGGGGGATGAGGTACTGACCTTCGCACCCTATTTCCCGGAATATGGTCCCTATGTCAATCTGACAGGAGCTGTTTTAAAGGTGGTTCCTGCTGATACGGAGAGCTTCCAGATCAATTTTGAGAAGCTTACTGAAATGCTGAACGAAAATACGGCAGCAGTGCTCATCAATACCCCGAACAATCCGTCCGGAGCTGTTTACAGCGCAGAAACACTGGAAAAGCTGGCAAAGCTTCTGACGGAAAAGCAGCAGGAATATGGACACGAGATCTTTATCATTTCCGATGAACCTTACAGGGAGATCGTTTTTGACGAGGCAGAGCTTCCTTATGTTTCAAGGTTTTATGCAAATACTCTGTCCTGCTATTCCTATTCCAAGTCCCTGTCCCTTCCCGGTGAGCGTATCGGATATGTGGCAGTGAATCCGGCATGCAAAGACGCAGAGCTTCTGGTACCCATGATGGGACAGATCTCAAGAGGGATCGGACATAACTGCCCGTCCTCCAGTATCCAGCTTGCGGTAGCAAAGGTAGTAGATGAAACAGCGGATATGAAGGTATATGAGACCAATATGAAGCTGCTTTATCAGGCACTGACAGATCTTGGCTTTTCCTGTGTCAGACCGGGAGGCACCTTCTACATTTTCCCAAAGGCACTGGAAGAGGATGCAGTAGCATTCTGTAAGAAAGCGCTGCAGTATGACCTGATTCTGGTTCCCTCTGACAGCTTTGGCGTTAAGGGATATTTCCGTATGGCGTACTGTATTGATACGGAGAAGGTGGAAAGATCCCTGGAAGCCCTCCGCAGATTCGTGAAAGAGAATTATTAGGCGCGGATAGCTTTAAAGACTGCCACAGGCAGCAGAAAAGGAGTGAGCGTATGTACCAGGCAGGACTTGTTTTGGAAGGCGGTGGTATGAAGGGTGTGTATTCATCCGGCGTACTGGACTTTTTCCTGGATAAAGGGCTGGAATTTTCTTCCTGCTACGGCGTGTCTGCAGGAGCCTGTTCCCTGTGCAGCTTTCTGTCAAAGCAGCGGGGCAGGGCTTATCATGTGAATGTGGATTATCTGGATGATAAGAATTACTGCAGTGTATACAGTCTGCTGAAAACGGGGGATCTGTTCGGGGCAGAGATGTGCTATCACAGGATTCCGGATGAACTGAATCTGTACGATTATGATACTTTTAACCGGTATCCGGGCACCTTTTACAGTGTAGTTACGAACATAGAAACAGGACTTGCCGAATATATTCCTATTAAAGATATGAAGAAGGATATTGAAGTGGTCAGGGCATCGGCCTCACTGCCTCTTGTAGCCAATATCATCAGCTGGAACGGCAGAAAATATCTGGATGGCGGAATTTCTGATGCTATCCCGATCCGGAGATCCATAGAGGATGGCAATCAGAAAAATGTGGTGATCCTGACAAAGGAAGCAGGGTACCGCAGAAAGCCGACCAAGGTGGCAGGACTGGTTAAAATGAAGTACCGGAAATATCCAAAGCTTTATGAACTCATGAAAAACAGATATCTTACCTACAACGCCACACTGGATTATCTGGAGGAACAGGAAAAAGAAGGCAGGGCCTTTGTTTTAAGACCACAGCTTCCAAGTGGTGTGGGAAGGATTGAGAAGGACAGAGGAAAACTGCAGAAGCTGTATGAGACCGGCTATGCAGATGCAGAAAAAAATTATGACAGGCTGATGGAATATCTGAAGGGAGAAACAAAATGTTAGAGATCATAAAGGCAATCGTCTACGGAATCGTGGAAGGCATCACGGAATGGCTGCCGATCAGCAGTACCGGACACCTGATCCTGGTAGAAAGGCTGATCCCGTTTCAGGAGACCAGTGATGGATTTTTCCAGATGTTTGATGTGGTCATCCAGCTTGGGGCGATCCTTGCGGTTGTAGTTCTGTTCTGGAATAAGATATGGCCTTTTTACAGCAAGAAAAATCTTCGCTCCAGAAAGGGTGGCATCGTGAAGAGCGCCAAGGATCCGGCAGTGGGAAATGTGGCGCTGAGCATGGATGCCTTCTGGATGTGGGTCAAGATCGTAGTGGCCTGTATCCCGGCAGTGATCTACGGACTTCTTTTTGATGATATGGTCAGTGCCGCTTTTGAAAAGGAGATCGGAGAAAGCGGTGTGACTGTTCAGGTGATCGTGGTCGCTGTGATGCTGGTCCTTGTAGGTATTCTGTTTATCGTGATCGAAAACTGGAATAAGAACCGGACACCGGTGACAACAAAGCTATCCCAGCTAACCTACAGGGATGCGCTGATCATTGGTCTGTGCCAGCTTGTGGCAGCAGCGCTTCCAGGCACATCCAGATCCGGAGCTACTATCCTTGGTGCGATCATGATCGGTATTTCCAGAACGGTAGCGGCAGAGTTTACCTTTTTCCTGGCGATCCCGGTCATGTTTGGTGCAAGTCTTCTGAAGGTAGTAAAATTTGGCTTTGACTTCAGTGGTATGGAAATGGCATGCCTGCTCACCGGCACGGTGGTATCGTTTATTGTCTCTGTGTTTGTACTGCGGTTTCTGATGGGCTATATCAAGAAGCACGACTTTAAGGTTTTTGGCTGGTATCGTATTGCTTTAGGCATCCTGGTACTTCTGTATTTTGGCTTATCTGCCTGAAAGTTGACAGGATTTCAATTATGGAGTACACTTTCATCATGATATAGATACTAATTCATGCAGGTGAGAACCCTTACGTGTGTCAGCGTATCTGCTTTCACCGGCTGATTGACATGAGAGATCTGCTCTTGTGTGAAAGGAGTCATTGTTATGGAAGAAGTTAAGAAGGCAACAGCAAAGGTAGTCGCCAAGGCAGCACCTGCAGCCAAGGCAGCAGAAGAGAAGAAGCCTGAGGTCAAGGCAGCAGCACCTGTTAAGGAAGCTGAAGTAAAGAAGGCTGAAGTAAAGAAGGCAGCGCCGGCAGCCAAGGCAGAAAAGAAAGCACCTGCAAAGAAGGCACCCGCTAAGAAGACTGCTGAGAAGAAGGCAGCAGCACCTGCAGCTAAGACAGCAGAGAAGAAAGTACCTGTTAAGAAGGCGGCTAAAGTAGAAGAAACCGTAAACTTCCAGTTCAGCGGCAAGTCCTATACACCGGATGATCTGATGAAGATCTTCAGGGATGTATGGAAATATGACATGAACGGAAGAGAAGAAGATATCAGGAATGTAGAGCTTTATGTAAAGCCTGAAGAGAATACTACATACTTCGTTGTAAATGGCAGTATTACAGGAAGCTTCTTTATCTAAAGTAAGATATCGTACAGCGAAAGAAGATCCGGCGACTGATCTTAAAGGTCGGAATATATGAGAAAAATTAGAAATCCTGCAGGATTTTCCTGCAGGGTTTTTCTTTATAATCTTTAGAATTTTTTAATAAATATTTTCGTTATAGCTGTTGACAATACCCATAGTAAGTGATAGTTTATGTTATGTAGATATTAGCACTCTAATGAGTTGAGTGCTAACAACCATAAAAGAAAGAGTTGGAAAGGGGATGACGGATATGCAGCTGGATGACAGAAAGATTAAGATCATGCAGGCTATTATCCGTAATTACCTGGAAACCGGGGAACCGGTGGGAAGCAGGACCATTTCCAAATATACAGATCTGAATCTTAGTTCGGCAACGATACGGAACGAGATGGCTGATCTGGAAGAGATGGGCTATATTTTGCAGCCCCATACCTCCGCAGGAAGAATTCCTTCTGACAAGGGATACCGCTTATATGTGGATACTATGATGGAGAAGAAGGATAAGGAACTGGAAGAACTGAAGGAGCTCATTCTGGAGAAGGAAGATAAGATGGATAATCTGCTGAAGCAGGTAGCAAAGCTTCTGGCGGTGAATACCAACTATGCCTCCATGATCTCGGCACCGGCAGTTCATAAGAACAAGATCAAATTCCTGCAGCTTTCCAGAGTAGATAAGAATCAGCTGCTTGCTGTGATCGTTATGGAAGGGAATATGATCAAGAACAATATCCTTCCCGTAGCAGAGGAGCTGGATGATGAAACACTTCTGAAGCTGAACATCCTGCTGAATACACATTTAAGCGGGCTGGCACCGGAGGAGATCAATCTTCCTATGATCACAAGGATGAAGCAGCAGGCAGGCATACACAGTACCATCGTTGGAGACGTGGTAGATGCGCTTGCAGAAGGGATTAAAGAGGAAGAGGATCTTGAGATCTATACAAGCGGAGCCAATAATATTTTCAGGTATCCTGAATTGGCAGACCAGCAGAAGGCGAGTGAGCTGATCAATACCTTCGAAGAGAAGGATAAGCTGACAGAGCTTGTACAGGACAGCCTTTCTGATAATAATGAAACAGGCATTCAGGTTTATATCGGAAACGAGACTCAGATCCAGTCCATGCAGGACTGCAGTGTGGTAACTGCCACCTATGAACTGGGAGAAGGCATGAGAGGTACGATAGGAATTATCGGACCAAAGCGTATGGACTACGATAAGGTAATTGGAACTCTGAAGACCATTACGCATCAGCTTGATGAGCTTTACAATAAAAAGACGTAGCAAGGAGAGGAATGAAGCAGATGGCAGATGAAAAGGATATTAAGAAAGAAATTGAAATAGAAACACCGGAAGAGGAACCGGAGACACCCGCAGAGGAAACAGAAGCAGAAGTGGAAGAAGCTTCTGAAGAGACAGAAAAAGTGCAGGAAGAGGAAGCCAAAGAAGATAAGAAGGCTTTCAAGAAGAAACAGAAGGCAGACAAGAAGCAGGATGCCATGAAGGAGAAGATCGAAGAGCTGGAGGATAAGGTCAGACGCCAGATGGCTGAATTTGATAACTTCCGTAAGCGTACCGACAAGGAAAAGACAGCAATGTTTGAAACCGGTGCGAAAAGTGTGATCGAGAAGATCCTTCCCGTGGTAGATAACTTCGAAAGAGGTCTGGCCACGATCCCGGAAGAGGAGAAGGGTACTCCTTTTGCAGAAGGTATGGAGATGATCTACAGACAGCTCATGACAGAGCTTGACAAGATGGAGGTAAAGGTCATACCGGCAGTGGGAGAGGAATTTGACCCGGCGCTGCACAATGCAGTGATGCAGGTAGAAAGCGATGAGTATGAGTCCGGTGTGATTGCTCAGGAGCTTTTAAAGGGCTATACTTACAGAGATGCTGTAGTAAGGCACAGTATGGTAGCAGTAGTTGTTTAATAAAGGAATCACAGTTATTTTTCAATGTAACAGAACAATAAAAGAGATTAAACTTTCAGGAGGAGAGAATTATGAGTAAGATCATTGGTATTGACTTAGGTACAACAAACAGCTGCGTAGCAGTTATGGAAGGTGGTAAGCCCACCGTTATCGCCAACGCAGAAGGCGCAAGAACAACTCCCTCTGTCGTAGCATTCACAAAGACAGGAGAGAGACTGATCGGTGAGCCTGCAAAGCGTCAGGCAGTTACTAATGCAGAGAACACCATTTCTTCTATTAAGAGAGATATGGGTACTGACAGAGGACGTACAATTAATGGTAAGAAGTATTCTCCTCAGCAGATTTCAGCTATGATCCTTCAGAAGCTGAAAGCAGATGCTGAGAGCTACCTTGGTGAGAAGGTAACAGAGGCAGTTATCACTGTTCCCGCGTACTTCAATGATGCACAGCGTCAGGCAACCAAGGATGCAGGTAAGATCGCTGGCCTTGATGTAAAGCGTATCATCAACGAGCCTACAGCAGCAGCACTGGCTTATGGACTTGATAATGAAAAAGAGCAGAAGATCATGGTTTATGACCTTGGTGGTGGTACCTTCGATGTTTCCATCATTGAGATCGGTGACGGTGTCATCGAAGTTCTTGCTACAAACGGTGATACACACCTTGGCGGTGATGACTTTGATAACAGACTGACACAGTGGATGATCGATGAGTTCAAGAAAGCAGAGGGTGTGGATCTGTCAAATGACAAGATGGCACTTCAGAGATTAAAGGAAGCTGCAGAGAAGGCAAAGAAGGAGCTGTCTTCCGCAACAACAACCAATATCAACCTGCCTTTCATCACAGCAACTGCTGAAGGACCGAAGCACTTTGATATGAACCTTACAAGAGCTAAGTTTGATGAATTGACACATGAGCTTGTAGAGAGAACAGCAATCCCTGTTCAGAACGCTATGAAGGATGCTGGAATTACCAATGCAGATTTAGGTCAGGTATTACTGGTAGGTGGTTCCACACGTATTCCTGCTGTACAGGATAAGGTAAGACAGTTAACAGGCAAAGAACCCAGCAAGAGCCTGAACCCTGATGAGTGTGTAGCACTTGGTGCTTCTATCCAGGGCGGTAAGCTGGCAGGCGATGCCGGTGCAGGTGAGATCCTGCTTCTGGATGTAACACCCCTTTCTCTTTCCATTGAGACTATGGGTGGTATTGCAACAAGGCTGATTGAGAGAAATACAACAATTCCTACCAAGAAGAGCCAGATCTTCTCTACTGCAGCAGATAACCAGACAGCCGTTGATATCAACGTTGTACAGGGTGAAAGACAGTTTGCAAGAGATAACAAGTCTCTTGGACAGTTCAGACTGGATGGTATCCCTCCGGCAATGAGAGGTGTTCCACAGATCGAGGTTACCTTTGATATCGATGCAAACGGTATTGTAAATGTATCTGCAAAGGATCTTGGTACAGGTAAGGAACAGCACATTACCATTACAGCAGGCTCCAACATGTCAGATGCTGAAATTGATAAGGCTGTTAAGGAAGCCGCTGAGTTTGAAGCACAGGATAAGAAGAGAAAGGAAGCCATTGATACACGTAACGAGGCAGATTCCTTCGTATTCCAGACAGAAAAGGCTCTCAGCGAGGTGGGAGACAAGATCGATGCTTCTGAGAAGGCTTCTGTTGAGGCAGATCTTAAAGCGGTCAAGGATATCCTCGAGAGAACCAAGGATCAGGAAATGAGTGACAATGACATTGATGAGCTGAAGGCAGCCAAGGAAAAGCTGACAACCAGTGCACAGCAGCTGTTCACAAAGATGTATGAGAATATGCAGCAGGCACAGGGCGGTCAGGCAGGACCTGATATGAGTGGCATGGGCGGCCAGGGTGCAGCTGATGCCGGGGCAGGTGCAGGACCTGCAGATGATGTAGTTGACGGTGACTACAGAGAGGTGTAAGATAGATTAGATTCTATCTGAAATGATCAGA
>ULUT01030884.1_pt1 | contig 18170 bp, 11 predicted proteins | sample 1958691 | NCBI WGS metagenome assembly ULUT01 (sample SAMEA4835766, study PRJEB28245) | human gut metagenome | biome: gut microbiome; material: fecal sample | place: Denmark | collected 2008 | reverse complement strand
CAATGTTCATGCCACACTAAATACGATTAAGGTTAATAACAAGGCCGAAGGCGAAGCGGCCGCGACGCTTGCTATGGCAAACGCTACTGCTGAAGCACTCCGCAAGGTGGCTGAGGCCACTCAGCAGCCGGGCGGCATGAACGCCGTCAATTTGCAGGTCGCCGAAGAGTACGTCAAAGCCTTTGCGAACATCGCGCAGAAGGGCACGACGCTCGTGGTGCCCGCCAACATGGGCGACATGACTTCCCTTGTCGCGGGGGCTATGAAGATCATGGACGGCGTGAAGAAGTCGTAATCCGGATTACGAGGAGAACGAATCATGGTGTCGGATAACGACTTGGGTGTGCCGGAGGCGGGGTTGCATCGGCAACCCGCAGCAACGCCGTTGAAGGCTTCGGAGGTCTTTCGCAAAGCCACCTTCAAAGTATTGGAAAGCGCCGACGGCCAACGCGGGAACATCTGGTTCGTCACCGTCACGCTCAACCGCGAGGAACGCAACCAACCTTGCACCGAAGTCACGGTTGAAGGATTTCCGGATGTGTACCAAAAGTTCCGTAAGCCCGTGGATTGGGATCCGACGACAGAAGAGCTGCGGCAATTCGTCGTGGACGGTCTTGCCGAGGCGATTGAGAAGGCCCGGGCTAATCCGGATTAAGAGGAGACAACCATGTGGGGTTTTGAAGAAAAGACGATTGCGGGGCTGCCGACGGATACGTTCTGGCCGGTGTCCTGGGGCAAGAAAGGGCTCTTTTACAACGTGCGGCTCACCAAAGAAGCCGACATTGCGCCGATTCGCGTGTCCGTCTTCCGGGCGGCCCGCACGTTCTGCGAGTGCTGGGAGCCCGTCGGAATCGACTACCGACAGTCCGCCGACATTCTGGAAGTACCGGACGGCAAGACGCTCCGGAAGACGATTACGGAAACCGCCGAAAAACTCATCCGCCAAGCGATTCACGCGGAGTTCCCGCGCGAGATTTCCATCATGCACGGGTACGGCTGGGACAAGTGAAAACGCCGTTCCATTTCGCGACAGGAAAGTAATCTGAGTTTCCTTTCCTGTTGCGAGTGTAAAACTATGAAATAGCACGAATAATTGACAATATCTCAGCGACGTGCTCAAATCAATTTCTCTTCTTTTCTGACTTTTACTCCATGACTGACAACCACTACAAAGCCGCCATTGCGATTGACCTTGGCGCACAATCGACGGGTCTTTTTACGGTCGTCCACCCGGCAAACCGTTTTCCGACGAAAGCCGACGCCTTAACCGCTGCCGTGCTGGTACCGGACGAATCCGGATTCACGGCTTCTCAGAAGTCCCGCACGATGCGCCGGCACGTCATCCGCTCCAAGAAGCGCTACGCAATGGCCCGGCGTCTCGTTACGAGCCTCTTCACGTCGCTCTTTGAACAAAACGGCGTCCGTCTCTCCGGAAAGGACGAGCGGCGCTTCCTGATGGCGCTTTACGGCCTTTTGAAGCGTCGCGGCTACACGTGGCTGCAAGCCGAAGACACCGACACGGAAACGGCTCTCGACGACTTCGACGGGTTCTTCCTGGGGGCGATTCCGGCCCTGTCGCCGTACTTCCACGAAGGTCGGTCGCTCGCGGAAGAGTGGGACGTGCTCTCTCAGAATCCCGAGGCCGTCAATCAGTTCTTGAAGGCCGTCCCGAAGTCCGACGACTTCAAGAAGGCGTTCTTCACGGCATTCCCCGGCGAAAAGGCGGAGTTTGCTCGTGAACGTAAGGCGCTCCGGAAGTTGCAGGACTTGGCTAAGAACATCGTCCGCCAAACGTTGACCGGCAACCGCAGTCGCAGGGAGTATTTCGCCGTCATCCGCGAAGACATGGCAAAGGACGAGCGTCTGAAGCCCGGTATCGAAGTCTGCGGCGGGCTCGACCGTTTCTGGGCGCTGATCTGCAACATTTCCAACCTTCAGCTGCGGGCTTGCCGTTGGTATTTCGACAACAAAGACTTTGCTGCCGGCGACCAATGGATTCCGGAACGCCTTCAGGCGGTGCTGCGCCGGGCGTACCTCTTCTTTGAAGCCGGCAACGCCGAAGAGCAGTTGAACATCAACCGCCTGATGAAGCATCTCACGGATACGCCGGACGTGGTGGAATTTCTCTGCACGACGGATCCGGAATTGTCCATTCCGCCGTACGACCGGATGTTCAATCGTCATCCGCCGAAGGATCAAACGTTGCTTCTGTCGCCCGAAGCTCTGAACGCCCGTTACGGCAGTACGTGGAAACTTTGGGTGTCGTATCTCGAACGCGCCTGCCCGGAATTAACGGAAGGCTTGGACACGCTCGCGCCGATGATCGACCGGGCGTCCCGCACGAAGGAAACCCGTCTTCCGGACGCGGACTACACGGCGGCCCGGTTCTTACAGCGCGTGTTGGATCGCTCGGCGAAGGTAGCTCCGTTCAATATCCGTTTGTTGGCGTCGGGCAGCGACAGCGTTCGTGCCACCTCGGATCGTGAAGCCCTGACGGCTGTCATCAAAAGCCAGCACGTGGAACGCTTCTTAGCGTTTGCCGAGGACTACTACAAGGAAGTGAACCGGGCAAAGTACGGGCTGTGGTTTGCCGGGAAAACGGCCTTGTTGGAACGCGCCGACATTCATCCGCCGAAGAAGAATAAGATCGTCAACCTTCTGGTCGCAAATCTCTTCGGGATTACCGAACAACAGGCCGTCCTTTTCCGTCGGACGGTGTGGCGCAAGACGGTGACGGGACGCATGACGCCGCGTTCGATCTGCAAGGGCATTGAAGATCTGCGGATCAACTACGGCAACGCCTTCAAGATGGAATACGAAAAGGCCCGTCGGGCCTACGCGCGGGGCGCGTCCCTCGACAAGGAAGGGAAGGAACTTCTGAGGGTCGCTGACCGAGTGGAACTCTTGGGCGACTTCTTTAAGTCTGAAGGGCTTCCGGAACGGTGCGTGGATCGCGTGACAAATCCGTTCTCTCTGGCGCAGCTCTACAACTTGTTGGAAGAAGATCGCGAAGGGTTCTCGTCCACGTCCATGGCGGCCCACTTGGAAAACCAGTGGCGCATGACGGGCGAAAACGGGGCGCAGTGCTGCCGGTTGCCTGCCGACTGCGTGCGGCCCTTTGACGGGATGTTGGCGCGTTTGTTGGATCGCCAAGCCTTTGAGATTGCAAAAACGGCCTTCGGGGAAATTCGCCGTCGTGTGACGACGGAAAATGCGACGATTGACTGCTCCCTCATCATTGAAGAAAACCGTTTTGCCTTCAGTGCCGACCTTTACACGTTAAAGGGGCAGAAGGCAAAGCACGATGCGGCGCAGAAAAACGTCGAACGCCAACAGGAACAGTGGCAGACGAAGACGCTCCGGATTGCCGCCGACGGCAAAAACGTCTGTCCGATTACAGGACGGTCGCTCGCGGGTTTGGAAGGGCTGCGGGTACACATTATTCCGGCTTCTGCCGTTTTGCCGTGGATGGGGACGATTTTTAACAGTGAGGCAAACTTCATTCGGGTGTCGCCCGAAGGTGCGGCCAAAGTGAAACAAAAGCGCCTCACGCTGGACGATCTGTCGCCCGCTTACCTTGAAGCGGTCTTTGACACGCCGCACCGGGAAGTAGTGGCGGACTTGATTGAAAAGTGCGTGGCGTCGCTCGTGAAGAAGCGCAAGTTCGGGTTCTTTGAACTGTTGGACAAGGACGAACGCGCCGCCGTGCGTCATGCGCTTTTCCTCGGGGACGATTCACCCGCCCGCCGCACGGTGATTCAGCAGTTGGGGACGCTCAACAAGACGCTGGTGAATGGGACGCAGCCGTGGCTCATTAAGCTCATTCTGCAAAAGCTCAACACGCTTTCTGCTGAGTGGCGCAAGACGACGGGAAACGAAATCATCGTCAATGCGTGGAAAATGTCGCCTCAGGACGTGGCTGACCTCCGAGCCGTCGCGGCCCGAGGGGAGAAGACGTGGGCGAAAACTCCGAGTTCCGAAGCGATCCCGTCTCAGGCGTTGGATGCCTTGTGTGCCTATGCGGTCTCTGCCGGCATACCGATGCTTTGCCGCCAGTTGGGGGCGGATCCTCGTATTGCCGACACGGAAACCTACATTACCGAACGGCCTTTGCCGGCGCTTTGCCCGGACGAATGCCGAGTAATCCGGATTACCCGCAAGCCGACGACGGAAAAGCGCGATACGGCCTCGCGGACGATCTTCAAAGACGGGATGTATGCCGAACACTTCCTCCCGGTATTGGTACGCGACGGGGCCGTGCGTTTGGGCTTCACGTTCCCGCGTGCGGATGGGACGGGCGGCAACAGTATTCCCGTGAACGGGAACGGAGACGCATTTCTTGCGATTCTTGCCCCGTTCTTTACGAAGCCGCTGAAAGTCGGAGCGAAGGGGCTTCAGACGTACCACATAAACTACGACAAGGCGTTCAAGGCGTTTCGGTTCTTTGCTCGGATCGGGAATCGGGAAGCCGTACCGCCGGATGAAAGTCTGGTTGTGTATCTCTTGGAAGCCCTGCGTTACGAAACGAAACGCCAGCCCGTGAAGGCCGCTTTGCTCGACGTTACCGGGACGAAATATCTCAGCCGGGACAAGGTTTCCGTGAAGACTTCGCTCAACGTGAAGCGGTTCGCGGACAAAGCCGCAGGGTTCGCTTTTGCCGGTTCCGTAGAGCTGCCTTGCCGTGCGCAGTGGAACGAGTTCTTTGATGCACCGCAATTGCAGGACAAGTGGGGTAAGAAACTCTCAGACTGCGAAGGGTTTGATCTCGATGCTTTCCTGGTGTCCAAGACAACGGCAGAAGGCGAGAAACGGGCTCATGCCCCGTATAGGGACTTGGTAAGCCTTCCTGTTGTCCAGGGGCCGTCGTTTGGGGTGCGGATAGAGCGGTCGAATTATTTCAACCACCGGACGGTGTGGCAGCTTCAGGACGTAAAAGGTGCGCCCTTTACCGCAATAGCCGCCGAGGAGGGCAAGATCGCTTGGGATACGCCTCTGATGCGCTCGTGCTTGCTTTCCAAGCACAGCACGCCGAGTAGGTTTGACGTAGCCGTGGACAACGGTATTCGTGAAGCCGTGAAACTCACGGAACGCCGCCGTGTAGCAACCGGTCCGACGGGGACGGCGGACATGGCGATTGATTCGGATTCCCGACGCAAACTGTGGATCACCACGGATTTTGAAACGTTCCGTCGGTGGTTGCAGGCTGAAGGATTTGAAGAATTACCGGATTCTCCGCAAGAACTGAAGGGGGAATATGCGGCGAAAAAGTGGGTAGCAATTTCGACATTCTTCCCGGATTTAGCTCAAGTTATGAATCAGCCGCGAGGAAAAATCTATTTGGAGAACTGCGGTACCCAAGTATCGTTCTTCTACAAGTCGCAGAATTTGGTGAAATCCATGAATACGGCGTTTGAATCTTCAGGGCGCTAAAACCAAAAATCGAAAAAATAGCCGGTTTTGCTACAAGTCTCGGATTTTCGAAACTGTGTAGCGAAGCCGGCTAATTTTTTTGTGTCAGAACAAGGAAGAATTTCGAGGTTTCAATGAGTAGATTTATGGAGTAAGAACTGAATGTCGGTTGATGAAGCAACAAAAACTGGATCGCGTTGAGTTTCAATGAGTAGATTTATGGAATAAGAACTGAATGCTAGGAGGCGCCATCCTTCGCTGCCAGACTGGACGTTTCAATGATTGGATTCATGGGGTAAGAACTGAATGAGATTTTGGCGTTGATGGACTGCCGCACCTGTTCTGGTTTCAATGAGTAGATTTTGGAGTAAGAACTGAATGTTTTGCGTTTCTGATCCCACCTTCCCGTGACGCCGGGTTTCAATGAGTAGATTGATGGAGTAAGAACTGAATGCTCTACACAACGCTGGAAGCGTTAGAAAAAGCTCAAGTTTCAATTGGTAGGTTGGTGGAGTAAGAACTGAATGTCACTTTCGCCAGTGTCTTCAGAAGGCTCAGGTGCTTAGTTTCAATGAGTAGATTTATGGAGTATGAACTGAATGTCTTTTTTGCTTTCGACAGGATCAACCCAACCAAGTTTCAATGAGTAGATTAGTGGAGTAAGAACTGAATGCCATTATTTTCTCGACAAACTCTCTGATTTCAATTTCGTTTCAATGAGTAGATTAGTGGAATAAGAACTGAATAAAATTGCATAATCCGCTGACGTTCTTCGATCATTGTTGTTTCAATGGGTAGATTGGTGGAGTAAGTACTGAATGTCTTGAGAAAAGTAAATGAGATTGGGTTCCGCATAGAGTTATCGTAAAAGATAAACTGACTTGTTCCGATAATAAAACTGAATTTTTAAAGATCTCGATAGCAAAAGACGGACTCACCGTGTGGTAAATCCGTCCTGCCTGTTGGCCGAGGTGCTTTGACAAAAATCATTGCAGTTGCTCGGTTCAATCTTGATTTTAGATGCATTCAGTCTGTCCGTAGACAGTAGAACTTACTCCATAGACGAGATAATATACAAATTGAGAAAAAAAGCAAACAATACTAGTTTGGGTATTAAATTGAATCAGCGACAGACACAGAAACAATTAGAGACATTTAATGCACCAATATAGTGTTTTTTGTTTGTCCGAGAGAAAAACACCTGAAAAAATATTTTGAAACTGCCAAATCGGAAGATGTTATGCGCTCGACAACCGAACCTCAAAAATCCGAAACCTTGACCGCCCGCATCAAGAAACGTTTCTTTTCTAACCCGCAGAAAGGGTGGGCCGTTGCTACAGCCACAACCACCGGAGACGTGCCCGTCACGATCTGCGGTGCGATCTGCGACGCGCCGGAACACCAGAAGCTCCTTTTTTTGGGAAGTTGGGTCGTGCATTCCAAGTACGGACGACAGTTTGTCGCCGTGCAATACACTGTTCCGGAGCCGACGGGCGCTGAGGAAATCCGAACGTATCTCCGGAGCGGCGTCATCAAGGGAATCAGCCCAGTAATCGGAAGCCGGATTTTCGAGGCATTCGGCTTGGATTCGCTCAAGGTGATTTCCGAGACGCCGGAGCGCCTGTTGGAGATTCGCGGCATTGCCGAAAAGCGCCTCACCAAGATTCAGGCGAGTTTTGAGAAGACGCGCGGAACGCAGGAAGTCATGCTGTTTCTGATGCAGTACGACATCACGCCGAACCTTGCCGGGAAGATCTTCCGAACGTACGGTCTCGAAGCCATAGAACGCCTCAAGACGAATCCGTACTGTTTGGCAGATGATGTGTACGGCATCGGCTTCCTCAAAGCGGATGCCGTGGCACTCTCCATGGGCATTGATCCAAAGTCACAGTTCCGACTGGCGGCGGCCACGAAGTACGTCCTTCAGGACATGAGCACCGACGGGCATTGCTACGCCGCAGAAGACGATCTTTTGAAGGCGCTCAGAAAATTCGTTGAGGCCGACGAAACGGAATGGCACGCCTGTTGGGAAACCATGGCCCGAGGAAAAGAGCTCGTGACGGAAGAAGGGCGGTACTACCTCCTGTCGTTTTACGAGGCGGAATGCACCGTTGCTGACCGACTGACGAAAATACTTTCTGCATCAGGGAGACGTTTAAAAATTCCCTCCCGTGTCGAGGAGTTACTGTCGGCCGAGACGATGACAGGGTTCTCGCAGGTGAAATACGCTCCGGAACAACTCAAAGCGATCTGTACCGCTTTGGAAAAGAAAATCATGGTCGTGACGGGCGGCCCCGGTACCGGCAAAACGACTACTGTTAACGGGATTATTGAGGCGTTCACACAATCCGGATTAACCGTGACGCTGGCGGCTCCTACCGGACGTGCGGCCAAACGCATGACGGAAACAACCGGAGTCGAAGCTAAGACGATTCATCGGCTGATCGGTTACGGTTCGGAAAAAGGGTTCACCGAACCCGTAAAAGGGGATGTGTTGGTGTTGGATGAGTGCTCGATGATTGACTTGCCCCTCATGGCACAACTCCTAAAGGCGCTTCCGGAAACCATGCGGATTGTCTTCTGCGGAGACGTAGATCAGCTTCCGAGCGTCGGTCCCGGCTGCGTGTTTCGGGACATCATTGAGAGCGGTGTCATCCCGGTGGTGCGACTTCAGACGATTTACCGGCAGTCTCAAAAGAGTGACATCGTTTTAGCGGCCCACGAAATCAACAAGGGCAACGTCCCAGACATCCATAACGACAAGGATCTCTACTTTCAGCCCGTGCATACGGACGAATCCCTCAACAAGGGAGCGGCTCAGGCTGAACGCGAGAAGATTGTCAACTTCATTGAGCTCTTTGTCGCCGAACGTATCACAGACCGCTTCGCCATAGCCCAAGAAGACATTCAGGTGCTCTGCCCCATGCGCAAGATGGAGATTGGTACCAACGCACTCAACCTGCGCTTGCAGGAGGCTTTAAACCCCACGGGCGAGGTTTTGACCGGGTTTGCGTCCAATGGAGCTACGTTCCGCGTGCGGGACCGCGTTATGCAGGTCGTAAACGACTACCGTAAGGAAGTTTTCAACGGCGACATCGGGACGGTGAAAGGTTGGCTGCCGGCCACCGACGATGACGAAGAGAAGATTGTGGTGACGTTTGACGGGCGGGACGTGGAATACACTGCCGAAGAAGTGTCAGACTTGCAGCTCGCGTACGCAACGACGATCCATAAGGCGCAAGGGAGTGAGTTTGCGGCAGTCGTGATTCCGGTCTCGACCTCAAACGCGGTTATGCTTCAGCGCAACTTGCTCTATACGGGCGTTACCCGCGCGAAGAAGCTGCTGCTTTTGGTCGGGACAAAGAAGGCGCTCGCAATGGCCGTCAAAAACGCGTCGGCAGCCGAACGGCGGACGGGACTGAAGGAACGCCTCAAGGGGTGTTCAAAGTCTGTCCTTTAACATGAGGGTCGGGTAATCCAGATTACTTGATCGAAGGAGGATAAAAATGGACGATCAGTTGGCACTGCTGGGATTTCAGCTGTACCCCGTGGAAACCCGTGACGGCTCGAAGCTGATGCGGCTGGATACGCCGTTCCTGCTGGACAACGAATTCACGTTTGACATTTTCGTCGAATGGAAGGACGGCGAGCTGCACCTCTTTGACGAGGGGATGACATGGCACAACATCGGGGCAATGGGGTTCCGTCTGAACGAGGAAAATTTCAACCGCTACCGGGCTTTCATTCAGGAAAACGGCGTAACGGTAGGGGATGATGCGGTTTTGAGCCTTTCTGGGCTTCAGACGGAGGCTCAGGACTTGGTGGCACGGTACCTGACGGCGTGCGTGTTGTTGGATAAGAACGCGAGGAAGATGTTCACGTACGTCTGAGACTCGCAGAGACGCCGAAGCGGAGACGGCGGGAGCGTAAATTCGAATTTCTTCGCTTAGAATGCCCGTTGAGCGCCAAGGCTTTCGGGCATTTTTCGTCTGTGGGAGAGGCGAAAATACTGGCGTATCACCCCCGGACACTTTACTTCATCCGAAACGCGCTGTATTTTGGACGATAACTTCAAAATAAATTCGTACCTATGACGAACCATCTGCTCCCTGCATGGGATGATAATCCTGTAGATTTTTCCACTGAAGTTAACTTTATTTGGACGATTGCCAATCGTCTTCGTGGTGCCTACCATGCAGACAAATACAAAGACGTCATCATCCCGATGACCATTATTCGTCGCTTTGAATGTACTCTTGAAGCAACCAAGAACAAGGTACTTGAGGCTTATAAAGGGAACCCCCTTCTGCCTGCAAAGATGTTGCAAGGCCGTGCTGGTTATTCGTTCTACAACGTCAGCTCCTACACACTGACCGACCTACTCGACGATCCCGATCATATCGCCGCCAACTTCAAAGCCTACATTGAGGGCTTCTCCGCAAACGTTCGGGACATCATCAACAAGCTCGGCTTCATGAAGCAAATCGACAAGATGGAGGAAACTAACCGTCTCTACTCCGTCGTTCAGGCCTTTGCAAATATTGATCTTGATCCTGCACATGTTGATAACATTAAGATGGGCTACATCTTCGAAGACCTGATCCGACGCTTCTCTGAAAACGAAGAGGCCGGCGACCACTACACCGGCCGAGACATCATCAAGACGATGGTTTCCATCTTGGTAGCCGAAGGAAGTGACGACATTTTCCAACCCAACAAAGTCATTACGGTTCTCGACCAGGCTTGCGGTACAGGCGGTATGCTTTCGACCAGTCACGATTACATTCGCCGCCTTAATCCGTCCGCAGACGTACGCCTCTTCGGACAGGAAGTCAACGACGAATCCTATGCCATCTGTCTGGCCGAGATGCTGATCAAGGGCCAGGCCGCAGAAAACATTCGCTTCCAAGACACCTTCAAGGCCGATTGCTTCCCCACTCAGAAAATGCGATTCGTTCTTGAAAATCCGCCCTTTGGAACCCCGTGGGGTGGCAAGGATGCGCCTGATGGAGATGAAGATGCCGTACGCGCCGAACATAAGAAAGGCATGGCCAGTCGTTGGGGTGCTGGTCTGCCCGGAACCGGTGACGCACAGTTGTTGTTCGTTCAGTCTGCTGTCAACAAGATGGACGACTATGTAGGACGTGCCGCCATTATTGAAAACGGAAGCCCCCTTTTTACCGGCAGCACGTCTTCCGGCGAAAGCCAAATCCGTCGCTGGTTGCTGGAAAAGGACTTGATCGAAGCCATCATCGCGCTTCCCACCGATATGTTCTACAACACCAGCATTGCCACCTACATTTGGGTTCTTTCCAAGAACAAGCGTGAGGAACGCAAGGGCAAAGTCCAGCTGATCGACGCCAGTAGCTTCTGCACGAAACTTCGCAAGTCGCTCGGTATGAAGCGCAATGAAATTTCTGCTGAGAATCGCAAGCGCATTACCGAACTCTATGCAAACTTCGAGGAAAACGAATATTCCAAGATTTTCCGCAACGAAGAGTTCTTGTACCGTGAATACACGGTCATGCAACCCCTTCAGCGAAGCTATGCCATCACGGAAGAACGCATTGAGAACATGGTCAATGCCGGTGCGCTCAACCCACTCTATGACGAAGCCAAACGCTACGAACTCGAAAATTCTGAGGAAGAACTGTCTGCCAAGGACAAGAAGAAGCTCAAAGACTACATTGCTAATGAGGACGCATACAACGCGATCCTTGCAGCTCTTCGCGCACACTCATCGGATATTGTTTACAAGAACCAAAAATCGTTTGAACCCATTTTGAGTGCTGCCCTTGTCGAATGCGACGTTGATAAAAAACTCTTTGCGCGCATTGCGGATGGGCTTTCCGTTATGGATAAAACAGCTGATATTCAATACAAAAAAGGAGTAATCCAATACGACAAAGCCACGGCAGACACGGAAATCGTGAAATTTGAAGAAAAGATTGACGACTACATGGCTCGTGAAGTGTTGCCTCACGTCCCTGATGCCAAGGCGTTCTTCGAGGAAAAACTGGATAAGGACAAACCCGTCATTAAGACTGGTGCGGAAATTCCGTTTACTCGCTATTTCTATAAGTATCAACAACCAGAATCCAGTGAAGTGTTGGCGCAACGTTTCGTTGAACTCGAAACGTCTATAAGTGCTCGCATAGAAACCCTTTTTAAGAGAAACTGCTATGACAACAGGCATTGACACAAAATGGTTTGGCGCGATTCCTTCACACTGGAAAGTATTAAAAATAAAGTATTGCTTTGCTATTACGTCTGGAAGTGGATTTCCAGTTAACATGCAGGGAAAAGAAAACGGAGATTACCCAGTTTTTAAAGCTAGCGACATAAGCGCCAACAACTTTCGCAGTGCTAAAAAATCAGCCAATTACATAACAAAGCAAGAATCCAAAAACTTTAAAATACTCCCAAAGGGCACAATAATTTTTCCAAAAATAGGTGAAGCTCTTAAGAAAAACAATAGAGCTATTCTCGCCGTTGACGCTTGCCTAGACAACAACTGCCAAGGTTTAACTCCTATAAATACTGATGAAAAATATAGTTTGTATCTTCTATCATGTATTAACATGAACTGGTTTGACAATTCCTGTACTGTCCCATGTATTAACAACACAACACTAAAGAATTGTTTTATCCCATTCCCCCCAAAATACGAACAATCCGCCATAGCCAACTTTCTTGACGCAAAATGTGCCGAAATCGACGCTCTGACTGCTGATATTAAGAAGCAGATTGAAACCCTTCAAGAGTATAAAAAGTCAGTCATTATAGAGGCGATTGCCAAAGGACTTGATTTAAATGTCGAAATGAAAGATAGCGGAATCCAATGGATTGGTCTCATGCCAAATGATTGGGAAATATCAAGAATTAAATATGGCTGCATAAAAATAGGTAGTGGGAAAACTCCCAAAGGCGGAGCTGAAAAATATACTAACGAAGGAATAATATTTCTTCGTAGTCAAAATATTTATGATACAGGTCTAGTTCTTGATGAAGTTGCTTTTATCACTAAAGAAATTCATCATGAAATGTCATCAAGCGCTGTAAAACAAAATGACGTCTTATTGAATATTACAGGCGGTTCAATAGGTAGATGTTGTATTGTACCGGAAAACTTTCCAGAGGCTAATGTGAACCAGCATGTTTGCATTATTAGATCTAACAAATATGCCCCAAAATGGATTAAATATTTTTGGAATTCCTCTTGTGGTCAATTTTCAATTTCTCGCCTACAAGGTTCTGCTAATCGGGAAGCATTAAATTTTGAAGAAATTGGAAATGCTTTTTTACCAATTCCGCCAATTGATATACAGAAAAGAATAATTTCCTATTTAGATAATAAGACGAAAGAAATAGACAAAACCATACAAGCCAAATCAAATCAGCTCGATTTATTACAAAAATACAAACAATCTCTAATTTTTGAATACGTCACTGGCAAGAAAACTGTCCCTAACGCTTAAGTATTGACTATGAAAACCATCATCCAAGAACGCTACGACTTTCAGAAGTACATCATTAAGCAGCTGAAAACCTCAAACGGCTACGTCGTTCGAGATGCCAAGAAAGACTACGACAAGCGCTTTGCAATGGACACTACATTGTTGTTGCGCTTCTTGGATGAAACGCAGCCTGAAGAAATGGCCGCCTTTCGAAAGATCCACAAATCCAACTCGGAAAAGATTCTCATCGAAACCATCAATACCCAAATCGTCCAGAAGGGACTGATTTCCGTCTTGAAGACAGGCATTGAACTGAGCAAGGGACATAAGCTCTTCCTGATGGCTTCCAAGCCCGCCAGCAAGAAGAATCCGAAACTGGTGAAGCTCTATGAGAAGAACATCTTTTCCGTTATGGAAGAAGTGGTCATCAGCGAAAAGGAACGCATTGATCTCGTCATCTTTCTGAACGGCCTTGCGATCATCGCTTTTGAACTGAAGAGCAACGCATCCGGCCAAACCGTTGACGATGCCGTTGAGCAGTTTCGCACCCAGCGTGATCCCGACAATCGCCTCTTCCTGTTTAAGGCAGGCACGTTGGTGAACTTTGCCATGGACTTGTACGAAGTTCGCATGACGACCCAGCTTAAGAAGGAGAAGACCTACTTCCTTCCCTTCAACATGGGCAATGGCGTAGGCGTTGATGCTGGCGCAGGCAACCCAGTTGTTTCCGGAAAGTACAGCGTGGCTTACATGTGGGAAGACATTCTTCAGAAAGACACGCTGATCGACCTCATCAGTCACTTCATCTTTGTCGAACGCTCACAGAAGATTGATCCGGTCACGGACAAGCTGGGCAAGCTCAAGGAAACGCAGATCTTTCCCCGCTTCCACCAGTTGGATGCTGTCCGAAAGATCCTGGCAGATGTTCGCATCAACAAAACTGCGCGCAACTACCTGATTCAACACTCTGCTGGCAGCGGCAAGACCAATACCATTGCCTGGCTCGCTCATCGTTTGGTTTCGCAGTTTGACGAAGACGACAACGTAATTTTTGATACGGTGCTGGTCGTCACTGACCGTGTTGTCGTAGATCGTCAACTTCAGGATGCCGTTCGCAGACTCGACCACAAGTCGGGCGTTATTCGCGTCATTGACAACCAATGCACATCGGCAGACCTCGCCGACGCCTTGGAAAAGCGCACTAAGATCATCGGCACTACGATTCAGAAGTTCCCGTTCGTTCTGGATAACGTGCGAAAGCTCAGTGATCGGCATTTTGCCGTCATTATCGACGAGGCACACTCGTCGACTTCAGGCAAAAATATGGGAGCCCTCAGCCAAACGCTCAATAAGGACGGCGACGAAGAAAAAAGTACCGATGACAAGCTCACTGAGCAGATCCGCAAACAAGGCAAGCAGCCGAATGTTTCGTTCTTTGCGTTCACGGCCACACCGAAAGCAACGACGCTTGAATTGTTCGGCACTCCAAATGAGCATGGATTAAAGCAGGCGTTCCATCTTTATTCCATGAAGCAGGCCATTGAAGAAGGCTTTATCCTCGATGTTTTGTCCAACTACATTGAATACAAAACCTTCTGCAACCTCAATACGAACATGAAGGACGACCCGCTGGTTAAGCGAAGTGACGTCATGCAACAGATCGCACGTTTCATTCAATTGCATGACACGAACATCTCCCAGCGCATTGAAATCATCGTCGAGCATTTCAGGCATGTCATACTGCCCGAACTGGGAGGCAAGGCCAAAGCCATGGTTGTTACGCCTTCCCGAGAGGCGGCGGTCAAGTATTACCATGCTTTCAAACGATATGTAGCCGATCACAACTACACCAACATTGCGCCGCTTGTAGCCTTCTCCGGCAAAGTGGTCATGAAAGATGAGAACGACGCTGAATACACTGAGGCCGGTCTGAACGGTATTGCCGAAGACAAACTGCCTTCCCAGTTCGACTCCGACGACTATCAGGTGCTTCTGGTTGCCGACAAGTACCAAACTGGCTTTGACCAACCTAAGCTGTGCGCCATGTACGTCATGAAGAAACTCCGTGGCGTCAATGCCGTGCAGACGTTGTCGAGGCTTAATCGCATTTGCCCGCCCTACAGCAAGCGAACGTTTGTGATGGACTTCGTAAACACGTACGACGACATCCAGCAGGCTTTTGCACCGTATTACACCGCAACCTTCCTCGCAAACAGCCTCAGCGTATCGTCGATTTATGAGTTGGAAATCAAGGTCGACGGATACAATCTGATTGACCCGTCTGACATTGACAGCCTGGTTGACTACCTGGCTAAGGGAACCAAGGAAACGAAAGGCCAGATTGCGTTGCAGAATTCCATTCAACGCGTCGTCAAGCGTTTCAAAAAGTTGGAAATCAAAGACCAAAAGGAATTTAGAGCCGTTGTTCGCGGATTCATTCGATGCTATGAATTTCTTATCCAAGCTAGCAGTCTGGAAGACGTGGAACTTCACAAGAAATATCTGTTCCTTACCGTACTTTTCGACCAGCTCAACATTGGTTCAACGGGCACGGGGGTTGACCTGAAAGGGAAACTTGTTGCCTCGAATTTTGTACAACAGAAGGGCAAGGAAACGCTCAATCCCGCGCAGGTCAGCAAAGCCTTCGTTAAGCTCGCTACAGCCGAAGGGTTCATGGTTTCTGAAGAGCTGGAAGTCAAACTGTCTGAAATCATTGCTCAACTCAACACCATGTTGGGCAAGGACTTCGATTCTGACATCATTATTCCCTCACTTCTTCAGATTAAGAATCTGCTTTTGAAGTCGAAGGAGCTAAAGACCAGTGCTCAAAACAACAATGAGCAGGACTTCCAATTTGCTTTCTACGACCATGCGGACGTAGAACTTATGAAGGGGTGGGAACAGAACAAAGAGTTCTTCTCAATCCTTCTGAACAACGAAGAGATTCAGCGCGAAGTGTTGGGCATCTTTGTTCCGGAGGTCTATCGTCACCTTCACGCCTCCCAGACTGAAGCACAGGTGAATTAACTCAAGAAGCCAAGGGGATATGCCTCTGTTAACGAAGGTTGTACCGAAAGGGCAGGACAGAGGTAACGGCTGTGAGAAAAACGCCCGTCTGACTGACCATCAGGCGGGCGTTCCTGGAAATTGCGGCGTCCCTCCGACGAGCCACCGCATTGTCATTCTATCGTCACCCGACGAATGTGTTGTCCTTTTGAGGCCAAAACGGTCTGCCTGTAGCTCTTTTAGGCAAGCATCCGCCCGAAACGTAGAATTTTGCGGTACTCTCCCTAAATCCTTGGTACTCAGGACTTTCGCCGACAAGATGATGATCACGAGAGCCATCACCACCCTGCAAAAACTCCCGCCGGAGATCGAATTTCTGCCTCCGCCGCCGCGGTATGTTCCAAAATTGTGTACCGACATCATCGGCCTTTATTCCGGAGACATGTTGCCCAAAAACGAACGTCTGCTGATAGATCAATCGATTGAGCGAAGCAGGGGCTCGGAAGGGCAGGCAGCTCGGCGCAAGACGGTGTGCGACAAATTGGATTGGAGCTGCGTTGAGGCGTTCTCCCCTGAGGAAAAGGCTTGGGTTCGGGTTTACGGCAACGAGGTTCTGAACACCGAGCCTTTGCGCCGCCTGCGTTTCCAGCGTTTCTTCTCCGTAAATTCCGTGGTGTTGGGCTACTTCAAAATTTCCGGAATTTCGCTTAAGGAGCTCTCGGAAATCTTTGCTCACCTGTCCCCGGAACTCATGCAACGCATGGCAAAAATACTCGGGGAAGCATTATCGGCGAAGAACGAATACGAGGGACGGCTTTGGTTAGATCAGCAACGACTTTCCGAGGCCGAATGGATCGCCAATTGGCAGGTGCTTCAGCATCGTATGCCGCCGGAATTTAAGGCGGAAGCAATGAAAGCCAAAAGCACGACTGACGTGGCGGCCAAGGCGAAAGAATCCTATCCGGCACTCAACCCGACCGCCATACGACTTTGGCTTTTGTTCTGGCAGCGCCAGGGCAAGTTGCTAAGAGCTGTGTAGGAGAGACGGGCATGACAAATAATATCGACCTAATGAAAGACTTTGACAAAGAACTGGCCGCTGAGAAACGGGTTGACGACGAAGCCTATCGTGAGTCTCATGATGCATGGTTCAAGGACAAGGTGCTTGGGGCGTACAAACGGATCCAAAACGAACGGTTGGTGAACGCTTTCGCTAACCGTGCGCTGAGATCGTACGTTCCAAAACAGAGGAAAGGCGATGAGTAGCGCTGAAAAACGGCATCCACCGATCAAAAACGTTGCTAAAAAAGGGACGAGCTTTCACTGCTTTAAGCACTTGGGGGCGTCGTGGGACGATCCGGCAAAGTTCAAAAGCTGTTTCAGGCACGCTTTTCATGTGCTCGAATACGGCGGCACATACGAAAAACTGAAAGAAGCCACGACAAACGCCAACGGGCTGTACTTCCTGCAACTCGTGCAGACGATGTGGGAGTCTCCGAAAGACATTCTCTTTCCGTTGACGAACGAAGAAGAACATTTCCTGAAGTTTGCCTACCTCGCGCATTTGGGAGCTTCTGACGATGAGATCAGCACCCGCAAAATCCGGTTTGAGCTATCGCTGCCGATTTATGAAGAAAACCCCATGGCTCCGGAGTTCGTGGCGGCAATGGCTGAACTCAAAGAGGGGGCTCGCTATTGGGCATCGGCAACCATGTCCCGCCGTTTGGCATCGTGCATCGGCGTGCTCATCCATAGCGAACCTTCCCGAATTGAGTTCGAGGATATGCGACAGGCCGTAGGCTGCAAGATCGGACAGTACTTCTTCGAGTATTTGATCAATCGCACCAATACTTGGGCAAGGCGAAAGGAAAAACTGCCTGAGGAGTACCAGACGGATTGGACTCATTTCCTTTGGCAAATAAAGGTGACGCCCGAGGTTTTCGAGTTGGACAAGGATTCCCCAGGAGCCGGGACACCACCGGAAGATCAGCGGGCGATAATGTTGGAAGCTCTGAAGTGCTCGGATGCGCTATGGACGATGACAAGCGGGGAAGAGGCTGCCCGCACCCTTGTCAAGGGAGCAATTTCCTTGGGCGTTGGGAAAGAGGAGTTGCTTTCTCATGTGGAAAGCCCAGTAGGGCGGCGGTTTGTTGAATCTTGTGTAGCCGGGGTGACAGCAGATTGATACGAAAATAGAAAAGTAATTATTAAGGTTTCATCCTGATGAAACTTTTGACGGCACCCCGTAGAAAGATTTAAGGGGGTGTTGATAAAGTCGATCTTGATCGATTTTATTGA
>ULUT01046645.1_pt1 | contig 19164 bp, 13 predicted proteins | sample 1958691 | NCBI WGS metagenome assembly ULUT01 (sample SAMEA4835766, study PRJEB28245) | human gut metagenome | biome: gut microbiome; material: fecal sample | place: Denmark | collected 2008 | reverse complement strand
ACTCCTGCCGCTGTTTCTTGCCGCCGTCACCGTGCTCGCCATCCTGCAGAACCTTCTCGGCATGGGCGCCGCCAACCTCATGGGCATCGACATGCACTACGGTATTCTCGCAGGCTCCGTCTCCATGATGGGGGGCTTAGGCACGGCAGCAGCCTTCGGCCCTTATTTTGAACAAACCTACGGCATCACGGGCGGCACCGCCATGGCTATTACTGCCGCCACCTTCGGCATGGTCGCAGCTCTCATGATCGGCGGTCCCTTCGGCGAATGGCTCATCCGCCGTTACAAAGTGCAGGTGCCGACCCACGAACACGACGGCGAACCCCTACGCATTCCTGAAGAGGTCGAAGCCGGTATCCGCGATGAAAAATCCGGTTCCGTTCCCACCTTCACTCACGAGCTCATGAAGGCCGTGAGTATCGTGACGCTCTGCCTCGCTGTGGGAACCGTGGTTTCGAATTTCCTCGGCAACTACATTACGCTTCCCGCCTATATCGGCTCCATGATCGTCGCAGCAGTCGTGCGCAACATCGGCGACTTCACGGGCGCCTACAAGGTGCAGGGCAAGGGGATGGATGCCGTCGCCGACATCTGCCTCGTGCTGTTCGTGACGATGGCGATCAACAGTCTGAAACTGCATGAACTCCTCAATCTCGCAGGCCCCTTGGTCGTCATGCTCGCGCTGCAGACCGTTCTGATGCTCGTCTTTGCTCTGGGGATTCTCTACTTTCTTCTTGGTCGCGACTACACCGCCGTGATGCTCACGGTGGGCGGCATCGGTTTCTCGATGGGTGCGACAGCGAACGGCCTCGCCAACATGCAGGCCTTAGCGGAAAAATACGGTTCGAGTCCGCAAGCGTGGCTCATTGTGAGTGTTGTGGGAGCGTTCCTTATTGACCTCATCAATGCCCTGCTCATTACCTGGATGGGTACTTGGTAGTTAACCGCCATTCTAAAAAAACGCCCCGGCAGCATGAAGTAACGGGGCGTTTTTGTTTTGAAACCATCAGGCAGACAGCCGTTTTCTCACTCCATTGAGAAGCCGGTACCAGCCCTTCACGCAAAGCCCCACCATCACTGCGGAAACAAGCGTCCCTTCCCGCACCCCGACGGGCCCGCCCAAGAACGCAAAACCCAAAACCAAGGCGAGCAGTACCAACAAAACGTCGTTCACGATCTTCATGTTGCTGAAGGGCTTCTTAAACCGCACGGATGCCGCGAGTACTACGCCTTCGCCGGGCTGAACGAGCGTTTTCGATTCCACCTGCATCACGATCCCCACCGCAAGAATGACGTTGCCTGTCAAACTCATCAGCATCTGCGCCCACCAGCCTGACGCCGCGGCCCATTGAGCGGCCGAGGCAAAGAGCTGCATACCGCGATCAATAAAAAGCCCGAAGATCCATACGCTCGGAATCTGCCACAGGGTCGTCCAATGAAAGAGTTTGCGCAGAAGCACCCACTGCATGAAGACAAAAAACACATTGACCCAAAACGTCGTCTGCCCGAAGGTAAGTCCCGTGATGGCCGCCAACACATAGGGAGTACTTGAAATAGGCGTTGTTCCCAACTGCGCCTGTGCCACACAGGCAATGCCGGAGGCTGACGTAAACATGCCGAGCCCCAACAACCCCCAACGCCCTGCAAGTTTTACCGATTTTTCAAAGTCAACCGTCATTTCGTTGCCGTCTCCGAGAACTAACGGATCACCATCTTAAGCGATCCCGATCCGGTTTTTGCCAAAAAGTCTTCTGAAGGACTTCCTCACCGATAAAATTCGTCCGTCTTTTTCACCCGCTGCCGCCATGCCTGAAAAACGTCGCTTTCCCCATACGGCCGAAGCCCTCCGTACGTTCTTCCGCCAAAAAAAGGTCACCGATTTTGCGCCCCTGGAAGCGTTCCTCGGGCTTAAACCCGGCTACTTCCGCACGATGACGTCCGTCAACCCCGCCGGGCGCCCAAACCAAGACGTTCTGACCCGGATGACGCAGTATTTCGGTCTCAAGACGGTGCCCGCCGTGATTCGAAGGGGGTATGAAGTCGACAACGTCGGAGTCGTCAAACCCTGCGACGTGGTAAACGACGACGTGCCGCCCGCCGCCCGGTGGCTGCGGGAAAACCGCGTGAAAGCCAAACTGTCCCAAGCAGAACTTTCCCGACGGCTCAGCGTCTCCCCCACCGTCGTAAGCCGCGTGGAACGCGGGCGGCACCGTCCGACAAACGAACTCCTCAAACAAGCGGCCGAGGTGTTCGCCGCCCCGGTGCCTCAGAAAATTTTGGATGAGAACGCCACCGAACGCTATCAGGATCGCTGGGGAATCACGGTGCTCCCCACACAGAAACCTCGTCTGAAACAACACTCCGTCAAAGGCGTCTGTCCCTACACAATCGCGGCCCTGCGGGAATTTCTGATTAAAAACGGCATCACGAGCATCCCCTACATTGCTGAGCATCTTGAGGTTCCGGAGCGCGTGGTAGAAAAATGGTTTGAAAAGAACTCACGTTACCGCCCGACTCACGAAAAAATCATGGCGCTCATGGCTCTCACGGGACGCTCCTACATACCGACCGTCATTTCCAATGCCTGGTATATCGACATCCGAGGGTCTGCGGATCCGGACGGTATGCTGCGGCGCGACGCTTCGCCCGAAGCCATGTGGTTGCGTCGTACCCGCTTGGAGAACCTCTGCACCGTCACCGAACTGGCTGACCGTCTCGGCCTAACGGAAGATGAACTGCGGGCGATGGAAAACGATCGGGCGCCGATTGAACCGACGCTTCTCACCGAAGTCGCGGACAAACTGAAAGTATCACTGCCGCGGCACCTGTTACCGGTCAAGAAACCGGTTTTTATCTCACTCGGCCAAACTTTGAGAGAAATCCGAGTCGAGCTCGGTTACAGCCGACGCATTTGGGCGTCCGCCATGAAGATCTCACCGAACACGCTCAAGGCGATGGAGATCGGCGACGGCCCCGTCAGTGACGAAAACTTAAAAAGCTTTGCATCCGTCTGCGGCTTCTCTGCCGTCCCAAAAGAATGGCTGCTGCTGCGGAAAAAAGACGGCCGCGAATCCTCATAGCTTGGAAAGTTCAACACACCTCCATTCACTTTAAAAACGTGCAACCCAAATTCACCCATTTTCGCCCGTCCTTTGTGAAACGGTCCCCGCTCGAAAAAAATGCCTGCCGGGCATTCACTTCCGGCAGGCATTTGGGAGTTATTCAGCGTTTCTTTCAAAGCGCCTTCACACGTTCCACCTGACGGCCCGGATCCACCACCACGGCCTTCATGCCGCGTTTTTCAATCGCCTCCTTACCGCGTTCCGTGCAGATGACGGTCGCACCCTTGGCAATGACCTTGCCGTCCCAGAGCACCTTGCGACCTTCCACAAAAGTAGCCTTCGGTTCCTGTGTGGCGTAGTCGTAGATCGTCATATCGGCGTCCGCGCCCACGGAGAGGTGCCCCTTCGTTGTCAAGCGCAGCATACGGGCAGGGTTCAAGGACGTCTTCTGCGCAAACTCCGAGAGACTCAGAATATCGAGCTTCACGAGCGACAAACCCTGCGACAAAATGACGTTGCGCGGGATGCAGCCGCCGTCCGTCGAAATTGCATCGACCACGAAACTGCCGTCGTCGCGCTTGGCTTCCGCAAGCATGATGCGGGGCATCGGCGGATTGACGTTGAAACTGCCGCCCACATTCGTACCGGCATCTTCCCAGAGTTTCAACGCTTCTTCGCCCGTCATCAGGTCGGAATAGCCGCCCGCGTCGTAAACGACGAAGGCCTTCCCGGCCAAAATAGCTTTCTTCACCCCGTCGCGGTCTTCGGAGAAACCGAATTTTCTCAGACAGTTCCCCGTTACCTTGGACTGAATCTTCCCGGTTTCGTCGCACGTCAGACGCGTGCCGTTCTTAGGCGAAATGTAGCTTTCGCAGAAAATGTTGGGGTTCTTCTTCAAAAGATCGATGGCAATTGCCACTTCTTCCAATTCGTTCTTGATCGCGCCGCGGCAGTAAGCATTGATGTGCGCGAGATGCAGCGGATAGCCGTCCGCCATCGCCACGGCTTCCTGCATGCCTTCAATGTTGGAACCGTGTTCGCTCGTGCCGGCATGCCAAGCGACGTAGGCGCGGCGTTCAAGTGCAGTCTTGATGAGAAGCGACGACACGTCGGGTTTCAAGGGGTAGTGTCCGCCCAAAAGTTTCACGCCGAGCGCCCCGTCATCAAGGCTCTTGTCGATCAGAGCTTCCATTTCCGACTTTGTGGGATGGTCGTTCTTGAAGGTAAAGGGAGGCGAAGCGAACTGCAGAATCGCCATGTTGATCCCGGCACCGTATTCGGGCACTTTATCAAGGATGTCTTCCAAGGGACCCGCCATGTCAAGGCACGTCGTCACCCCCTTCATTGCGAGCATCCGCGCGCCGTAGGGACTGCCCCACATACTGCCCAAATGCACGTGGCTGTCGATGATGCCGGGCTGCAGGACGTACCCCGAGAAGTCGACGATTTCCTTGGCGTTCCCCGTAAGATCGCGCCCCACGGCGGCAATCTTGCCGTCTTTCACCGCCACATCGGCCTTACCGTTGACGTGGTTCAACGGATCGACCACATGAGCGCCCTTGATGAGAAGATCAAACATCGTTCTACTCTCCTTTTTTATGAATTTTTCGTCGGTGCAGCCGGGAAATCGGCTGCTACCGATACGTCTTACTTTAGCGCGTTCCGATAAATTTGGGAAAAAAAAATAGTAAATCGATAGAAAAATGCACTTCAATTCGTATTGTCTGCCCTACCCTTTTTTCACTTTATTTCAGAAAATTTTATATGAAAAATTCTTACCGTCGCTACTGTAGCGGCCACCGTCGCCGCTTCGGGTACCGCCGCAGGCGACGGCGTCAAAATGACCTTTGCCAGTCACGAAATCATCGATCTTTTGGACACCCCGATGGTCCACGCCTTTCTCACTCAACGGCCGATGACGCTCACGTTCGAAGACTTCAACGGCAACGAAAAAAAACAACTACCTGCAACAGAATCTCTCAATTACCGGTGACATCAACGCCGAAGAAACGAAGGGGACTTTTGCCAAAAGCCGGCTTTGCCGACCGTTATTCAGTGTACGGCACCGATGTGGACGGTGCCGTGCAGACGTGCGCCGCCGGATCGAAAAAATCGGTCTTCTGAAATAGTCCTGTACCACGTCTCTTTCTGCAGGCGTCACCGCCGGCATTCTTTCATCGTGCCTTTTCGAGTTTCCCTGCTTATCCGCGGCCCGAAAAATCCGCTATATTTGCGCCCCTCAACAAGGTGAGTCGTTTCCCTGACTCCCCTCAAGCCGATCAATAATCAACCTCATTACCCCCGATAATCCAAAATGGTTGCCCAACATCACGAATGTTCCGAACAGGAAATTGACTTTCTCTTCCGCGTCATCGACGAAGGCAAGATCGAGTTCGTCCGTTGGGCCATGGAGCAGGGCGTCGATCCCAACCTCGAATCTCCCAAAAGCGGTGCCACGCTTCTGACGGAAGCAATTTCCGCCCTGCAGCCTGCCATTGTCGAACTTCTTGTTCAATACGGCGCCGATCCGGAATTTGCGGACGACGAAGGCATTACGCCCTTGGAACTCGCGCAGAAAACCGGAAACCCCGCCATGATTGCGTGCCTTGAAAAAGCCGCGGCGGAAGCAGAGTCGAACGACGAGGAAGAAGACGTTAACAAAGCAACGGAAGAATCCACCGAAGATTTCGAAGACGATTCGGACGAAACGTCTGAAAGCGATGATGAAACTTCGGAAGAGGAAGATTCAGAGGAAGAAGAGGGGGAAGCGGACGAAGACGATACGCCTGACATTGAACTCTCCTTCATTCAGGTGAAACCGCTGTCGGATGAAACGTACTACAACGTGATGTCCCGAATTTCTCAGATGGCGATCGACCGCACGGTGCTCCTGGGGTTCTTAAAGGCGCAGCACTGCCGTACGCTGGAAGAGGCGTTGGGAGTCGAAGAAGGTGCCGTCACGGAAAATTACGATCTCTACCGCGCACTGAAGCTCTTTGCGGATACGATTGCTGACGAAGAATAGGCGTGGCGAAATTGATGGTATATAGCGGCGGTTTCCCATTGTTGGAATCTCTGGCTTCCTGCCGCCCATATGTCACCGCTATTAACTCAGCCCCTGAGACCGATACGTCTCGTAGATCTTTTTCTGCATAAAAAACTCCCAAAACAGGCGCCTGAGTGGCATTTCAAGACAAATCAGCTTTGCCGTACTGTGCCATTATCCTGAGTTCCCTGTTGATTGTTAGTTCTACGGGCACTCCTTCCTTTGGGAATTCATTGATTTACTAAGGATCCCCTTGCATTGCAAGGGGTATTTTTGTATAATGTAGACATAGTAATACCGTATACCTACGGTCATGTTCATCGCTTACCAAAAGCAGCGCGGTATCGAATACGCACGGTTGATGGAGTCGGTTCGTGTCGATGGTTGCGTCCAGAAAAAGTCCGGCCTGAACCTCGGTCGCGTTCTGGATAAGGAACGCGGGATTTATCAATCCAAGGAACGAGGCATCTTTACTTTCGATTTGAAAACGAATACTTACGGCAAGCCGCCGCAGAGTTATGTATCAAATACCCGGCGAAAAAATGCCCGAGAGAAACTGATTGTTGACTACGGCGATGCCTTTCTTTTTGACGCGCTTCTGGACAAATTCGGCTTGCGCCAGGCTTTGCAGTCATTGGGATATGGGAATCCGGATTCTCTTGGCGCGTTGCTTCTGTATTACATTCTGCAGAAACGAAGCAATCTGCACGCATCCACTTGGTATGAGGGAAGCTTCGCCCGGATTCTTTACCCAAAGGCAAACCTCACCTCGCAGCGCATCAGCGACCTGCTGGAATCCATAGGGAAAGAGGACAATATGCGGGCATTTTTTAACGCATATCTGTCTGTTCTGAAAGCAAAAGACGAAGGAAAAGAGAATGCCGGCATCCTCATCGACAGCACCGGCCTGCCGAACGGCATTCATTTTCCGCTGACGGCCGTGAGCAATCACAACGGAGTGATCAGCGAAGAAGTTCGGCTCATCTACGTTGTTCAACAAAACACGAGACTTCCGATTTACATGCGCTATGTTCCCGGGAACATCGTCGACATGACAACGCTGATCACGACGCTCAAAGAACTCAAGGCGCACGGCGTTTCCACGAAGTTCGCCATTCTGGATGCCGGATATATGACCGCCGAAGGCGTGAAGCATCTGTACGAAGACGGCATCTCCTTCATTACGCGGTGCCCGACGAATCGTAGCATTTACAAGCAGGCGCTGATGGCAGGCCTTAAGGATCTTGAATCGCCGGAAAATGTTGCAACCGACGAGTCCGGCCGCCTTTTCAACGGCCGTCAGGTTTACATCAAATGCGTGCCGATTGAATCAGATGGCATGAAGTTGTATGCGTACGTAGGCAGGAACAAGAGTATGCAGGAGCAGGAACGGCAGCGCGTTGTCTCCGAGCAGGCTCATTCAAAGAAACCCCTGAACAAACAGGCATTTCATGAGAAGATGGATGAGCATGGAGTGTTTGTACTTGTCTCGTCACGGCGAATCCGTGCCGACAAGCTGTTGAGTCTCTACTATGTGAGGCAGGACATTGAGCAGGTTTTCGACGTATCTAAAAACTATGCTTCTCTCTTGCCCCCGAACGTCGAAAAGGAGGAGACATTCCGCGGACACCTGCTGATGACGTTCATAGCGACAGTATTACTGCAGATGTTGCAGAACGAAATTCGCCAGAGTCCATTCAGTCTGGATCGGATTCTTGCGCGAATGCAGACACAGAAAGCGAAAGTCTATGAACACGTGGTGATTCCGTCGGAACCGGTTAAGGAGCACAACGAGATTTACAAGCTTCTGCGGATTAAGCCGCGGAAAGAGCACACGGTTCCCGCCGACTGTATACCGTAGACATAACAAGAGGGCGGGAACTAAGGATTATTCCTGAGGCTGTTTGTGACGTCTTAGTTTCGTTGCCGATGACTTTGTCGGAATGTGACGTTTTGGCTGTGCCGGCAAGTGTCGAAAAAGCGTGCCGCCGTGTGTCAAGGTAGCTGACAAAACATGTATCGGTTTAGCGGCGCGCTGGCAAAAATTATTGCCGAGCAATTTCTCTCTGTGGGATAATGCAACTTCCGCTTTGTTTTTTCCTTTATCGATAAGGGTGATCCGTGTCAGTCATCACAAACCCCATCGTCGTATCCGTCCTGCTGCTGTGCGCACTGTGTCTGATGCGCGTCAATGTTTTGCTCGCACTTTTACTGGCGGCCATCACGGCCGGCGTCACTGGTGGCGTGGGGCTCACAAAGTCCATGGATCTTCTCACCGCGGGCTTTTCCACGAACGCCACGACGGCACTCTCCTACATTCTCCTGGGCACCTTCGCAATCGCGATTGCCAACACCGGCCTCATGCAGATGCTGGTTTCATGGCTCTCTTCGCGCATGGGTAAGCGCCCCGTGCAGTTTTGCTTTGTGCTCGCCTTCATTGCCTGCCTGTCGCAGAACGTCGTGCCGGTTCACATCGCCTTTATTCCGCTGCTGATTCCGCCGTTGCTGAAACTCATGAACGCAATGCAGCTCGATCGCCGTGCCACGGCCTGCGCGCTGGGGTTCGGGCTCACGGCCCCCTACATTACGCTCCCCATCGGGTTCGGCCTTATTTTCCAAGGTATCGTAGCGGACAGCCTCACCACGAACGGCCTTGCGACGACGGTCTCGGACGTCGCGCACGTCGCCTGGATCGCGGGGCTTGCGATGTTTGCGGGGCTTGCCTTTGCGATTCTCGTTCTCTACCGCCGTCCCCGCCACTATGACGACCGTCCCATCATCGGTGCCGATTCCAACCCTGCTCCTCAGTCCTTTACGAAAAAACACGCCGTCACGCTCGCCGCGATCGCGGCGGCCGTTGCTGTGCAGATTTACCTGGAATCCCTGCCGTTGGCGGCCCTGATCGGACTCATCGTGATGTTCGCGGGCGGCGCCTTCGCCTTCTCCAAAATGGACGAACACATCACAGGCGGCATCTCCATGATGGGGTTCATTGCCTTCGTGATGCTGATTGCCGGGGGCTACGCCAACATTCTTAAAGCGACGGGAGCCGTACCGCAGCTTGTGGAAAGTGTCGTGCCCTTAATCGGTTCGAGCCAATGGATTGCCGCCGTCATCATCACGCTCATCGGGCTTCTCGTCACCATGGGAATCGGCACAAGTTTCGGCACCGTACCGATTTTGGCCGTGATCTACGTGCCGCTTTGCTCAGCCGTCGGGTTTTCGCCGGCTGCGACCATTCTCCTGATGACGGTGGCGGGCGCTTTGGGAGACGCCGGGTCTCCGGCCTCCGACAGTACCTTAGGGCCCACGAGCGGCTTAAATGCCGACGGTCAGCACAACCACATCTGGGATACGTGCGTCCCCACGTTCCTCGTTTACAACATTCCTCTTTTGCTCGTCGGAATTCTGGTGAGTCCCTTTATTTGATGGTTTCCGCCCCATGATCTCTCGCCGTTTGTTGCTGCAGTCTGCCGCCCTTACGCTCGCGGCTCCCACGCTCCCAGCCTTTGCCTACCTTCAGTGGCACGAAGAGGCTTTCCCTCTCGCGGCCAAGGACATCGAGGCGCTGACTCACCATCCCTTCATCACGGGGCTCATCGACGGCACCCTGCCGCAGGAATCGTTTCTCTGGTACCTCTGCCAGAACCTCAATTACCTGGCGGGCTACGAAAAAAGTCTCATGAAGTTGGCACCCAGACTCACCGATAAAGACGATCGGAAACAAGTCCTTGCCTGGGCGAAGGAGACGTCTGCTACCTATCGCTGGACTTCCGAAGTCATCAAGTCCTCCGCCCAACACCGCGACACGGATCGCTATCGCGCGGTGCGGCCTACCACACGGCGCTACATCGAGTGGGAAGCGGAAAATGCCTCCGAAGCCCCCGTGTCGGTCGCCTGGGCGACTCTTCTGCCCTGCTTCTGGGTTTACGGTGAAGTCGGCCGCTTTGTCTCTGCCAACAAAAAGCCGGATTCGCCCTACGCCGCCTGGCTTGACGGGTACGGTAATCCGGCCTACGCAAAAACGGTCAACGCTGCCGTAGCGCTCGCCGATCGCCTGGCGGCTCAGGACGCCAAAAACCGGGGACGAGCCACCGACGCTTTTCTCTCATCGGTGAAATTCGAAGCCGAGCTTTGGGATGCCGCCGTCAAACTCGAAGCTTAACGGTCAGCTCTCATCCCCGAATTCCCGCGAAAACTTTCTCAGGCGTCCGATCAGGAACCCCGCCTGATACGCCGTCGCCTTGAGGGCATTCATAGCGCCGTCGATATCAACGGCAGGAAGCCGCCCCTCGATGTATTTCGCGATTTCATCCCGCAGCACGTCTTCCACAGGGCGCTTCTGCGTTTCGGAAAGGACGTCAAGCGCGATCCGCGCCTGAGGGGGCAGCGCCTGCATCACACGATCCACGTCGTCGTTTCGAATATCCATTTTTGTCCAAAGAAAAACCCGGCCGAACGCCGATTGTGTCAGCGTTTTGACCGGGTTTCAAGTTCGCTCAGGGCGAATTACTTCGCTTCAGCGACCTTCGCCAGACGACGCCAGGTGTCAACCACCGTGTCGGGGTTGAGCGAGATGGATTCGATGCCTTCTTCCATCAGCCAAGCCGCAAAGTCCGCGTGATCCGAGGGGCCCTGTCCGCAGATACCCACGTACTTACCGCGGGCCGTGCAGGTCTTGATCGCCATCGACAGGAGTTTCTTCACGGCCGCGTTGCGTTCGTCAAAGCTCTGAGCTACGAGACCGGAGTCACGGTCAAGACCCAACGTGAGCTGAGTCAGGTCGTTGGAACCGATGGAGAAGCCGTCCACGTAGTTGAGGAATTCGTCCGCCAACAAGGCGTTCGACGGAATTTCGCACATCATGTTGAGGCGAAGTCCGTTTTCACCGCGCTTCAGACCGTTCTTCTCAAGAAGCGCCACGCACTGTTCGATTTCGTTGATGGTACGGACGAACGGCAGCATGAGTTCCACGTTGGTGAGCCCCATTTCATCGCGCACGCGCTTCATGGCACGGCATTCGAGTTCGAAGCAGTCCGCGAAGCTGTGAGCGATGTAGCGGGAGGCACCGCGGAAGCCCAACATGGGATTTTCTTCCTCGGGCTCGTAGAGCGCGCCGCCCGTCAACTTGCGGTATTCGTTGCTCTTGAAGTCGGACATGCGCACGATCACCTTCTTCGGGTAGAAAGCGCAGGCAATCGTCGCCACGCCTTCGGCGATCTTACTCACATAGAAATCGACCGGATCCTTGTAGCCCGCCGTGATGCGGTCGAGCTTGTCGCGCATTTCGCTCGGGATGTTCGGATATTCGAGGCAGAGCTTCGGATGCACGCCGATGTTGTTGTTGATGATGAATTCGAGGCGGGCCAAACCCACGCCCTTGTTCGGAATCTGGCAGAAGTCAAAGGCCAACTGCGGATTGCCGATGTTCATCATGATCTTTACGGGCACTTCAGGAAGGGCACCGCGGCGCACTTCGTCCACGGTGAAGTCCTGGATGCCGCTGTAAATGTGGCCCGTATCGCCTTCGGCGCAGCTCACCGTCACCGGCGTATTTTCTTCGAGGCTTTCAGTGGCGTCACCGCAACCCACGACGGCAGGAATACCGAGTTCGCGGGCAATAATGGCCGCGTGGCAGGTACGGCCGCCGCGGTTCGTCACGATGGCAGACGCCTTCTTCATCACCGGTTCCCAGTTGGGGTCAGTCATGTCGGTAACAAGGACGTCCCCCTTCTGAACGCGGTCCATTTCGGAAGCGTCGGCCACGATGCGCACAGGGCCCGCACCGATCTTCTGACCGATGGCGCGGCCTTCGGCGAGCACCTTGCCGCGGGTCTTGAGGGTGAACTTCTGCTGCACGTCGCTCGAGTTCTGACGGCTCTTCACGGTTTCGGGACGAGCCTGCAGAATATAGATCTTGCCGTCGATACCGTCCTTGCCCCATTCGATGTCCATGGGACGTCCGTAGTGCTTTTCAATGATGGTCGCAAACTTCGCAAGTTCAATGACGTCTTCGTCCGTCAGAGCAAACTTGCGGCGGTCTTCCGGATCGACGTCCACGGTACGCACGGAGCGGCCGGAAGCCTTATCCGGATCAAATTCCATCTTGATCAGCTTGCTGCCCAGGTTGCGACGCACGATCGGGTACTTGCCTGCGGCGAGAGCGGGCTTGAAGACGAAAAATTCATCGGGATTCACGGCGCCCTGCACCACGGTTTCACCGAGCCCGTAGCTCGCCGTGACGAAGACGACCTGATCAAAGCCGCTTTCCGTATCAAGCGTGAACATCACGCCCGCAGCGCCCTTGTCCGAACGGCACATACGCTGCACGCCGGCGGACAAGGCCACTTCCATGTGCGTAAAGCCCTTGTGAACGCGGTAGCTGATGGCACGGTCGTTGTAAAGCGACGCAAACACTTCCTTCATGCGGGAGAGAACCTGATCGATCCCCACCACATTGAGGTACGTTTCCTGCTGACCAGCAAAGGAGGCGTCCGGCAGGTCTTCTGCGGTCGCGGACGAACGCACGGCGACCGAGATTTCTTCCTGACCGTCCTTCAACCAATCGTAGAACTCACGAATTTCTTTTTCGAGTTCCGCAGGGAAGGGCGCTTCTTCCACCCAACGGCGGATTTCGGCACCGGCTTCGGCAAGCGCATGCACGTCTTCAACGTCAAGACCTTCGAGACGCTTGGCGATACGCGTTTCAAGACCGCTTTCCTTAATGAAAAGCCGGAACGCTTCAGCCGTCGTCGCGAAGCCGTCGGGCACACGGATACCCGCCGACGTGAGCTGGCTGAGAAGTTCGCCCAGAGACGCATTCTTGCCGCCGACGCGGTCAACGTCAGTCATGCGCAGCTGGCTGAAGGGAAAAACATAACGGCCTTGAACCATTTGATCCTCGTTCTATGAAACGAAACATGTAAAAAAATAAAGGGCGTACACCCCGTCGTGTGTTTCCTTTTGAAAAAGGAAACACCGAAAGCCGGTCGCAGAACCGGCTCTTTACGAAAAATCCCGTTAAGTTTAAGCTACTTTCCGCGCCCTCGGGGCTCCCGCGGCCGGTATTTCGTACATATTGGTAAAAACGCGGATATTATCTTGTCATATTTCACGACTTCTGTGCCGAAAAAGCCGCCGTTCACCTACAATTAGCGGTTTGTATCCTTTATTTGCGGCAGAGAGACTATGTCTGAACAGCAGCACGACAAAAACTGGCGTCCCGTCTTCATCGTGAGCGACGGAACGGCCATCACGGCCGAAACGCTCGCGCATTCCGTCATGACCCAGTTTCCCGATCTCGTCTACGACCAGCAGCGCATTCCCTTTATCGACACGCCGGAAAAGGCGCATCAGGTCGCAAAGCGCATTGAGCGCACCTTGAACGAGACCGGCGTTCGGCCGCTCGTATTCTCTACTTTCGTCGACCCCGAGATTTCCAAAGAATTCTTAAAGACGGCTCCGGGCTTTCAGGTGGAACTCTTCCGCTCCTTCGTGGGCCCGATGGAACGCGAACTCGGCATGAAGAGTACCCACACCGTGGGCGCCACCCACAAAATCCGCAACGAAGAACGCTACAACAAGCGCATTGCCGCCATCGACTACACCTTGACGCACGACGACGGTCAGACGAACCGCGGACTTGATCAGGCCGAAGTGATTTTGGTGGGGGTCTCCCGTTCCGGCAAAACCCCGACGAGCCTGTTTTTGGCCATGCAGTTCGGAATCAAGGTCGCAAACTACCCCCTCATCCCCGAAGACTTCGACCGCGGCGAACTGCCGCCCGCGCTTGAACCCTTGCGAGACAAACTGTTCGGGCTTTCCATTAAACCCGAGCGCCTCTCCGAAATCCGCAACGAACGCCGTCCGGGGTCTCATTACGCGAGCATTGAAAACTGCCGCAAGGAAATCGAAGATGCCGAGAAGCTGATGCGCCGAAACGGAATCGAATGGCTCAACTCCACGACAAAATCCATTGAAGAAATTGCCGCCACCATCATCGCCAAACAACATTTGGAGAAACTCGGAAACAACTGATCTTCCGAAAGACACCCGCGGTTTTCGTCGGGTGTTTTTTGGGTTTGGTGCCCTGCTATAGGTAAGAAGTTATAGCCTGGCGTCTACGATCGGCTTCACGTTGTGGGACGTTCGTCTTACAGCGCGAAGTCAAAATAACCAACCGCCTCACAAAAGGACTCCTCCTCCGACTGCTTGAGGCACGCTTCAGACAAAACAAAGGGACTTTAAAAATGAAGAAACCCATCCGCGTTGCCGTGACTGGCCCTGCCGGCCAGATCGGTTATTCGATTCTCTTCCGCATTGCTGCGGGTGACCTGTTCGGAGCGGATCAGCCCGTCGCGTTGTCGCTTCTGGAACGTGCTACTCCGGAAAGTCACCAGCGCTTGAAGGGCGTCATGATGGAACTCTCGGACTGCGCTTTCCCGCTGCTCACGGAAATGAAGGCGACCGATGACCCCGTTGAAGCGTTCCGCGACGCCGAAGCCGTGTTCCTCATCGGCGCACGTCCCCGCACGAAAGGGATGGATCGCAGCGAACTTCTCTCTGCCAACGGCCAAATCTTCACCGTGCAGGGGAAGGCTCTCAACGAATCGGCTTCCCGCAACGTCAAGGTGCTCGTCGTCGGCAACCCCTGCAACACGAATGCCTACATCGCGATGAAGTCGGCGCCCGACTTGGATCCGAAATGCTTCTCCGCTCTCGTGCGCCTTGACCACAACCGCGCTCTTTCGCAGCTCGCGGAAAAGACCGGCAAGTCCGTCGCTACGATGCACAAGATGGCGATCTGGGGCAATCACTCCAATACGATGTACCCGGACATCCGCGCCTGCACGATCGACGGCGAAAAGGCCGAAGATCTGGTGGACGACGCCTGGTACCACGATTACTTCATCCCGACCGTGAGTAAGCGCGGCGGTGCCATCATTGAAGCGCGAGGCGCGAGCTCTGCGGCCTCTGCCGCCTCCGCCGCCATTGACCATATGCGCAACTGGTTCCTCGGTTCCAACGGCGAATGGGTTTCCATGGCCGTGCCGAGTACAGGCGATTACGGTATTCCCGAAGGTCTCGTCTGCGGCGTTCCCTGCATCTGCAAGGGCGACGGCACCTATGAAATCGTGAAGGGCGTGGAATTCACGGGCGAAGCCCGCGAACGGTTTGATAAGACCGTTGCTGAACTCGCCCACGAAGCGGAACTCGTGGCGCCGCTGCTGAAGTAATCCCGCCGGCAATGACCACGACGCCCGGAAGACCTTGCGTTTTCCGGGCGTTTTTTCGTCATGTGACGTCGGAATTCACCCGCCGATGTATTGCATTTCGATGCGGTCGCGCCTCGTGGTCGCTTCCGACCGAATTTCGGAATAATGATTGTCGCGGTTCGTCCAGATGCGTGCCACAGCATCCCGAATTTCTTCCGTCGTCGCCCCGCCGCGGAGCATCGTACGGATGTCGTAGCCCCGGTCGGCAAAAAGGCAAAGAAACAGTCCCCCTTCCACCGAGAGTCGGGCACGGGTGCAGTCACAGCAAAACGCCTGCGTCACGGAACTGATGAAGCCGACTTCACCCGCGCCGTCCAAATAGTGCCAGCGCTCCCCCACTTCCCCGCGGTACAACGCCTCCGACGGCGCAATGGGCCACACCTCATTAATCCGGCGCACGATTTCAGACGAAGGCACCACGTCATCCATTCGCCAACCGTTGGCGGTGCCCGCGTCCATGTATTCAATGAAACGGAGCGTAATCCCGGTGCCGCGGAACGTTTTCGCCAAGGGAAGAATTTCCTCTTCGTTCATGCCGCGTTTCACAACCGTATTCACTTTGACGGGAAGCCCCGCTTCGCGGGCTGCGTGAATCCCCTTCAGAACCTCATACGCCGGGAACCCCACGTCGTTGATGGCTTGAAAGAGGTCTTCGGTCAGTGCATCGAGACTCACCGTCACACGATCCAATCCGGCCGCCTTCAGCGCCTTCGCCTTACGTCCCAAAATGGCGGCGTTCGTCGTCATCGCAACTTCCAGGGAGTTACCCGTCGGCGTTTCAATCGCCTTTAATTTCGCCACCAATTCTTCAATGTGGCGCCGCAGAAGGGGCTCTCCGCCCGTGAGGCGAATCTTTTCAACCCCCAACGCCGAAAACGCCTTCGCCACCTTGAGAATTTCTTCAAAGGTGAGAAGTTCAGTATGCGCCAAAAACTTATGCCGCGAGCCGAACTTTTCCTTAGGCATGCAGTATCGGCAGCGGAAATTGCATTGATCAGTGACAGATATGCGCAGATCGCGCAAAGGACGCCCGCGGGTATCAAGAATCCGGCCGCCCTCTTCACGGATCGCCCCCGCTACCGGAACCGGCAGCGACAGGATTTCGGTCCGACGCTCATCGGAATTCGGCGCAGCCGGTGCAATGGGAATAACGGTTTCAGGCATGACGGGGACCGCTTTTTTTAAGGATAAGGCCGCATTCTAGCGGCCTTATCCGGTATTTCTCTTAACCTGGCGGAAAACCCAAACTATTTCATAGAAATTACGCGAGGAAACCCGCGACTTCAGTCGCGGGAGGAATCGCGTCCTCCTTAATAAGCTGAGTTAAAAAAGTTTTTCGACTTTCTAAAAGCTGAAGATACTTGTAACTGATGGCAGGAGAAACCTTCTCGCCTTTCAACAAACGGATGTCAAAGTAGCCGGAATTGCGTCTTCCGAAGATGAATGCCTCTCGGCTGCCATACCGCACCTTGTCGAACAACCGAAAACCTTTTACCTCGTACGGGGCCTGCTGTCGTTTGCGGACACCGCCTTTGAGGATGGACATCTTGTGAATTTGCCGATTGTGCTTGCGAGTCTGCTTTTGGAAGAAGTACTCACCCAGCCGCTTTGCCCCGAGGTTGCCGGCAATACAGAACGCGTCCGTATGATGGGATTTGTCCAGTCCGTGTCGGATGCGGGTGTTTTTCGTCAGATAGCCGTAGGTATTTCGTACATCAAGCTCCGGGCACTGTGCCTTCAGGCGGTTGAAAAATGTCCATCGCATGATTCCCATAAAGGCAGCGTCTCGGAATGCTTGTCCGCGCTTTGCCTTCAGAACAATCTTTCCAGCGTGATACGCCTTATGGCACGTCTCGCAGAGCGTGATCAGGTTATTCGGGGCGTCCCCACCCGTTTTACGGCTTTCAAGATGGTGGACATTCAGAATCGGGGCTTTGGACTTTCCGTGGCAATGGCAGCACCGATGCCCATCACGAAAGAGAACGTATTCGCGGACATTCCAAAATCCTAGTTGCTCTCCCCACTGATAGTCCGCCCCTTCGATATCCGGGTTCTTGATCTTCTGGATGTCGAAACTGGCCGTTTCCACAACGATCTTCGTCACCGGGAGAAGTTGCCTTACAGCGTCAACGCGGGATAAATGGGCGTTAATTTTGTTTTCAACGCTCGGTGCCAACCAACCCTTGTTTTTGCTGTGAACACGATTATTGAACCGCGGTGCACGGTAACGTGTCTTACGATTGCGACGAGCCCTACGCAGTTCCCGACGTGAAGACAATAAGTCAACTACATCCGTACGAAGTTCGACTTCTGACGCATAGAGCTCAGCCTTGTCGGTCGAAGCCGATAAGCCGATGAATTTCGAACCGGCGTCCACGCCCAACTTCACTGGCTGCACGGTTTCACCCGTGGCCTGCGTGAGCTGGATGGTGAATGGCGTACGACGCATCACCACAGCTTTTTTCTCTTTCAGCAGTAACCGCGCTTTTGCCGGTGAACACGGCATCAGCGGTTGGCCTCGTTTATTTAAAACAAATACTCTCAAGTTTTGTCTACTCGGACTCGCGTCCGGTTGTAATCCTTCGCCCATGTTGGAAGGGGTTTCAGATACCCGCAACACCGCACCTACCTCTCAGTGCTTTTAATCACGGGCCACAGAGCGCGGGACTAGGATTGACATCCCGCGGTGCCTATACATTCCCAACCAACGTAGTCCGGATTTCTCCTCACTGGGGCTAGTCAACTAAGACTTGCTTTCGCAAGCCTCTGCCTTTAGTCAGGGGTGGTTGACCACGGAAAGAATGGCGTTCGTTGCCAAATCAGCCGTCGGCCGCAAAAGCGACCGGTGCATGTCCGTAAAGAGCGTCGTGAGTTCGGCGCGCCGCTCGGGAGCCATTTCGTCCAATAAGCGCGCCGCCAACGCGTCCGGCGTGCAGTAGTACTGCAGAAATTCCGGCACCACGATGCGCCCCGACAAAATATTGGGGAGGCTCACGTAAGGGATGAGTCCCTTCTTTTTCATAAGAAGCGCCGTCAATCCCGGCATGACGTAGCCCACCACCATCGGCTTTTTGTAAAGCGCGGCTTCAAGAGCTGCCGTGCCGGAAGCCACCATCACGCCGTCGGAAGCTTCCAACACCTTGTGGCTCTGCCCTGTGACGACCTTGACGCGTCCCGCCAATTCCGGGTATCCCGCCGCCACTTTCTCAATCTGAGCCCGCCGCGCGTCGTCCATCGCCGGAATCACGAAGAACCCGGCCTTGATGCGTTTGACGATACAGACACACGCTTTAAAGAAAATGGGGCCGCAGCCCTTGACTTCATCCACGCGTGACCCGGGGAGCACCGCAAATACGGGTTCCCCTTGAGGATCGATCCCCAGTTCCGCCCGGGCCGTGAGGGGATCAGGCTCCATCGGAATGATGCCCGCCAAGGGGTGACCGATATAGGTCGCCGGGATCCCTGCCTTTTTGTAGATTTCCTCTTCAAAGGGGAAAACCAAAAGCATGTGATCGACCGCCTTACGGATCGTCTCAATCCGCTCGGGGCGCCACGCCCAAATGGAAGGCGACACAAAATGCACGACGGGAATGCCTTCACGTCGGAGCGCCGTTTCAATCGACAAATTGAAGTCCGGTGCATCCACCCCGATAAAAACCCGCGGATGCAGGGTTTTTAGCCGGCTCACCATGCGGTGCCGCAGCCACAGAAGCCCGGGAAGTTTCTTGAGAACTTCCACGTAACCCCGCACGGCGAGGCGTTCACTCGAATACCACGGAAA
>ULUT01009975.1_pt1 | contig 19252 bp, 20 predicted proteins | sample 1958691 | NCBI WGS metagenome assembly ULUT01 (sample SAMEA4835766, study PRJEB28245) | human gut metagenome | biome: gut microbiome; material: fecal sample | place: Denmark | collected 2008 | reverse complement strand
TTTCCCGCTTTTTCTCTTCTTTCCCGCTCCCGGCGGGGCATTCCAGCCTGTTTTTCTCTCCCATGCCCCGCTCAGACTTACTTTTCCCGCTTTTTCTCTTCTTTTCCGCTCCCGGCGGGGCATCCCAGCCTGTTTTTCTCTCCCATGCCCCGCCTGCTCTCACTTTTTCTGCTTTTTCTCTTCTTTCCCGCTTCCGGCGGGGCATCCCAGCCCCTTTTTCTCTTCCATGCCCCGCCTGGCCTTACTTTTCCCGCTTTTTCTCTTCTTCCCTGCTCCCAGCGGGGCACCACTGCCCCTTTTTCTCTTCCATGCCCCGCCTGGCCTTACTTTTCCCGCTTTTTCTCTTCTTCCCTGCTCCCAGCGGGGCATCACTGCCCCTTTTTCTCTTCCATGCCCCGCCTGCTCTCACTTTTTCTGCCTTTTTTCTTCTTTCCCGCTTCCGGCGGGGCATCCCAGCCTGTTTTTCTCTCCCATGCCCCGCCTAGACTCACTTTTCCCGCTTTTTCTCTTCTTCCCTGCTCCAAGCGGGGCATCTCAGCCCCTTTTTCCTTCACATGCCCCGCCTAGACTCACTTTTCCCGCTTTTTCTCTTCTTTTCTGCTCCCAGCGGGGCATCCCAGCCTGTTTTTCTCTCCCATGCCCCGCTCGGCCTTACTTTTCCCGCTTTTTCTCTTCTTTCCCGCTCCCGGCGGGGCATCCCAGCCTGTTTTTCTCTTCCATGCCCCGCCTGGTGTCTGATTTCCTTCAAGCCATTATTTTTCCCTGCAAAAGTCAATATCCTTTCCTCTCAGGGCCAGCTCCCTCCGTGTTACAAAATAGTGTTACAAAATAGTATTACAAAATCCCCAATCCACACTCCTTATTTCCTCTCCAGATACCCCTCAATTTTCACTTTTCCACGCCGGTTCACCGTCACTGTGACCGCTCCGTAATCCCTGGTGCAGAACCACCTTGTCCCAGCCTCTGACAGCCTCTCCAGTGTTTCTGCATGAGGATGTCCATAGAAATTATCCTTTCCGCAGGATATCACCGCTGCCTTTGGCTTCATAACAGACAGCACCTCTTTCCCGGTGGAATTCCGCGAGCCATGATGCGCCACCTTCAGTACATCTATCTGAGTGGCAAGCTCCTCTGTCATCTTCACCTCTTCCTCGCCTTCAATATCCCCTGTCAAAAGGAGAGATCTTCCCTGATATTCCATAAGCAGCACCGTCGAATAGGAATTGTTATCTGATGTGTAAAGTCCCCTTTCCGGATGAAGGCAGTTCATTTGAAACTCACGATCCTTCCCGGCTTCTCCCTCATAAATATATTCCACAGGAACCTGATTTTCTTCTGCAAGCACTGCAAGCTCCTGATAAGCCTCATCTCTGGATTCCTCTGAAATATCCGGCAGCAGCAATGCTTTCACCTGAATCCCCTCTTCTTTCCCAAGTATCAAAAGCTCCCGTATCCCGCTGATATGATCTTCATCCGCATGGGTCATGATCACACCATCCACCGTACCGATTCCCTGATATTTCAGAAAAGGAATCAGCCGGTATTCCCCCACTGCATTCTCTGAAGTACTGCCGCAGTCCACCACATAATTCTGTCCGTAAGGTGTTTCCACTACGATACAGTCTCCCTGTCCTACATCCAGGAAAGTCACCTGCAGCTGCCTGCACACAGCCCTTTCCATCCTTCCAGAAAAAACAAGTAATGCACCCACACTTAAAAGGATCAGCCATTTACCTTTCAGGGAAAGCTTCCTTTGATAAAGGATCAGAAACAACAATACGATAAGATAAAGAATAATAAGAACTGTTCCCGGTCTGCCGGTAACCTGCACAGAGAAAGGCAGGTTTTCCACCACAAGACAGGCGCTTTCATAAATTCCCAAAATTCCTGTGATCACAAACGAAAATGGTATGGCAAGTATCTCTGCCCGTTCCACCAGAATCAATAATAACCCACAGGGTAACAAAAAGCTCATCAGCGGAATCACAAGTAAATTCAGGAAGGTCGCATATACCGGCATCTGATAATAAAAGCACAGCTGCAGTGGCAGTCCTGCTGCTGAAATGGCACACCCCGGAAGCAGCCATTTTCTCAGCTCTTCCAGAAGCTTCCAGAAAATGCCATCCTGCCTGACAACTGCAGCAGCTTTCTTTTTCCCGTCAGATTGGGACAGTGCTTCAGTCTTCTTACAGGTCATTGCCGGAACCAGCAGTCCGATCGCCAGCACACAGCCGAAGGAAAATAGAAAACTGCTGCTGTAGAAATACCACGGCTGCTCTGCCAGGATCAGGAGCGCCGCCAGTGAAACTGACGTCAGAAGATCATACGTCCTCCCAAACATCACCGCTGCCATCTGTACCCCAAACATGATCAGCGCCCGCCTGGACGATACCGAAAAGCCTGCCATGCACCCATAGCCATACATGAAAAGAAAAGCTCCACCTGCACAGAACGATACCGGCAGTGCTGTTTTTCTCAGTACTTTATAAAAGGCCATCCCAATCAGCGATATATGAAGCCCCGAGATAGCCAGCAGATGGGCTATACCATTTCTCTGATATCTTTTTTTAATCTCCCTGTCAAGCGCTTTCTTTTCACCGAGCACCATTGTCTTCATTAGGGAAGCATTCTCCGGTGAAAGCTGCCTGTCAAAGGTTTCTGATAATCCTTTTCGAAGCTGAAACAAAGCTTCCTTTCCTTTTTGATACTGTTCTGATTTTTGCTGGATAATTACCTGATTAACCTGAAATGCTATTCCTGATATACGATAATAAGATCTTGCATCGAACTGCCCCGGATTTGAGGCTTTTCTGAAATTTCTAATCTTTCCTGTAATTCTGATATAACTTCCGAGCTTTGGAAGCTCCTGCCCCTGCTTTAAATAACAGAGAACCTTCTTTCCTTCTGCATCCTCCATTCCGGAAGCATTATCTGCTTCCAGGATCTCCAGATACACTATTTTCTTTTCTTCTTCGCCTGTCACCCATTCCTTGTCATATACCCTTCCTGTCAGGGTACATCCCTTCTCATCCCATTCCTTATCTGTTCTCCCGGTCATGCCGGTTACCGTTCCAAGGAAAATGAGCAGAATGAGCAGCAGGCAGAAACAGCTGAGTGGTCTTCTGCGCATGCTCCTCCTTTATCTGATTTTCTCCTGATACCGTTATTTCACCATATCCAGATTCCGTTCAAATACCGTAGACAGATTGATATTTTCCCTGTAATTCACGCTGGTTTCTCCGTTCACGGAAATCTGCACCTTATTCACACCGGTCAGCTCGATCAGAGAATTGGTGATCGCATAGATTGTTACTTCCGGTGTGACATTATAGATCTGATTCAGAAAACTGTCATCCAGATTAACATAACAAATGCCATCACGGACTGCTACACTGACAATTTTGGTTGCCGGATTTATGACCGGTCCATCTTTTCTTCCTGCAGCAAGTCCGGTATCATCTGCCTGTGGTCCTGCGATCAGTTCTTCCATGACAAGCCGCTCCAGTGAAATATTACTGTTATAGACCTTCGTGCGGCTGACTGCCTGAAGCCCTGTCCCATCTTCATCAGCAAAATACAGCTGAAGCTTCACCTTTTCGTAAGTATTGATCTCATTTCCCGCATTATCGATAAAGGTATCTGCACTCATAACACCCACAACACTCCCGGAAGCATCCACAAAAGGCTCTCCCTCCACCAGAAAGGAAACATACTGCACATCCTTCACCTGGGAAAGCGTTCTTACGATAGATGCCCGGTTCAGGATCTCTGTGACCATTTCCTGTTCCCGGTAGGCTGTATTAAAATCCAGGATCAGCTGTCCGTCCTTAAGCTGCATGGATAACAGCTCAAAGCTGCCTGCCAACGGTGCATGATACTGGAGCTTTTCCGGCACCGTTCCAAGCTGCGTGACCAGTTCTTCAAGAAGGCTGTCTGCGTCTGTGTTCTCTGTCACATAGTCCTCGGAGATCACACCGGTTCTGTCATGGTTTACATAATATACTTTATAATGGTACTGATTCTTTTCTTCCTTCTCTTTGCCGCATCCTGTTATCAAAAAAAGAAACAGCATACAAAAGAAGCAGACCAGAATAGTCATTTTACCCGTTAATCTTTTCATAAAAAACTCCTCTACAGCAGACTGTGTGTCAGCGGAATCTTCACAAGAAATCTGGTGCCTTCGCCAAAGGTACTTTCCACTTTGATGGATCCTCTGTGAAGCTGTACGGCATTTTTCGTGATGGCAAGCCCGAGTCCGGTTCCCCCGATCTCCCTGGAATGAGACTTATCCACCCGGTAAAACCTGTCATAGATCCTGTTTAACGACTCCTCCGGAATACCAATTCCTGTATCTTCTACTGTAATGGTAAAATACTGGTGATCAGCATCCAGTGTCACAGTCACCTTTCCGTGTTCTCTATTGTATTTAATAGCATTTTCTATAAGGTTCGTAAGGATCAGTGACATTTTCACTTCATCTATCTCGGCGGTAACCTCTCTGGTACTGACAAGCAGAAGCTCTATATCCCTTTTTCTTGCAATGGGACGCATTCTTTTTAAAATGATCTCAGCCAGCTCATTCATATTGACACTGGTAATATTCAGTTCAGCCGCTGACTTGTCCATTTTTACAAGCGCCAGCAGATCATTGATGATCTTATCCTCCCGTTCGATCTCCTCTGCAATATCCTCAAGGAATTCCCGGTATAATTCCGCCGGCACATCCTGCTGCGCAAGAAGGGAATCAGCCAGCACCTTGACAGACGTGATAGGTGTTTTCAGCTCGTGGGATACATTCGCTACAAAATCCTTCCTGGAGCTGTCCATGTTCATCATCTGATTATGTAAAAGGTTAAACGCATTGGAAATATGCTCTGTTTCCTGGTAAGTCGGTACAGAAATATCTCCATCCATATGCCCGTTTCCGATCTCCATAATCGCCTTTGTGATCCGGTCAAACGGCCTGATCAGTACATTTGCCAGAATCCCCGCAATAGCAAATACAACTACTACCATAATGATCTCCAGGATCAGTGCTTTCCGGTTCAGCACATCCATGGTTGCCATGATGATATCCGTAGAAACACTGGTCAGCATAACACCTCTTGTCAGCTCCGTTCCCTCTGGCATACCCTCTGTCTGATTTTCTGCCGTTACTGTTTCCGTGATCGGTGTGGTAATCTCAATAAAGCCATTATTCCTGTCATACTTGGACATCCCTGTCCCCTTCAGACATTTAATGACTTCCTCTGATATAATGGTTTTTCCTTCACTGATTCCATAGGTATCTTTGATGATTTTCAGATTGCCGTTTATGATCAGTACACGGCCACTGTAAAGATTGGACAGCTGTTCGAGCTCTGCATTGATAACCTCAGAAGATGTGTCCTGCAGATAATTATAGGTGATCAGATGATTGGCAATGATCTTTAACTGATTCTGGACATCCGACTGCCGCACGTCAACAGCTCTTGCTTCATAATTCTGTAGAATTCCTGCCTTGATAATATAGGCGGGAACAAGCCCCATTAAGAGAATGATCAGAAACAGGCGTACCTTCAGGCTTCGCCAGATTCCCAGTTTCTTCAAAAAAGCAGTGATTTTCTTTTTCATAGCTGTCCTCTAGGCAAAGTAATACCCAACACCCCACTTGGTATGTACATATCTGGGCTCGCTGGGATTTTCCTCAATTTTTTCACGCAGACGACGGATATGCACATCCACGGTTCTTACATCTCCCGGATAGTCTGTACCCCATACCAGCTTAAGAAGTGCTTCCCTGCTGTATACCTTGTTGGGATTCAGGATGAGAAGCTCCAGCAGTTCAAATTCCTTGGCTGTCAGATTGATCTCCCTGCCTGCTACATATACCCTTCTTCCATCGCAGTCAAGACGCATATCTCCCCGCTCTATGATCTTCGTTTCTTCCTTTGTCTTCGGTGCGGTCCGTCTCATAATGGCCTTCAGTCTTGCCTTTACCTCCAGAATATTGAACGGCTTCGTAATATAATCGTCTGCACCGTACTCAAGTCCGAGGATCTTATCCATATCCTCACCCTTGGCTGTCAGCATGACGATCGGCACAGAAGAAAATTCCCTGACCTGCTGACACACCTCAAACCCTGTCAGCCTTGGAAGCATCACATCCAGCAGTACAATATCATATTCTGTATCCTTTATCTTCTGCAGTGCCTCTTCTCCGTCATAGGCACATTCCACTTCCATACCGTCCTGTTCCAGACTGAACCTGATTCCCTTTACGATCAGCTTCTCATCGTCCACAACCAAAACCTTCTTCGCCATCTTTCCCTCTTTTTCTGCCGCTTCTGCGGCTTTCCGATTCCACACTGAATCATCCGGCAGTAATAAGATCCCTGATCTTTCCAAAAAGACCTTCCTTGATCCCTTCTACCTTCATAATATCCTCTATCTGTTCAAATTTTCCTGTACTTTCTCTGTAACTGATAATATGCCTGGCTTTTCCTTCTCCAATCCCGGGAAGTGTACACAGCTCCTCCATCGATGCCGTATTGATATTCACAAGTCCGTCTGCCGGGTCTGTTTCACTATCAGACTGCAAAAGAAGCTCTTCTGTCAGCGTATCCTTTCCTGCCTGCGAAAGCTCTCTGACCTCGTCCTCTGTCGGAATATAAAGCCGCGTTCCATCGGTAAGCGCCCCGGCCTGGTTCACATATTCCTCACAGGCCTCCGGCAAAAATCCACCGGCTGCTTCTACCGCCTGATACACCCTCGCATCCCCTGCAAGTTCATAAACACCCGGGTTCTCCACAGCTCCACAGACATGCACAAATACAGTCTGGCTGGCAGTTATCTGCTGACTGCTCTGCAGCTCCTGTTCCTCCTGGCCTGATGTAGCACCAGCCTCCTCCGTATCCTGCTTTTCTTCCGAAAAAAGCTCAGTCCTGCGCTTCTCACATCCAAAAAGCAGACACCCGGCAAGAACCAGCATACCAAGCAATATCTTATGTTTCTTTTTCATCGTTCTACTCCTTCCTGCACATGACAAAAAGGCCCCCTGTATCACGACTGATTAATATTGTAAAGGTTTTTCACAGGTTGCGCAAGTGGTATTGACAACATAAAAATATGACCTTATTCCCATTTAAATACCACTATTCCCACAATAGCAGCTGCCATTCCGATCATCCTTCTGAAAGAAAAGGGCTGCTTCTCCACGCCAAAAATGCCAAACAGTTCAATCATATAGGCAGCAAGAAGCTGGGCAGTCACGATCAGCATGACCGCTCTTGCCGGTCCGAGCATTTCCATACTGCGGATCACTGTATAGGTGATAAATGCCCCTATGGCGCCTCCAAGGAGCATATACTTCGGTTCTACCCTCGTAATCGTCACAAAAGAAGTCCTGTCTGTAAACAGCCAGGCACAGAAACAGACGATGAGGGCAGAAAGCTGAACAAAGGCACTGGCCACCCAGATACTGGACGATTTCGTGACACCTGTATTAAAAACTCCCTGTACACTCATCAATGCTCCGGAAATTATCGCAATCAAAAATCCAACCATATCAGAATCTCCTTACGTTTTTATCCGTAATGTATCCTGTATGGCTGGATTTTATACATAATCAGTCTGTCTGATCCGCTATTCTTCCGCCTGCCCTTCCTTCTGTGCTTCCTCCGTATAGTATTCTTCATCCAGATACTCTACATCTGTTTCTTCCTGCACATCTTCGATATAAACTTCTTCATACTCCCGTCCGGTCACCTGCTGCATGATCTGCTCCGACAATTCCTTCAGTGCGTCATTTGCATCAGTTCCATTCCATACCTGAGAAAATACGCGTTCAAGCAATACCCAGAAATTACTGGTTTCGATCATTTTCGGCATGGACACAGAATTATCATAGGCTTCTGCAAACATGGAAAGCGCCTCATTTCCGTAATCTGCATCTCTTGCAGCCGATACCTTACCGCTTCTTGCATAAAGACTTTCATTGTATCCTGCTGTCAGGAAAAAGGCAAAATCATTGGCATCCTCCTGATGCGTCCCATAACCATTCACTACTACACACTGCGTCATGGAAAGCGGCTTTGTCTCCCTGTCTGCATCAATATCAGGAAGAAGGGCGATCCCATATTCATAAGGGAAGCTGCCATCCTCCTCTGCCTGCTCCAGTGTACCGACCACATCTGAGGTTGCTACTGTAAATACCTGCCTGCCTTCCATAAATTCATGGATCACGCTCTCATAACTGATCTCACTGGTATCTATGGAAAAGAACTGGTTCAGTTCCTCATAGGCTCTCATATTCCGGATAGCATTCAGATTATAAATGTCAATCTGTGAAATATCATCTCCGGCAGCTCCACCCATCTCAATCGCATTGCCAATAAAGAAATAATTGTAGAAAATATCTGTCACATCCCATTTGAAGACACCCTCTACCGCCTCCGGTGCATCATAGCTGTCAGCAAAGGTCTTCATATCCTCCAGTGTCTTTGGGATGAGCTCCTGTATCCTTGCCTCAATCTCTTCATCCGAAAAGGAAGGCATTTCCTCTGCTGTGTCCTGCGTGACATTTCCGGCATCCGCCTGCTGCTGTGCTTCTTCTCCTGCCGCTATATCTGCCTCTGCCTGAAGCCGACTCTCTGCCAGATCCTCCAGATATGTTTTATTATAGAGAAGCGCACTTGTTTCAAAATAAAAAGGATATCCGATCACCTTTCCCTGATAAGTAGCTGCTGAAAGTCCTGTATCCCTGTAGGTATCCCTAAGGGATGTCCTTTCACGAAGCCTTACCTCCTCTGCAAGTCCTGCCAGATAAGCCTTTTCCAGTGAATCATGGCTGAGGATGTACAGATCCGGCAGCTCCTCTCCGGAAAGGGAAGCAGCATTGATATGCTCCAGATATTCCGGTCCGGACTGCAGCACCGGCACGATCCTCACATCATGATTTTCATTGTACGTAACTGCTGCACTGGTAAGATAAGAGGTCAGTGCCTCGTCTGTATACCAGAGATACAGCGTATCCTTTTCTCCTGTAAAAGCAGGAAATTTTTCTTCCTGTTTTTCACTGACCTGCATGCCTGATCTGGCAATTCCAAAAGTCAGAAAAGCAACGGCTGCAAGAAGAAGTGCAGCCGCCAGTCGTTTCTTAAAACCCATAAATCATACTCCATTTACTGCAGACAGGACGTCAGAATCTCAATCATTTTGTCCACATTCTCCTCTTCAATGACAAGAGGCGGTACAAAACGGATGATATTCGGTCCTGCGTTTATCAATATCAGTCCCTTTTCCAGGGCTTTCCCTATGATATCACCTACTGGCCTGTCAAATACAAGTCCCTGCATCAGCTTGACACCTCTGCGTTCCGTGATGAAATCATACTTATCAACCAGTTCGTCAAGGCGATTTGCCAGATAATCTCCGATCTGGTTCACATGTTCTATTATATGGTTCTCCTCAAATAAATCAAGTACCGCATTGATAGCTGCACCCGCAAGAGGATTTCCTCCATAGGTCGTTCCGTGGTCACCGCTTGTGAGAGAATGGGCAGCCACCTTTTCTGTCATCATAAAAGCACCTACCGGCACACCGCAGCCAAGCGCCTTGGCACTTGTCATGATATCCGGCTTAATGCCATATCTCTGCCATGCATAATACTCACCGCATCTTCCCATACCGCACTGGATCTCGTCAAGGATCATCAGAATGTCCCTTTCCTCGCACAGCGCCTTTACCTGCTTCATAAACTCTTCTGTGGCAGGATAAATGCCGCCCTCTCCCTGTACCGTTTCAAACAGGATCGCACAGGTCTTATCTGTCACCTGATCCAGAACACTCTGAAAATCATTTAATGTGGCAAAGCGGATATTTCCGATCATGGGTTCAAAGGCTTCCCGGTATTTTTTATTGCCTGTAACAGAAAGAGCCCCCATAGTCCTTCCGTGGAAGGAATGCTCCATGGCAATGATCTCATGGTCTGTTCTTCCGTCCTTCAGATAAGCATATTTTCTTGCCGCCTTAATGGCTCCTTCAATAGACTCTGCCCCGCTGTTTGTGAAAAACACTCTGTCCATCCCGGAAATCTTTTTCAGCTTTTTGGCAGCTTCAATAGCCGGTATATTATAATAATAATTGGAAGTATGGATCACCTTGTCGATCTGCTCTTTCAGGGCATCATTGTAAATCTTATTTCCATAGCCAAGGGCAAATACAGCTATCCCTGCACAGAAATCCAGATATTTCTTTCCTTCCATGTCATAAAGGTAAACGCCTTCTCCCTTATCCAGCACCACCTGAAAACGGTTATACGTATGAAGAAGTGCTGCCTCTGCATCCTCTATATAATTCTTCATTGATTCCATGTCTGCCTATGTCCTTTCTTTCTGCCTAATCGTGCTGCTCCAGGAGCTGTTTTTCCTCGTCTCTGAGGATCATGGTTCCCACACCGGAATTAGTGAAGATCTCAAGCAGGAGACAATGTGGAATCCTTCCATCAAGAATATGGACTCTGTTGACACCGTTCTTTACAGCAGATGCACAGTTTGCAAGCTTTGGCAGCATACCGCCGCCGATCACACCGTCACCTATCAGCTCCTCTGCGCCAGAAGCTGTGATCCTGGAAATAAAGCTGCTCTTGTCATTAATATCTTTGTATAATCCTTCAATATCTGTCAGGAATACCAGCTTGTCCGCACTGATTGCTTTGGCAATCGCACAGGCTGCATCATCTGCATTGATATTATAGGTGGCAAACTGATCATCCAGACCAATCGGTGCAATGATCGGCAGGAAGTCCTTCTCCAGCAGATCATACAGGATCTTGGGGTCTACCTTTGTGATATTTCCGACATAACCGATATCCTGACCGTCTGCATATTTTTTCTCCACCTGCAGAAGTCCGCCGTCCTTACCGCTGATACCAACGGCCTTGACACCAAGCTCCTCCACCATAGTCACAAGCTGCTTATTGACTCTGGAAAGCACCATCTCTGCGATCTCCATGGTCTCATCATCTGTGACACGCAGTCCATTCACAAATTTTGCCTCCTTGCCAACCTTTCCTACCCATTTACTGATGGCCTTGCCGCCGCCGTGCACGATGATCGGTTTAAAGCCAACCAGCTTCAAAAGAGTAACATCCTTGATGACATTTTTCTGCAGCTCTTCATTGCTCATGGCTGAACCGCCATATTTGACTACGATGATCTTCCTGTTAAATTTCTGTATGTAGGGAAGTGCCTCGATCAGTACCTCTGCCTTCCGTAATACCTGTTCCATATCCTTTTCCATGTTCTTATCTCCCTGAAATCCCGGCTGTCAGCTCCGGTAATCTGCATTGATCTTTACATAATCATAGGTAAGGTCGCAGCCCCATGCTGTTGCACTCTCTTCTCCGTTCTTCATATCCACAACCACAGTAACCTCCGGTTCGGAAAGAATCTTTGTTGCCTCCTCCTCACTGTAGTCTGCTGCCACACCATCCTTGTAGATCTGTATCCGGCCGGCTTTGCTTTCAAAGAACAGCTCTATCTTCTCCGGATCAAAAATGACACCGCTGTAGCCAAGGGCGCACAGGATCCTTCCCCAGTTGGCATCATGTCCGTAGATCGCAGCCTTCGTCAGGCTGGAGCAGATAACAGCTTTGGCAAGAATACGGGCATCCTGTTTGGACGGTGCATGGATGACCTTTGTTTCAAAAAGAGCGGTTGCTCCCTCTCCGTCTCCTGCCATCTTCTTTGCCAGGGTTTCATTGATCTCATGGAGTGCCTCACGGAACGCTTCGTATTCCGGGCTGTTCTCCCTGATCTCCGGATTCTCTGCCATACCGTTTGCCAGTACAAGCAGTGTATCATTCGTAGAAGTATCTCCGTCTACGGAGATCATATTAAAGGTATCTACAACATCCTCCTTCACTGCCTTTGTCAGCAGCTCTTTGGAGATTACAGCATCTGTTGTCACGAAAGCCAGCATGGTGCACATATTGGGATGGATCATGCCAGAGCCCTTGCACATACCTCCAAGAGTTACTGTCCTGTCGCCGATCTCGATCTGCACAGCTGCCTCTTTATTCTTCGTATCTGTTGTCATGATCGCCCTGGACGCTCTCGTTCCTGCTTCCAGATCTCCCTGCTTTCCCTCTGTCAGCTTTTTAATACCGCTTACGATCCTGTCAATGGGAAGCTGCATGCCGATGACACCGGTGGATGCCACAAGCACCGCATTTTCAGAGATGGAAAGTGCCTCCGCCGCTGCCTTCGCTGTCTGCTCACAGTAGGAAAAGCCTTCCCTTCCTGTGCAGGCATTGGCGATCCCAGCATTGATCACAACTGCCTGTCCGTAAGGACTTTCCTCTACTACCTTCTTATCAAACAGCACCGGTGCTGCCTTCACCACATTGCTGGTAAAGGTGCCTGCCAGTACACACGGCCTTTCACTGTAGATCAGCGCCATATCATCCCTGTCTTTATATTTGATCCCTGCTGCCACAGCTGCTGCCTGAAATCCCTTCGCTGCCGTAACACCGCCTGTAATCTTTTTCATCGTAAGAACTGCCTCCTTGCTTTCCTATTTATTGTAATTGATGATATTTTCCCTGTTCAGTACAAAATCATAATAATTCAGATCTTCCCGCTTTGTCCAGCCGATTTCCTTCCAGAAAGCATTGCCGATGTCATTCTCGGTAAAGGCGATCAGGGAAACCTTGCTGATCTTCTCCTTCTCCAGCTCTTCCATACACCTGACGACCATACTCTTTCCAATGCCCCTCATACGACAGTCCTCACGGACACAAACATGATAAAGACATCCTCTTCTGCCATCATGCCCGCAGAGAATACTCCCTACGATCTCTCCGTTTTCCTCCGCCACTACGCTTGTAGCCGGATTTCTCTTTAAAAAACGTTCCACACCTTCCCGGGAATCATCTATGCTCCGGATGGCAAAGCCTTTAATCGTCATCCACAGATCATGGACACCCTGGTAATCTTCTATGGTCATTGTCCGTACAATCATCTCTCTAATCCTCTCCTGTCAGATGAACCGTCCGGTATCCGTGTCCCGTATAGGGCAGGAACTTTTCTAGCACATCCCTTGTCTTAAGCTGCAGGCTTGCCGTATTCACGCAGGGGTGACACCCTAGATATTCTTCCTTCAGCACATCCTCATCGATCAGAAGATTGACCCTCTTATCCGTATCATTCATCAGTCCCATAATGCTTACTGCACCCGGATGGATGTTCAGGAATTTCACCATATATTCCTCTGAGGCAAAGGAAAGCCTGGCACTGCCGATCTGCTTTGACAGCTCCTTTGTCTTAAACTTTTTCTCTCCCGGCATCATCAGAAGATAAAAGACTGTCTTCTGAGAGTTGCACAGGAACAGGTTCTTACACATATGAATATGTAACAGCTTATCAACATCCTGACAGGCTTCCATAGTTTCCATCGGCTCATGATCCAGTCTCTCATAAGGGATCTGCAGCTCCTTCAGCAGCCTGTATACTGCCATTTCCTTTTCTTCCCGTCCCTCCGGAGAAGGAATATCTTCATATAATGTAGCATCATGGATTCGTTCATTCATGGTCTTGTCATTTCCTTTCACATCATCCTCTACAGATGAAGTCCCTTCGACTCCTCACAGCCAAGTGCAATATTCAGGCACTGGATCGCTGCACCGGAAGCCCCTTTTCCAAGATTGTCAAACTGGGAAGAAAGCAGGACTCTGTCTTCATTTCCCGTTACATAGATCCGAAGGCTGTCTCTGCCGCTCATTGCATTGCCCGCAAGCATATTGGCGCTTGCTTCTTCCGCTCCAAAGGGCATCACCCTTACAAAACGGCTGCCTGCATAAAAATCTGCCAGATATTTCCACACCTCCTGCGGTGTTCTTCCCTTATTCATCAATTCTGTATATACAGGAACAGAAACCACCATGCCACTGTAATAATCTGCCACGATAGGAGAAAAGAGCGGTTCTCTCTTAAGCCCCGGGATCTTCTTCATTTCCTTCAGATGCTTATGTGCCTGGGAAAGGGCATATTCCCTTGGTGCAAGAAGTGCATCCTCTCTCTCTTCCGCCTCATAGGCTGCGATCATCTTTCTGCCGCCGCCGCTGTAACCGGAAATTCCAAAGGCGCTGACCGGATAATCTGCACTGATCAGTCCTTCTGCCACCATGGGATATACCAGGGATATAAAGCCTGTGGCATAGCAGCCCGGAACTGCGATCCTGTTTCCGGCAGCGATCGCTTCCCTGTGCTCCTTTGACAGCTCCGGAAAGCCATAAGCCCAGCCTTCCATAGTTCTGTGTGCCGTAGAGGTATCAATGATCCTTACATGATCATTCTCTACCAGAGAAACGGATTCCTCTGCAGCAGCATCCGGCAGACACAGGAAAGTAATATCTGACGAATTGATCAGTCTCTTTCTTTCTTCCTTATCCTTACGCAGCTCTGATGAAATAGGAAGCAGCTCCACGTCCTCCCTCTCCGCAAACCTCTCATGGATCCGGAGTCCCGTCGTTCCCTCACTTCCGTCAATGAATATTTTCACTTTCCCACTCATTTCCTTATCCTCGTTTTCTTATTCAATAACAATAATAATACTCTTTCGTGCTTTAAATCTCAACAAAATAATTGGAAATAATCCCATCCTGTTTTCAATGCATAACTATACACCTTTTATGCATATTATTCAATAGTATTTTCGTTTTTATGCAGAATATTAAAAATATTCTTTTATTTATGCAAAATAAGTGTTGCATTTCCATCTGGAAAGGAGTATGATGTACCCAAACAAAAAAAACTAACAAACATACCGGAGGCATACATTATGAAAGAAAAGGTAATCTTAGCGTATTCAGGCGGTCTTGACACTACAGCCATCATCCCCTGGTTAAAAGAGAATTTCAATTACGACGTTGTTTGCGTCTGCATCGACTGTGGTCAGGAAGAAGAGCTTGACGGACTTGAAGAAAGAGCAAAATCCTGCGGTGCTGAAAAATTATACATCCTCGATGTTATCGATGAATTTTGTGATGAATATATCGTTCCCTGTGTACAGGCTCATGCCGTATATGAGAACAAATATCTCCTTGGAACTTCCATGGCAAGACCTCTGATTGCCAAGAAGCTAGTGGAAATTGCACGTAAGGAGGGTGCTACCGCAATCTGCCACGGCGCTACCGGAAAGGGTAATGATCAGATCCGTTTTGAGCTTGGTATCAAGGCTCTGGCACCTGATCTTAAGATCATCGCTGCATGGAGAAATGAAAAGTGGACTATGGATTCCCGTGAATCCGAGATCGAGTACTGCAAGGCACATGGTATCAATCTTCCCTTCTCAGCAGATTCCAGCTATAGCCGCGACCGTAACATCTGGCACATCAGCCATGAGGGTCTTGAGCTTGAGGATCCTGCCAACGAACCCAACTACGATCACCTCCTTGTTCTTGGTGTTACTCCTGAGAAGGCTCCTGATGAGGGCGAATATGTATCACTCTCCTTTGAAAAGGGTGTCCCGGTAGCCATCAATGGTGAAAAGAAAAAGGTATCTGATATCATCCGTGACCTGAACAAACTTGGCGGCAAGCATGGTATCGGTATTGTAGATATCGTTGAAAACCGTGTTGTCGGCATGAAGTCAAGAGGTGTTTATGAAACTCCCGGTGGAACCATTCTTTATGAAGCACACCAGCAGCTTGAGGAGTTGATCCTTGACCGTGATGCTTACGCAGTCAAGAAGGACATGGGAAACAAATTTGCACAGATCGTATACGAAGGAAAATGGTTCTCTCCTTTACGTGAAGCTGTACAGGCATTCGTGGAATCCACCCAGAAGTATGTAACCGGTGAAGTGAAATTCAAGCTTTACAAGGGCAATATCATCAAAGCCGGTACCACTTCTCCTTACTCTCTGTACAATGAGAGTATCGCAAGCTTCACAACCGGTGATCTGTATGACCATCACGATGCAGAAGGCTTCATCAATCTGTTCGGACTTTCTACCAAGGTTCGTGCTATGAAAATGCAGGAGCGCGGAGAACTGTAATCAAAGCAGGAGGTAAGGCATGGACGTTATTACTTTACTCCTCGAGTATCTTATTGCCGTGAATCTCATCGGCTTTGCGCTGATGGGCATCGATAAATACAAAGCGAAAAAAAGGGCCTTCCGGATTCCGGAAGCAACCCTTTTTATCGTTGCAATAATTGGCGGAAGCATAGGTTCCATTATTGGAATGTATGCTTTTCGTCATAAAACAAGACATTGGTATTTTGTGTATGGTATGCCTGCGATCCTGATCCTTCAGATCCTTCTGATCGCTCTCCTGCTCCATGCACCCTTTGAAATCTCTCTTCTTTAATGATAATGATAAGTGAGGAACCCCTGATGCACATTGCGATCTGTGATGACAATATTGCTGACAGAAAACAGCTGGAACGTCTTCTGAAGCGGGAATCAGATAAACGGAAGGCCAAAACCGGACTTTTATTTGCCGATTCCTTTGGTGACTGCCGCATTCTTTCCACCAACCATATGCAGTATGATCTTTTTTTTCTGGATATGACAGCGTCTGCACCCGATGGGCTTACCTTTGCCCTGCAGCTTGTCGAAAACGGAGTTACAGCTCCTATTGTGCTGTGCTCCTCGAAAATCAATTATAAGGAAAAAGCCTCTGCTCTGTCAGGGATACCGGATAGTATTCTGTATCTGGATAAGCCCATTATCACGGCAGAGCTCACCGCTGTTCTTGACAGGGCAGAAGAGCTTGGTGCCTGCCGTGTTCCGAAGATCGAGCTCCGCAGTGAACAGAAAACCTGGTATGTAGATGAGGATGATATTCTCTATGCGGTCCAGGAGGGACGCTATGTACATGTTTTTCTCCAAAACGGAAAAAAGGTTTCCGTTCTTTCTGAAATGTATAACTTTTATAATACTATTTCCGCCTTTGAACACTTCGTGTTCCTGAATGACCGGGGTCTTATCAATGTTGTCCACATGGATCATTACACCCCCCTTGCTGTCTTCATGAAGGACGGATACCGTCTTCCCTCCAATCCCTTCGTGATGAAGTATATTAAAAGTGCTCTGCAGAATATCACCTTATAACGTAACGATCACACCACCATCATTGGCATACATGCTGCTGACACCTCTGGTGTCCATGATCACTACATCCCCGCAGGAAATCTTCTGCAGGATCATGTCCTTTACTGCTTCTGCTCTTTCCGGGCAGTTACAGTGAGTGATCATCAGTGTCTTCTCTTCGGGATGTACTGCATCTGCTGCAACGGCTGCTGCCATCTTTGCCAGCCCCTTCTTGATCCCGATCGCCTGTCCAAGCTGGATGATAGCTCCCTTCTCCGATCCCATTACCGGCTTGATGCTTAAGGTGGATGCTACCAGTGCCTTGACTCCGGTCAGTCTTCCGTTTTTCCGTAAGGTTTCCAGATTATCAAGAACAAAATAAGTATGCATATGATCCCGGTACTCAGATACCCTTCTGCACACCTCTTCAAAGGACAGTCCCTCTTCACAGAGCTTCGCTGCAAGCAGTGCCTGATTTGTTTCTCCACAGCTTGCAGATTCTGAATCACAGATAAAGATATTCTTATGTCCATATTTTTCCAGATACAGCTTTTTGCCAAGCTCTGCGCTGTTGTAGCTTCCGCTCAATTTGGAGGAAAGAGTAAATACAAACACATTCTCTGCCTCAGTCCGGTAAGCCTCCATAAATCTCTCGGGTGACGGACAAAATGACTTCGGGCATTTCGATGAAGCTGCCACCTTTTTTAGGAAATCAATCTGATCAAAGTTCTCATCATCCATGATCACTTCCCCTTCTACCTCAAGGCCAAGGGGCACACGCTCAAAGCGGATATCATTCTGGTACTGAAAAGGCAGTTCACCGCAGCTGTCAATCACAATTTTATATTTCATCAGAACCTCCAAAACTATTTCATTTATTATTTCACATTTTATAACATAGTTTTCATTACTACTTATAATAGCATATTATATCTTACATGTAAAGGTTAATTCACGATATCACATTTTTCAGAAAGCACATTTTATTTTTCCTTCCCTTGCACCCCCGTCCGAAATAATATATGATAGAAATGATGTATAAAAATGAAAAGTGAGGTGTTCGTCATGACAATAAATGAAAAAGCCCTGAAGCTTCATGAAGAATGGAATGGCAAGCTTGAGATCGTAGCCAAGTCCCCTGTCAAATCAAGAGAAGATCTTTCCCTTGCCTATACGCCCGGTGTTGCAGAGCCCTGTAAGGTGATTGCACAGGATAAGGAGGCTGCTTACAAATATACCATGAAAGCAAATACTGTCGCTGTTGTATCCGATGGCAGTGCCGTTCTCGGTCTTGGCAATATCGGTCCCTATGCCGCTATGCCGGTCATGGAGGGAAAAGCTGTTCTGTTCAAGGAATTTGGCGGTGTCAATGCAGTTCCGATCTGTCTTGATACCCAGGATACGGAGGAGATTATCAAGGCTGTGACCTATCTTGCCCCCGGCTTTGGCGGCATCAATCTGGAAGACATCAGTGCTCCCAGATGCTTTGAAATAGAAGAACGCTTAAAAGAAATCCTTGACATCCCTGTCTTCCATGATGACCAGCATGGTACAGCCATCGTTGTGCTTGCCGGTATCATCAATGCCCTGAAGGTAGTTGGCAAGAAAAAGGAAGACTGCCGTATCGTAGTAAATGGAGCCGGAAGTGCCGGTGTTGCCATTACCAGGCTTCTTCTGACATACGGATTTCCTCATATTACCATGTGTGACAAGGTTGGTATCGTCTCCAAAAAGACAGAGGGACTGAACTGGATGCAGCAGAAAATGGCTGAGCTTACCAATCTGGAGCAGCAGACCGGTACTCTTGCAGATGCCATGAAGGGTGCAGATATTTTTGTTGGTGTTTCCGCTCCCGGCATTGTGACTCCCGAAATGGTAGCCTCCATGAACAGGGATGCCATTCTCTTTGCCATGGCAAATCCGGTTCCCGAGATCATGCCAGATATTGCAAAGGCTGCCGGTGCAAAGGTCGTTGGTACCGGACGCAGTGACTTCCCCAATCAGGTCAACAATGTAGTAGCTTTCCCCGGAATCTTCAAGGGCGCCCTGGAAGGACGTGCTGCAAAGATCACCGAAGAAATGAAGCTTGCCGCTGCAAACGCTATTGCTTCCCTTGTTCCTGATGAAGAATTAAACGAAGACAACATCATGCCGGAAGCCTTTAATCCCAGAGTAG
>ULUT01045688.1_pt1 | contig 19829 bp, 19 predicted proteins | sample 1958691 | NCBI WGS metagenome assembly ULUT01 (sample SAMEA4835766, study PRJEB28245) | human gut metagenome | biome: gut microbiome; material: fecal sample | place: Denmark | collected 2008 | reverse complement strand
AAGCCACAATGTGCATTCATTCCATATTTCGCCACTTCTTCGAGACTTCCGCCCTGAGCTCCGACTCCCGGCACCAACAGAAAATGATCGGGCACGATCCGGCGGATTCCGGCCAGCATCTCGGCTTTTGTCGCTCCGACAACGTACATCATATTCCGGGCATTCCCCCAGTCCTGTGATTTTTCGAGTACCTTTTCATACAATTTCATCCCTTCGCTTTCAAAAAACTGGAAGTCATAAGCTCCTTTATTGGAAGTCAGGGCCAGAAGTACAACCCACTTTCCCTCATATTGCAGGAAAGGAGTCACCGAATCTTCTCCCATATAGGGAGCCACCGTGATCGAATCGAAAGCAAGAGTTTCCAGAAAAGCTTTGGCATACATCTGCGAAGTATTTCCGATATCCCCCCGCTTAGCATCCGCAATAGTAAAAATATCCGGGTAACTCGTCCGGATATAGTGTATAGTCTTCTCCAGACTTTTCCATCCTTCGACACCCCGGCTTTCATAAAAAGCGATATTGGGTTTATAGGCGATAGCCACCTCGGCCGTCGCATCGATAACGGCTTTATTAAATTCAAAAACAGGATCTTCCAACTGTAGCAAATGCGGGGGAATCTTAGCGATATCCGAGTCTAAGCCGACACAAAGGAAGGATTTCTTTGCCTTTATCTGTTCAAATAATTGATTATAATCCATATGATTTAATTGTAAATGATAAATCGTACATTTCTACAGTCCGCTTTCTTTCAAACGCTCGGTATTTTCTTCGATCTGCAGTTTTTCGATAATCTCGTCGATTTCGCCGTCCATCACAGCCTGTAAATTATAAAGTGTAAAGTTGATCCGGTGATCGGTTACCCGTCCTTGCGGATAATTATAGGTACGGATTTTAGCAGAACGGTCACCTGTACTGACCATCGTCTTGCGTTTAGCCGAAATGTCGTCGATGTATTTCTGATGTTCTTTATCATAGATAAAAGTACGCAAACGGGAAAGTGCCCTTTCTTTATTCTTCGGTTGATCCCGGGTTTCGGTACATTCGATCAGGATTTCTTCGGCCACACCGGTATTGGGATTTTGCCAGACATACCGCAGCCGGACACCGGATTCCACTTTATTCACATTCTGTCCTCCTGCTCCTCCCGAACGGAAAGTATCCCATTTGATCGCCCCCTCGTTGATTTCCACTTCAAAAGCCTCGGCTTCAGGCAATACCGCCACGGTAGCTGCCGAAGTATGCACCCGTCCCTGTGTCTCCGTAGCAGGAACCCGTTGCACCCGGTGCACTCCCGATTCATATTTCATAATGCCGTACACACCTTTACCGGTAACGCTGGCCACGATTTCTTTGTATCCTCCGGCAGTTCCTTCATTGGCATTGGTCACCTCGACTTTCCACCCCTTACGCTCACAAAATTTCGCATACATCCGGAACAGGTCGCCGGCAAACAGACAGGCTTCATCTCCTCCCGTTCCTCCCCGGATCTCGAGTATAACATTCTTACTATCGTCCGGATCTGCGGGTACCAGCAACAACTTCAATTCCTGCTCCATACCCGGCAATTTATCTTCCAGCTCTTCGATCTCCATTTCAGCCATTTCGCGAAGTTCTTTATCCTCTTCGTGCAGCAGAATATCTTTCGATTCCTCGACACTAAGCAGGGCCGCCTTAAACTTATCGGCAGTTCGGGTGATTGTCTCCAACTCCTTATACTCCTTGGTCAACCTCACATAGCGCTCCATGTCCTGAATCACTTCAGGATCGGTGATCAACTGTCCGATCTCCTTAAAACGGATATAATAAGTCTCTAATTTTTCTAATAATGGATGATTCATTTACCCTTTTTTATGATTTGGCACAAAAGTAAGAAATAGTTTAGAAAGTTCATAAAGTTTAGAAAGCCAACCCGATTTTTCACTTATGCTTCGGATCTGCAGATGCCGAAATCCACATCAGCCGCATATGATCTACCGTCTCTACCAGAGGATAGAAATGAAAATCCGGATAAAGGCTGAGTATCCTGGCGTTCGAATATCGTGAACAATGTTGAGACGACCGGGCAGTCTCACGGGTAAAAGCAGGCTTAGATCCGGAAAGGTATCCCCAACAGGCCAGCATCCTCCATACCAGTTCGGTCATCCAGGGTGCAAGATTCCACCAGGGAGGCTGTACTCCATTCACCCGGGCTATAGCTGTAAAAAGTTCCTGATAAGTATAATTTCCTCCATTCAACACAAAACGTTCCCCACTCACCAAAGGATCTTCACACAACCGGATCATCAATTCGCACACATCCCGGACATCCACATATCCGGTCATGCCCCGCGTATAAAAAGGAATTCCTTTAGCAGCGGTAAAAAACAATCGTGCACTACTGCGATGCCACATACCCGCCCCCAGAATCACCGACGGACATACGATAACTGCATTCAATCCATAACCGATATATTTCCGGATCAGTTTTTCAGCAGCCGTTTTACTTTGAGAATAAACCGAATGCTCTCTACCGGCGATAACAGGTGTATCCTCGTCGATCAAATCTTCCGGTTGCCGGGCATCACCAAGGGCTGCGATCGAACTGACATAACAAAGCCTCACCTGATATTCCAGACACAGAGCCGCCACGTTTTCAGTCCCTTGCAGGTTGGTATTCATCAGATGCATCCGATCCGTCCCCGAAAAAGACACCACAGCAGCACAGTGATAAACATAGTCAGCCCGCCGGACATATTCGGCCAGCCCCTCCTTTTGCACCACATCCCCTTCGACCCAATTGATCGTGTTCCAATATCTTTCACCGTCAGGATACTGTAAAAATACAGCCCGGGAATCTTCCAGCCGGCTCTGTTTTCTACGCAATGCCGAAACCGAATGGCCTGAAACAGCCAAAAAATACAATAAATGGCTACCCAATAATCCGGTTGCACCTGTCACAAAAACCATACGTTTACTTATTTGAATAATCGAGTCGACGACTCAACAACTATACCGACCAATGAAAACGAACCGACTTTTCCAAATGTTCGTTCAGACTATAATAAACGGGACAAGTCTGTGCCACCCGCTCCAAAACAATCCGGTCTTTGGCAGAATAAGCTTTCGCAGGCATAAAAATATCGATTCCGATTCTTACAATACGCCGGGGCTCTGTCCCCATAGTCTTCGTTATCTCCATCTCTGTACCTTCCAGACCGATGTTATGCTGACCGGCATAAATCCCCATGGTAGTCAATATACAAGAACCTAAAGCAGCAGCACACAAATCGGTGGGTGAAAAAGCTTCCCCTTTACCACAATTATCGACCGGAGCGTCGGTCATCATCTTCGTACCGCTCGCCACATGTTCACACTCCACACGGAGTTGTCCCAAATATTTTGCTTTCATTGTCACCATAACACATTCTTTTTATATTATTACTGAAATTAGTCTAATCCAATCCTTATCTTTTTAACGAATCCTTCATTAAATCGTTATTCTTTCTATTCAAACACCTGAATCGCTTCCTTTACATGTTCAATCTTTAAATCAGGCCCGATCACCAAAATCAAATCGAAGCGCACCTCAGCCCGAATCCCTTTCGCTTTAATATAGGCATCCGTCGCTATACGGATATTTCTTCTCTTGCGGTAATCCAACAGTTCCTCGGGATGTTCTTCCGGCAAATCACGGGTTTTCACCTCTACAACCACCAACAGATCCCCTTTCAGGCAAATAACATCCAATTCCCGGTGTTTTAACCTCCAGTTGCGTTCTAAAACAACATATCCCTCCCGCACCAAATATTCAACCGCCTTCTCCTCTCCCTTCCGCCCCAAATCATTATGAGCTGCCATGATTTATTTTACTTTTTCCAAATATAAACAAAAAAACAATACCGTCTTCTCTTTCATTTACAAAAGAGTACAAATTCAAATTTAGCCAAACGCTTTTTGATTTGTGAACAAAAATGACTACCTTTGTAAGGTTTTTGGGAAAAAGTAGTTATGGCGAAGAAAAAGATTCTTTTTATATCTCAAGAGATCATGCCTTATTTACCTGAATCGGAAATGGCCCATATCGGCCGTTACTTACCTCAGGGGATTCAGGAAAAAGGCAAAGAAATCAGGACATTCATGCCGCGTTATGGATGTATTAACGAAAGACGTAACCAGCTTCACGAAGTGATTCGCCTGTCGGGAATGAATTTGATCATCAATGACACAGACCACCCGTTGATTATCAAGGTAGCCTCTATCCAATCTGCCCGGATGCAGGTATATTTTATCGACAATGAAGACTATTTTCAACGGAAACATGTGATTACCGATGAAAAAGGGTCTTTCTTCCCGGACAATGACGAACGGGCGATCTTTTTTACCAGAGGAGTATTCGAAACGGTAAAAAAATTAAGATGGGCTCCGGACCTGATCTATTGCCAGGGCTGGTTCACCGCTTTAGTGCCTCTGTATCTGAAAAAGGAATACAACGAAGATCCGATATTCGCTCATTCTAAAGTAGTATATTCTACCTATAATGACCAGTTCGGTGGCACCTTAGACCAGGATTTTCAAAAGAAAGTATTGAGTGAAAATATTACTTCGGAAGACGTACGTATCCTGAGCGAACCGACCCATACGAACGTCAATAAACTGGCTTTCGATTATTCGGATGGGATTATTTTCAATAGCTCTAATGTCGACCCGGAACTAAAGGTTTATGCGACACAAAGCGGCAAACCGGTGACAGAATACACCACTCCGGAAGAATACATCGAAAATTACGCCACCTTCTTCGATCAGATTCTGGAAAGTCCGGCAAAAAAATAATTTTATCAGTTATAAAAATAGGGAAACGATCGTTTCCCTATTTTTATCTTCTTTTTATTTCTTCATCAACGCTTGTTGCCATTTCCAGGCATTGGCCAGGGTTTCTTCGATAGGAACTTCGGCTTTCCATCCCAATTCCTGATTAGCCAGGGTAGTATCTGCCCATACTTTCTCGATATCTCCGGCCCGTCGTCCTACGATTTTGTAGTTTACTTTTTCGCCGGTAGCTTTTTCAAAAGCTTTGATCAAACCCAATACCGAAAGCCCGTTTCCTGTTCCGATATTGAAATATTCGTAATTGGCTTTATTTTTTCCGTCGAGTAAACGCCGGATAGCCACAACGTGAGCTTTCGCCAAATCGACCACATCGATATAATCCCGGATCGGAGAACCGTCGGGCGTATTGTAATCATCCCCGAAGACACTCAATTGCGGACGGATACCTGCCACCGTCTGGGTCAGGAAAGGAATCAGGTTATTCGGTACACCGTTAGGCAATTCCCCGATCAGAGCAGAAGGATGAGCACCGATCGGATTGAAATAACGCAGTGCCAATAAGTTCATGCCAGACTCTACTTTCGCAAAGTCCCGCATAATATCTTCACACATCGCTTTTGTATTTCCATAAGGCGATTCGGCTTGTTTACGGGGTGTTTGTTCGGTAACCGGCAAAACATCGGCTTGTCCATACACCGTACAGGAAGAGGAGAAGACGAGATTCTTTACTCCGAACTCACGCATTCCGGCAATGACGTTCATTAATGAATTCAGGTTATTCCGGTAATATTCCAAAGGTTTCTGCACCGATTCGCCCACAGCCTTCAAAGCGGCAAAATGGATAACCGCTTTTATATCCTGATGCCGGCGAAAGAAATCGCGCACCTGTTCTCCTTCTGTCAGATCGATCTGTTCAAACTCAGGCCGGATGCCTGTAATCTTTTCAATTCCGTCTAATACGCCGATATTGGAATTACACAAATTATCCACAATAACGACATCATATCCATTCTGTTGCAACTCCACCACGGTATGCGAACCGATATAGCCGGTCCCCCCTGTTACAAAAATCTTCATAAGGCTAAAAATTTATTGTTTTATTCTGTATTTCATGCAAAGTAAGTAATAAAATATTAAAATCGGTCGCTTCAACAGGGTGAAATTAATTTTTTCGGGTTATTGGCGGATATCCGTTTTTTTCTTACTTTTGTACTATGCATAAATTTATTGAATACATATCCGATTTGCTATTTTTACACGATTGCGTAATCATTCCGGACTTCGGGGGATTTATCTGCAACTATAAAAGTGCTTATATCGACGACGAGAGTGGTTTGATTTGCCCACCCTCTAAGGATATTTTATTCAACCGTAACCTGACCCACAATGACGGATTGTTGGTCAGTTGGATTGCCGGCAAAGAAAATATCAGCTATGAGAAGGCCACTTCCCAGCTGATGCTTTTCTGCGAAGACCTGAAAATTCGGCTAAACCAACGACAACGGATCGCTTTCGGAGACATCGGTGTATTTTTTACAGACCGCCGTTTTAATATCATTTTCGAACCCGGAAAACATAATTTTTTTGCAGAAACCTTAGGAATGGAGCCACTTCCAGTGGCGAAGGTCGGTTTATCCGATAAAATAAAACCCGCCGTATCGGGTACCAGCAGGTCAACCCAAACCCCGGATATTCCCAAATATATCAATTTAGAATCTTCCGGTAATATTCTGCACCGTCTTTTGAAATATGCTCTAGGAGCGACAGCTATCGCAGGTATCGTCATCATTACCCAACTGGATTTCTTCCACACGGCTTCCGATCCGAACCGGGATGTGAATAGTTCCGGCGTACAACCGGTCATTCCTGCTATTCAGTCATCTGCATCCGGAAAAATCACTTGTAACAAAGTAATTTCCCCTTCGCAAGACTACGTTGACTACGATCCGGTCAACGATTTGAAGTGGTAATTTTTATCAAAGCCTCTACGACAGAAAAAAGGATATATAGGGGGATGATAAAAATGAGAATCCCCTTTCCCCAAATACCTGCCGATATAATCAAACATATAAAATAGCAATAACGAATCTTATTCTCCCGCCAGCCGAATCCCGAAATCTTCAACGAAAACATCGGTAATTCACTGATCAAAAGAATAGACAGGATAAGGGCACTGCTTGCCAATACCCCCGGCTTTCCGAACAAGGTCATATAGAGTTCCGGAGTATAATAACTTCCGAAAACCAGGCATACCCAAAACAATGCATTAGCAGGCGTAGGCATACCGATAAACGAAGTGGCCTGACGTACATCGAGATTAAATTTAGCCAAGCGGTAAGCCGAGAAAGGAGCGATCACGACCGGCATGACAGCTGTAATCTGCTGCCCCAGCGTCCAGGTGGCAAAATGCAGGAAATCACCTCCCGGTAATTCTCTAACGATCAGAAAATACGCCAGAATAGCAGGAGCAACCCCGAAACTGACCATATCGGCCAGCGAATCGAGTTCTTTCCCTATCTCCGACTTGACATGCAACAGACGGGCGGTCATCCCGTCGAAAAAATCGAAAACCATCCCCACCAGGATCAGGATAGCAGCAGCGGTCAACAGTCCGTACATAGCCAGAAAGATAGCCAGCGTACCGGAAATAACATTCATACAAGTGATCAGGTTGGGGATTTGTTTTCTCATAACTAATATATTAATAATTTCAATCGATATTTCCGTAAAAACGTAAAGTCAACTCAGGATTGGCAGGTGCATTACTAATCACACTGATTAAACAAGTCACCTTCCCGGCATCGGCTCCTGATTTCGTATTCACCTTCAAAGCAGCCGCTTCTCCCGGTTTCAGTTCCTTCCGGGTCATTTCGACAGTTACCCGCTCATCGTTAGAATATATACGATGAATCGTCAAAGGAGTTTGGCCGGTATTTTTTATCTGATAAGTACAGGAAACCGCTTGAGCGGCAGGAGTATGCCCGAAGTTATGATATCGTTTGTCCGCTTCAATCCGAGGGGCTGTCGCCGGATCGATATTTGTAAAGTCTTCTTCGATGAAGACCGAAACCGGCAAGGTGTATTTTTTCCCCTCGACCACCATCGTCACCTGCTCTTTATTCAATCCATATTCACCGTTCATCGCCGTATTATAGGCCGCCTTGATCGTCGCTTTCCCTTTATCGGGAATAGGCTGAGGCTCGATAGCCATTTTAATATAAGCCGGTAAGTCCGTAAAAGAAACGGCAACTGATTTACCGGCATTGTTGAAAACTCCCACAGACATACTTTTCACCTCTCCTTTGTGCACTTTCATCAAAGAGATATGCTCCAAAGGCAAACGTAAACCGGAAGCCAGCTCATAAGGATAATCATCGAGCACTGTCCGGGCTTTCCCCTCGACTGTACCTTTAATCTTCAGTTCCACTACGGTCGGTTTAGCATTCGAATATACCGTTATTGTCTTATCGAAAAATCCCGGCCGGTCTTTCGGATCGAAAGTAGCCTTCACAAACCCTTTCTGTCCGGGTAAAACCGGTTGTCTACTCCACTGCGGAGAAGTACAGCCACACGAAGATTCTACATTTTTGATCAATATCGGAGCAGTCCCGGCATTCACAAACTCAAAATCATAAGAAACAGCTCCATTCACTTCCTTAATCGTCCCGAAATCATGTGCCCGGTTACTGAAGTTGATCACTGCTTGCGAAAAAGTTGCCAAAGAGGCAAACAGAAAAACAATCGATAAAAGCACTTTCATATCACAAAAATTAGCATAAAACAACATACACTCACTCAAAAATATACATACATCAAATTCTCTTTTCTTTTATGAATTCGGAATACGAAAATAATTCTTTTTACCGAGGATTTCGATGATTCAAGAATAAATTTTAACTTCGTTAGCTCAAAACCACCTGAAAATATAGTTTGAATTGTAAATAAAGCTTTATGATAAATATACCCCCTGAGCTGCTCACGAATGCCCGAATGCATTATACCTATTTGCACGAACATCCGGAACTAAGCTTTGCAGAAGAACAGACCGCAGCCTATATCCGCCGTACTCTTGACTGCCTGCAAATTCAGTATACCAACGCAGGCCCGACAGGGATCATCGGTTTTCTGCCCGGTAGAGACACTTCCCGGACAATTGCCTTACGGGCAGACTTCGACGCTCTGCCGATCTCCGAAAAGGAAGATCATCCTCTTATTTCCCGTAACCCGGGCATTATGCATGCCTGTGGGCACGATCTGCACACGGCCGTCTTATTGGGAACGGCAGAAATACTGGCCACCCGGTCACTGCCCTTTAACCTGATGTTCATCTTCCAACACGGAGAAGAGGTTTTGCCCGGCGGAGCCCGGGATATCATCGGAAATGTTTTTTTCCAAACCCATCTTCCGGAGTGGATCATCGCTTTACATGCAGAACCGGACCTTCCGGTCGGCCAGCTCGGCATCTGTCCGGGTCAATATATGGCCTCGGGAGACGAGATATCCATCACCCTGCACGGCCCGGGAGGACATGCCGCCTTACCCGACCAATCGGCAGACCTGATCCTGATCGCTTCCCATATCGTCGTGGCTCTGCAGCAGATTACCAGCCGGAACGCCTCTCCCTTCATTCCTACCGTCCTGACTTTCGGTCATTTCAGATGCCACAGCATGATGAACATCATCCCCAAAGAAGTCCGGCTAGAAGGGACTTTCCGCACTTTCGACGAAACCTGGCGCCAGGAGGCTAAAACCCGTATCCGCCGGATAGCCACAGCGATTGCCGAAAGTATGGGAGCCCGCCCGGCGATAGAAATAACCGATGGCTATCCCTGCCTCTATAACCAACCGGAAAAAGCAGAGCAAGCGATCGACATATTAAAAACAGAATTCGGAGAAAAGCAGGTAATCCGGTTGGGCCGGCGCATGACCACAGAAGATTTCGCCCGTTACAGTCAGCTCCTCCCTGCAACATTCATCCGCTTGGGCGTAAGTTCGACTACCCACCCGGCGGGGAAACTGCATACCCCCGAATTTTTCCCGGACCTAGCCGCTCTGGAAACCGGCATCCGTACTTTATGTTCGCTCATTCTTAATAACGATTAACTATGCCCAAATTTCTGATCATCCGTTTTAGCTCGATAGGCGATATCATTCAATGTATGGGAATCATCGACGGTATCCGGGAACATTTTCCCGATGCAGAAATCCATTGGATCGCCCGAAAAGATATGTCTTCTTTCCTGGCCATGGACAAGCGCATCGGTAAAATATGGGCTTTCGATAAAGCACTCGGCCTTAAAGGCCTGTTAAAAATCGCCCGGCAACTCCGGGAGGAGCATTACGATTATATTTATGACGCCCATAGTAATATCCGGTCTAATATCTTAAGACTAAAATTATTACCCTGGTGGAGCAAAGGTCCGCATTTCACCCTGCGTAGCAAAGAACGCTGGAAAAGGTTTTTACTTTTCAATTGGGGTATCAATCGGTTTCCCTGGCCTTTCCGGGGTGTCGTTTCTTACCGGAAACCACTTTTAAAATGGGGGATCGACCGTTTCCCGGATACTTACGACGACTGGTATTTCCCGGAAAATTTCCCGGAAAAGCTGAATTCCCGTATACAGGCCCATACGATTACCCTTGTCCCTTCTGCCAACTGGATAAAGAAAAGATGGCCGGTCGAACATTGGAAAAAGCTGATCACCTTACTATCGGAATACCACTTTCTGATCCTGGCGGGTCCGGGCGATACCTTCTGCGAAGAAATCAGGACCGAAGCTCCTGAACGGGTAGAAAACCTGGCAGGTAAAACAACCTTATTGGAATCCTGCTACCTCATTCACCGTTCCCATATCGTCGTCAGTGCCGACACCGGTTTCATGCATGCCGCCGATCTCTTCCGAATCCCGACTCTGGCCCTTATCGGCCCGACCGCTTTCGGTTTTCCCACCGGTCCGACCGCCGAGATATTCGAGACCGCCTTGTCGTGCCGGCCATGTACGAAAGATGGAAGCGGGAAATGTAAAAAAAGTGTTTACCAGCAATGTATGGTAGATATCCGCCCGGAAACCATCGCAACCCGTATCCGGCAACTCCTGCCTATAAAGTGACAGGAGAGGCCGTCCGCATTTTTATCCGCATCCGGGTCTTGCGTTTTTTCAGGGTTTCCAAAGTCAGCCCCATAATCCGGGCCATGGTTTTATTATCCAACTGCATTTCACACATCAGTAATAACAACACATCCTGAGTAGAAAATCCGGCGTATTTATCCAATAAATCCCGGACATATTCTTTTTTATTGTGACTAAAAATCTCGATCAGTTCCCTAAAATACAATTCTTTCTGCTTCTTGACCAGATTCATATACTTGTCATAAAACTCAGGAATTTTCAGATTTATTTTATACTCCAGCATCAGATAACCGACATCCATCGCCGTATTGATATTAGCCAACTGTACCATATCCCGGAGCGGAATCACTACCCTGCCTTTATCCTGAACTTCCTTTTGCCGTTTCCGTTTTTTCTCCATCCAATACCACACTCCGGCCATACTCCCTTCCCCCACGACAAATCCAATCAAAATCCACACCCAAATCATAGACGATACCAATTTGAAATTATGCTCTTACAATATCCAATATAATGAAAAATTCCGTACCGACCCCTACTTCGCTCACAAAACCGATCTCCCCGCCCATACTTTCGATAATCCGTTTACAGATAGCCAACCCCAATCCCATGCCACTGGATTTAGTGGTAAAATTCGGCTGAAAGATTTTCTCCCGAAGATTTTCCGGTATACCTTGCCCATTATCGCGGATACGGATTTCCACTTTCCCCTCTTTTTTACGGACTGTGATCCTGATAACTCCCTGCCGGCCTTCGGGGATACTCTGTTCTGCGTTTTTCAACAGATTGATCAACACCCGCCTCATCTGTTCCCTGTCGGCCAATATCCGGATCCCTTCCTCCACATCACATTCCAATTCTTCTGTATTATTTTTGAAAAGTAACGAGCAGTTGCGTACCAACTCATCTACTTCGAAAGTCTCATTATGTGCCTCGGACATCTTGGCAAAATCAGAGAAAGCAGAAGCAATGGCAGCCATATTATCGATTTGCTCGATCAACATGCCGGAAACGGCTCTGAAACGTTCCTTAAATTTCTCCGTATCTTCCATCTGCAAAGAACGCAGCATAAACTGGATATTCAACTTCATCGGAGTCAGCGGATTTTTAATTTCATGAGCAATCTGCCGCGCCATTTCACGCCAGGCACTCTCTCTTTCCGATTTTGCCAGCTGCACAATACTTTCATCCAGCTTATCCACCATATTGTTGTATTCTTCCACCAAGCGGCCGACTTCATCGGCATGGTTATAAACAATTTTCTCATTTTTCCCTCCGACATGCATTTTCTTCAATTTATCGTTCAGCATCTGCAAAGGCCGGGTAACACGTTCCGCCACCAAACCGGATAAAATAAAAGCCAGGACCATCATCACAATAGCGATATTCACCGTGATGACTACCATAATAATAATATCCAGATTCAGTTCGTCATTTTGAGCGAAATAAGGGATATTCAGTATATAAGATTTTCCATTGTCCAATACCAGCGGCATATAAGCCGACATATAAGTCAGTTCGCCCACTTTCCCGTTTGCGATATAACTGGTCACCCCGAGCTTTTCGATCTGTTTCAAGGCTTCAGGATCGACCAAAGTACCCTCGAATCCATATTCAAAAATTTCCGGGCGCGAAGTAGCTATCAATTTCCCTTGTCTGGAATAAATATTGATATCGATCAGCAGTAATTCGGACATATCGGATAGCCGGCCCGTAACTTCGGGACATTTACGGGCATCCACACAAGGCAAACGCTCTAATTCTTTATTGACATATTTCAGCAATTCGATCGCTTTAGCATTATGCCGCTCTTTAAAACTCACGGTATTCATATAAATACTCAAGGCTGTCAGGATAACAAAAAGGATAAAAATCAAAGATATAATACTGTTTTTTATCCGGGCCCTCAATGTACCTTGCCTGAAATTGATATTCCGGTTGACATTAAAAAACAAACCATAGGAAGAAATCAATATACAAACGAAGAAAGCATACAACACATTCATGTAATAAAGAGCGAAAGTATTCTCATGCAAACTGATGACCAGGGTACTGTTGTTGTCCACAGGGATCAGCATATGCGAATATTTGTCTTTATTGAACAGGTCGAAATTACGGGCATCTTTACCGAATGCCGATAATTTTTTATAATACACAAAATTTCCCGAAGAAGACACCAACTCCCCGTAGCTATATTTAGCATAGGAGTAAAAATAACCGTCCTCTTTCCCATCGGCAGATTTACGGGACAGGATTTGCGGATACCCTATGCCTTCGTCGTCCTTGACTGCATCGAAACGAAGATAAAGATTTACTTCCCCGAAACGATATCGCCCGATATAAGTGACATATCCATCGAAAACACCGATGGAATAGAAACCGGAGTCGTCGATCCGGTGCCCGTTTTTACGTATAATCCATTCGAAATACTCCCGGCATCCCCATTGTTCGCGGGTATCGGTCAGCCAAAGACTGTCACCGGCACGGCAAAAAGTGATTTCGCAAGAATAATTATATCCTCTCAAATCCAATAGCTCTCCACTCAACAAAGCTTCCGCTTCCTGTTCCTCACCAACCTCGATCCATCCTTTCAGTTCCTCCGAACCGCGTATGACCCGATCGATCTCCACCAACCGCTTTTCGAAATTATAATCCCTTTCTTCTATCAGCTCGGTGGCATAGTTCATACGCTGGCGTTGCTCTTTATAGCTTTCATATTTTTTAGTCACCATCACCACGTAGATGGATAATAAAAATATGACAAGGATATAAATACTTCTTTGTATATCCCGCTTCAATAAATACCTGTTAACAGCCAGTAAAACCGTAACGATCCAGATAAAAAAACAATCCCAGAAGTTCGTATATAAACTGAACATATAACTGACCAGACTCAACAGAACACACATGTAAGTGACGACTTTAATCACCGTTATGAACGACATCATGTGCCAGAAAACAGAAACAGCACCATAGATAGTGATCACGATCACCAATCCTCCCATAATAATCGCGACAAACGAAAGAATAGAAGAGAGCCCCACAGGTACCAACTGCGCGATATTCAAATGAATATCCATATTTTCCACCACCAGATCGATGGAAAAATTGAAGAAATCGACATATAGAAAAATCAGAAAAATAATCCCACCAGTGAAAAGGTAACGATAATGCAACAGTTTCTCATCCTGGTAATTAATCCGGATATTCGACAAAGTGATATAACAAACCTGAAAAATACAGAAGGTAGTCAATAATAAATCACCGATAGAAGTAATAAATATTTTTTTAGAAAAAGTCTCATCGAAAATCGGCAGACGATAAATAGTAGGAGGCAGACGAAAGGCTTGCATAAAATAGCGCAAACCGGCCAGAAATAATATAAATCCGGCAAAATAAAGGAGTTGTCTTTTCCAGCAATCCGTATGTTTCAATACCAGATCATACACATAAAACAAACTCAGGAAAAACAGCAGATAGAAAGAAAGCAACAGATAATTGGAAGCCCGTTCTTTGTAATGATCGCCATAAACGATAAAAAACAAGCCCATACCGTCCTTATCGGTGATCAAATGTCCCTGTTCAACGGTGACTGTAGAGATTTCTACCTGCCCGATATTCTCTTCACTAATATTCAGAAACTTTCCGAAATTGTTTTTGATGTATTTACCGGTATAGGGATAGTCGTCTTTGATCCGCAATAAGGCATAATAATCGATATCTTTATATCTTTTCCTCCGGATTTCGTAATAGGTATTTCCGATCTTCGTAAAATTTCTCCCACTGGTCAGCAATTCGGATAAATGCCGATCTCCGATAATTTCGTTCGTCCAAAAGAAAACCCTGCCCTCCCGAATCCCGACAAAGATAAGATCCTCCTCCCATTCCTCGGAGTCGATATCTACGCTGTCTCTAAAAGTCGCCAATAAATGATCCGCTTTGCGTTCCTGTTCATGCAAACGGCTTTCGAAGCGTTCCACCCAGGTATTCTCATCCTGCCGATAGAAAAGATATTCCGTCAGCGCTGTCGCCATCAGCAACAACACAGCACCAAACAAAACGATAAACGCCTTCCGCTTCATATGCTCATTTATTCTACTTCCCGGTTTTATTCATGATGATAAGGCTCTCCCTTCATAATGGTCATCGCCCGATAAATCTGCTCGGCAAAAATCATCCGGACCATCTGATGCGAGAAAGTCATTTTCGATAAAGACAACAGCTCATCAGCCTTTCGGTAGACCGCTTCCGAAAAACCATAAGGTCCTCCGATCACAAAAACCAACCGCTTTATCCCATTCAGCATCTTTTGTGCCAAAAAAGCAGAAAATTCGCCGGAACCGTACTGTTTTCCCCGTTCATCCAGCAAAATCACATAATCGGTCGGCAAGAATTGTTCCAATAGCAACAAACCTTCTTTCTCCTTTTGCAATGTCTCACTCATATGTTTGGTATTCTTGACATCCGGCAAGACTTTCATCTCATACCCCACATATTTCCTCAACCGTTTTTCGTATTCTTCAATTCCCGCCCGAATATAATCCGCATCTGTTTTCCCAATAACCAGCAAACAAATTTTCATAGTTCTCTAAATCTACCCGATAAAACATTCCAACCCACCGACCAGGCCATTTCCATCCAACGAAAATAACATTTTTTTCCTACATCTTTTGTATAAAACAGAAATTTATCCCTATATTTGCACCCGTCAAAAGATTCGCGGTTTTTTGGTGCATGAAAAATGCAGGTCCCATAGCTCAGTTGGTTAGAGCACCTGACTCATAATCAGGGAGTCCTTGGTTCAAGCCCAAGTGGGACCACAAAAATAAAATCCAATCATCTAAAAATCAGATGGTTGGATTTTTGATTATACATATTTGTGAAACATTCGTGAAACATGAAACGAAAATAAGCGGCTCTAACCAGCCGCTTATACACACAATAAAGACAGATGATCAGTTTCCGGAGGGTTGTTTGGTCAAGAATCAATTTTCATAGAAAATTTCATATTCATATTTTTCCCCATCTTCATCTATAATGACTTTGGTAATGTAATTATCTTTTACTTCATATTTAAAAGAAACTGAATATTCGTATTTTCCATCTTCATCATCTATCCCACTTACTTTTACTTTCTCTGGCAGATAAACAGAACGTTTTCCGGTAATATCATAAAGGAAAAGGTCTTCAATATTTTCAAAGTAATCCGCAAGAATTATTCCAAACAAGTCTAAATTCAAATTGTTAAGTTGTTGATCATATGTAAAATCAAGCAACGCATATACATTATCAAATTCCTCATCTATCCATTTATATTGAGTCAATTTGCCTCCAACGTAAATAAAATTTTCCGTGGTCGGATATTCACTTTCAATAATACCTTTTATTTGACTTAAATAATCTCCCCCATATTCGAAGGCAAATTCATCGAATTCTTCATAAATGGGATAGGTCTTTTTGTAATGCTTGGCTTTCCCGTTTTCTAACGTATATGTTTCGGTCTGTTTATTACCTCCAATTTCTTTAATTATCAATTGGTTAGAAGAATAGGTACATGTTGACATATAAGGTTCTGTTTCTCCGTCTTCGGTCACCTTTAAAGATACAATTCGTCCTTTGTCATCATAAGAAAATTCATAGATATTTTTTCCTATACCCTTAAGTGCATCCTCATCTTCAAAAGATTCAATTATTTTACTGATTTTTTTCGGCAGGATTTCAACATCACTACTTTTTTCCTCAAAAGTCATTTCCCCAAGTTCATATTCTTTACTATTTTCTTTCAAAAGCACGGATTGATTACCATAAACTTCCGGAGTTGTAAAAGTAATACCAGTTGAATTGACATCAGTAACGACAGCTTTAACATCACCGTTCCCTGCTGTTTTAGAAATGATTTGTCTAAACCAAATTTCACTAGCATCAGTAAAACCCGCACCTTTAATCGTGATTGATTCGCCCGGTTTTACAGGATTCTCGAACTTGGGAATCTCAAGTCCTTTAATGGGTAACTCATTATCTTTGTCGTCATCATCACTACAAGCTATAAAAAAAGCCAACATCGTAAATAAAAACAATAATTTCCTCATAATTAATAATAATTAGTTATTTATTCTCTTTAATCCTAACACATTCACGTAAACTATTCTCCTGTAAAAAGACCTGCAATCTGTTCATTACCTGACCACACTACAATAATCACAAGGAGAGCGGCAGTCATTAAAACTCCATTATTAGCCCACATCAATTTTCTACAAAACAGTCCCCACTCGCTATTACGATAACGATCCCGGCGAGAAACCATCATAGATTCACTCAATTTATACCCGATAATAAACACCCCGGAACTCAAAAAAATAATACCTCCCAACAACCACTGTTTAAGAAATATTCCAACCATAAAAGCAATTAAAACATATAAACTTAAATTCAAGCTATACACTATCTTCTTAAGAAGTTCCATAATTATTCCATTGATTTTATTCTTAATTTCAGTTTAAGTTCTTTTATTTTCATCTGAAAATATTTCCGGTAGTCATCCAGTTGCTCAGTAGATGAAAAGATGATCCCCCCCCAATACAGCCAAAACCAATATACCAATTCCAATCATCAGGATTGAAATAATTATCTCCAACAACGAATTGAGGAAAAAAATAGCAAGTAAAACAGCTACAACTACAATTCCAAGTCTTAGTAACATAAACAATATGATTAATTTTCCATGTATTTTCTAACGATCAAAAATTCCGTAATTCCTGCCAATATCCCTATACATCCCAAATAAATGTGGAAACCATCGTCACTCCGATACATATCCCAAGACCAATTAGTCAATGAAGTCCAAGTACTTTGGAATATATTGCGGTCTTCTATCGACAGAAGCAACAATGTAAATATCAAAGCAATGACCGGAAACAGCAACACCCATTTTCCATATTTCCTCACTTCTCCCCAAAGTCTGACCATTTGAAAAAGAATAAATACAGGCAAAAAGATTTTAAATATGGATAGGATCAACTGAACCGTTCCGAAAACATTCCCTCCACCAAAAAGGAAAAAAGCCAATATATACCCCATGATCAACCATACACCTTTCGTTGAACGCATATACGGAGGCAATAAGCCGAAAAAAAGCAAGGCACTCCAAATGGTATTTTGCTTCCAATTGGCACTCTCTAACAAAGCAGGATCGATCAAACTGATTCCGGTTAAAGTAATAATGCCAATCGCTACTAAATAACAAGGAAAAAATAAAGGAATTAATTTTTCATTATCATTCGCCATTATCTCTTTCAATTTCAAAGACTTCGTGTATTCCAATTCATGAACTATAACCTCCGGCTCTTCTTGTAGAATCCTATTCTCTCATTTTTCCTCTGCGCCTATCTCTGTTTTTTCATTCATTTTATTTGATTCAAATTATAAACGGTATCAACCAATCTTTTCGACTATCCAATTACCCGAAGAAGCATAACTTAATGTAGTCCTATCCGTAAATCCTAAGGTTTTCAAAATATTTCTTATTTCCTCTGGAGCAGGATTGGAAGAACAGTGCGAAACTACTTGTAACACATAACCTTTTGTAATTTTTCCCATGTTACGCGAAGCTATCAATTTATAAGTCGGCATAATTTTAAAAACTTAAGAATTAAACATTAAATCGGTGTATATCTATTAAACTATATCAGTCTTGTTTTATGTGACACGTCTCCAGGATTGATGAAAACTCATCCGTTGAAATATGCAATTCTTTTGCAATTTCCTCTAAATATATCTTCTCGGCAGGATGAATAAAACCATCTGCCAAGGCAATAGAGAGTAAACCGGTCATTAAATTTACCCCATAAAACTTTTCTTTCCTGAAAAGTGTATAATCGATAGAATACAGTTTCGAAGGACTGTTTTCAATGTCCCTGCAGAACACATCCTTTTTACTATCCGGAATGCTTGAATTTTTTATTATCTCAAGTATCAATGTCTTCTCTTCGTTACAAAAATACATATCCACTATCCCCATGTTGATTAGAAGTTTTATCCGTTCCTCTTCCATCCTGACGAAACTCTCACATTTTATCGTCGTTTTTAAAAAGGTTTGTTTTGCCACTTTAGCTATAGCATGCGTCATCAACACATCCACGGATGTCCCGACAATTCCGCTAAGGATCGGAACGACCTTAATCCCTCCTTTTATTGTTATTTGGGAAGTGAACTGCGGAATAAGCTTTTTCATAATGCTCTTGGAACCTTCTTTCATAACGCCGAGCGCTCCAGCTCCTATAATCTTTTCAAGAAAAAAGTCCTCTGCTCTTTTACCCAATAAAAGAACAAAAGCAAGGGTACGAACATTTTCACTGTTTAAATCGTAACCGCCCAAGTAAGCAAGAGAGTTAATCAACCGTAATTGCAACATCCAGGAAATACCCATACTCACAGGAATACCCACAGGGTTAAATAACGTTCCCAATGAAATGAGAAGTCCTGTTCCTCCTATCTTCAATAACTGGTCTTTTATTAATTTATCGCTTGCTTCCATGATGGAAGAATAATTCATACGATACTCATCAGCCAATTCCAATGCATTACATAATCCGCAAGGCATATCCGTCCGTAAGGTTTGGTTATACGCCCAATTCAATCCATTTTCAATGTTCCAAACCTCTTTCGAAGGAAGTGTGAACAAACTTGAAATAGCTCCAATCGACTTCATTATAATACAACTTTGTTCTATATATCCTTAATTCTCGTCTTTAAGAGATTTTTTTTCATTAAATGTTTCCCACAACTTTTCGATTGTGAACGTCACGCCTTGAAACAAGACTTTCAGCAATTTATATATGATTCTACAAATAACTTCTAATACCTGCTCTATATTTTTCACATTAATCTTACCAT
>ULUT01048637.1_pt1 | contig 19942 bp, 15 predicted proteins | sample 1958691 | NCBI WGS metagenome assembly ULUT01 (sample SAMEA4835766, study PRJEB28245) | human gut metagenome | biome: gut microbiome; material: fecal sample | place: Denmark | collected 2008 | reverse complement strand
ATAATACAGTAACCATCCCGTGAACTTCACAAATGGAAAAAGTCTTTTTGTATTTCTCAAGCTTTCCTTGATAATCATTTTTGCGGTTGTCAAGAAGTATTATTTCAGCTTTTGAAACATCAGCATTATCCAAAAGATATACATTATCAAATTTGTAAAGCGACGGTATTATATATGTGTCTGCATATATGCAGACGGTTTTGTCTATGGTGTCGATAAATTCGTTAGTCTGCGTTATAAGTGCGGTGTTTTCATATCGTTCGGTGTATAACTGTATTTTATCACTAACTGTAACCGAGAAAAGTATGACCGCTGACATTGCGGATATAAGTAATACCTTTCGTTTCTGCTTTAATGTTGATACCTCTTTAACAAAAGCACAGAAAAGCATTGCTCCGCTTCCGAAAACGTATTGGTAATCTACATTATATTGATATGTGTAGTCTGTGCTGAGGTTAACGATTATCAGCGGAACGAGCAAAAACAGATCTGACGCTTTGTTTATTTTAAAGCAAACAAAAATAAAAGGCACTGCCATCAACAGCAGGAAAAGCAGTTTATCTACTGTTATCAGATTTGACACAAAATATGCCGGGTTCTTTATGACGTTTAAGATCACCGCAATAAGTCCGCTGTCGTTTTCGGCCAAGTAAATGTCATATCGGTTTACTTTTACACCCTCGCCAAAAATGTTTATGTATAAATTTGTGCCAATAAAGCCAAGTATGCCGATTATAGTGATAAGTAAACCGCTGGTCTTTTTCTTTTTGGAAAACAAGGAATACAGACCTAGGCAAATGATGTATACCCCTGCGTCCTCTTTGACTGAGAGTATAAGCAGACACGCTGCAACTTCACCAATGTGATTTTTCTTGCACATAAAATAATACAGCCACAATATAAATGCAGGCAAAAACATATTCTCGTGGATATCAAAAAACTGAGAACTGCAAAATGCAGGGTAGAAAAGATATATTATGCTGCACAAAACGGTGTCAGTTCTGCCGAGCTTGTAAAGCCTGCATATTTTTATCAGCGGCAATACTCCGCTTGCAATGATAAGCACTTGCAATATGACTAAAACAACCGAGTTTCTAAATATCATATATATTGGCAGCAGCAAATACCAGCAGGGTGAGAAATGCACATTGAAATGTGACATAAGCACATTTCGTTCGACCGTGGTGTATTGCTTGCCCGTTTTACTCATATATTCAAACATTTGCAGAAAAATTCCCATATCAAAGCACGATGATTCATAGCTTTTTAGTCTGCATACGGTGCCGATCATCAATATTGTTACTGATATCACCGTGAACAACAGAACTGAAATTATCTCCGTTTTTCGGCATTTTAATATTTCAGTTTCCTTTATATCAGCAAACCTAAATATTATTATAGCCAAAACAGCAATGCAGGCAAAGCCGAAATATGCTGTGGTATTGGTCATTTTCCATATTGATATCAACGAATAAGCAAATATCAATCCTGTCAAAAGCAAATTTAAATTAACTCTTTTGAAAACAGTTATAAGGCAAAGTGTTGCTGAAAATGCGATGGTGGGAATGACTAATTGCAGCAGCGAAATGTTCGATACATAATACTTTGAGATAGGATCGGCGTCGCTGATAAGCATGGTATACAAACAGCCAAGAATATATCCGCATAAAATACACGAGAGGAGGTTTTGTTTGTTACTGAACATTGACGTCAAACTCCGAAAGGGTTATTTTATATGCAGAGTAATTTTTTAAATAAAAAATGTGGTCGCCGTCTTTATTAGCGGTAAAATTTATCTCGTTGCCTGCAGTCTTGTCACAGAAAATTCTGTGTTCTGTTCCGTCCTGATAGTAGCCTAGTTCAATATACTCTCCGTCTTTGTCTGAATAATCAGAGGACAGGTCAAGTTCGATCTTTATAGTTATTTTTTGACCTTCATTCACGAAAACAGGCTCTTTTGTTACCATTTCACCATTGTTAAAGGTGTGGGTCGAACTTAGCTCGTCATCGATATTAATGTCAACAAAAGAGCAGAGGATAAGCGTGCTCAAAGTTATAGCAACAAGTATTATAATATTTGCATATGACTTCTTTTTCTTGGCAGTTATCTCGTTTATCCTAGTTTTCACCTTTTCTTTTTGTGAATACAAACACGCTGAAAATGCTGTATCTTGTTTACCATTTTCACATCTGTTTATCAGCATACCGCAGTAGTTATATTTCTCGGTATCATTCATCTCCTTGACAACTTTTTCGTCGCAAGCTATCTCAGACAGCAAATTCATACTGCGTGAAAGCTTGTATGCAAGCGGATCAAACCAATTGATTATACAAACGACCTGCATTACTATCCTTATGAATATATCGTGATTAAGATAGTGAAATTTTTCGTGCATACATACCACATCATAATTATCAGCTGCGATATTGTCAGGAAGAATTATTACAGGGGCGAACACGCCCATAAGCATAGGGCTTGAAATGCCTGGGCACTTTTTTACTTTCAGGCTTTTATTGCCGCATTTGTATACACCATTTTTTGTTGCCCAGCGGTCAACAAAGCGCTTTAAGGCAAGGTACTTGTAAATGCAAACAAAGCTGTTGAAAGCTACACCAATACACCAGACCGCAACAAGAAAAGGCATTATCTTCTTGACAGCTGGAATATGCTGCGTTTCTGTAAAAATGTATTTTTGTACGTAAATATTCTGAACTACGTCAGCGGTGACAGCCTGGTGAGGAATAAGAGTGGTCAGGTCTAAGGGAAATATTATCAGCAATGACAACGCTGAACATACCTTGTAGAATGATAATTTTTGACGCTTTTTGCCTACAGCTAAAAATATTTTACAGCAAAGATACAGGCACACTATTAGTACATTGCTCCGTATAAAATATGTAAATAAATTATTTATCATTATTTCTGTCCTTTACTTCTTCAAGAAAACGTATCAGCTCATCGATATCCTGACTGCTTAGCTTATCAGTTTCGTATAGATTTGTAACAAGGCTTGAAAGTGAGTTGTTATGGACCGAGCCAAAGAAATTTTCTGTTTCAAATTTAAGATAATCCGATTGGGATACCAGCGAATAATACTGACGCTCCTTACCTGTTTTCTCCGTTCTTAAAAATCCTTTTTCAATAAGGCGTTTAAGAAATGATATGAGAGTTGGTAATTTCCAATTATGGTCGCTCATTTTTTCTGCTATCTGAGAACTTGTGACAGGTTCGCTCATACTCCAAATAGTTTTCATTATCTCAAATTCCGCATCTGGAAGTTTTTTTATTTGGTTTATCATTACACACCTCCGTATTAGACGTTTGTCTATAACGATATTATACACTTGTCTAAAATGCAAGTCAAGTTATGATGTGATGATTTTACAATTATTTAATATTTTCGACAATGCAATGATTCCTGTACTCTATCTTTAATATAAAAAATAAGAAAGAGCGATAGCACTTAAGAATAACATAATTTCATTTTCATGACATCTATCTAGATATATTTACCATTGACTTTTTAGAAAAAATCGCATATAATAGTATTAACAGAACCCGACACGCCTCTTAGCAATGCGTACCACGTCGGGTCGTTTAATTATTAGGGGACTTTTTTATGCAGCTTAAAGAACAGCAACCATCAATGAATGTTGATCAACAAATCGAGAACTTGAAAATGCTTGGGTTGAGAATTGTCAATGAAGAATATGCACGTCGAATTCTTAATGATATTTCATATTTCCGCTTGATAAAAGCATATGGCCTTGGACTAAAAGGTAAAAATAAAAATTTTGATGGTTCTATATCCTTTGAACAAATCGTTGAGTTATACCTGTTTAACGCCAACTTCAGGCAACTCTTATTTACTTGGATAGAGCAAATCGAAGTTAATCTCAGGTGTAGGGTAGCTAATCATTTCTCACATATTTATGGTGTACTAGGATATGAAGATCCGGATAATTTTAATGATCCTGGCTATCACTATGATTTTCTTTGTGAGATAAAAAAGGAAATATCCAGAAATAGCAAAGCCCCTTTTGTTAAGAATTTCAAAAATAATTATATTGACGGCAAAATTCCGTTTTACGCTTTGGTGGAGCTGTTCAGTTTCGGTACGCTCTCAAAGTTTTATAAAAATATGAAACCTCAGGACAAAAAAGCCGTTGCAACGTTGTATGGCGTGGGATATACTTATCTTGAAAGCTGGGTCGAACACATTGCTTTTGTGCGGAATATTTGTGCACACTATGGACGTTTGTATAATGTTAATCTTGCTAAAACGCCAAAGCTATATAAGCAATATACAGAAAAGGGGATAAGCAGTATCCGTGTATTTGCAACTCTTCTTTGCATAAAACATCTAATAACTAATGATCAACATTGGACAGCGTTTGTGGACAAACTAGATAAACTTTTTCACAAGTACTCTCACGTTGATAAAAAACTTATGGGATTTCCAGATGATTGGGTTAACATATTGAAAGAATAAACATTGAAACATCGCATTTGTTTTTACAAATGCGATGTTTTGATAAGAAAATATATCGTTGTGCTGCTCCTATACTGACAGTCTAACGGCATATGTAATCTCGATGCAATGACCTGTGTTTCTTACGCTGTTTCGGGTAAATATCCATTGTTGTTCAGGACTAATTATTTTGACCATCTGACCGCCTACAGAGCCGACCTCACGAGCTGTAAGATCGCCGTTGTAGCCCTGCTTGAGGTTTACGCCAACTTCGTTAGCTGCTTCCATCTTGAACTTGTTGAGTGTTTCTCTGCCTTCCTGAGTTGTGATACCTTTCATTTTCGTATCTCCTTTTCATTTGTTTTTCGGGTTTGCAATAATATTATATGTCTGCATGATTTGATTATAAGAGGTAATTTATAGAACGAAATGGGGCGGTTTTTGGAATGAAAAAAATCAAAAGCTAAAATTAGTATGATTTTAAACGGAGCAAAATTCAAAAAAAATCATTTACATATAAATTATACTTCTTTTGGAAATTGTGTGATTTTGTATAGTCACAGTTTTCAATTGTCAAAATACCACTGGACACAGTGATTACATGCCATGCACTGCTGCTGCCATATTTCAGCACATAACCGTTGAGATCAAGGGTGACGGTGCGGTTGACCACTAATGTGGTGTAAATGGTAATGTCTGACGTCAGTTTGACTGTTCCGTATGAAGCTTCTCTGATTGCTGAAACCAGTTCCGCCGCTGTGGAAACTTCCGCCGTCCTACTCGCTGCCATATTATCCTTGGCAAATACACTTGTCGACACAAGGCAAAGAACCATACAAAGGGTGAGCATGATACTGAGTATTCGTTTTTTTATTTTCCGTTACCTCTGTTTTCGTGTATATCGGCTCAGTCAAGAGCGGTTATTGTAATGGTACCTCTGAAGCCACCGAGATAAGTATTGTATGCCGAATTTTCAAACCACAACTGCAATGTAATGTCTTTATTTGACGCATCATACATTCTGTTGAAATTAAAGGAATGTTGATCATTGGTATACGGTATTTTTGCCCCGTCTCTTTTTATTCGTGTAAGTTCCCTGCACAGATCGTCATCATAACCGTCTGTCATCTGAATAGAGTAATTGCCGCTTTTGTTAGCTTCGTTTGAACCGACTTCGAGAGAACCGCTTAAGCAGACATTGTAAATATGTCCTTTTTTAAGTGTAATATTATTCATGTAGGATGAAATCAAGCCACCCTTGTTTATTTTTTCGTAGACAGAAATATTGACACGACTGTTATTCAGTACTGTTCTCGGAGAGTTTGCCTCTCCGTAAAAATATCCCGAACAGCTGCCGTTCTGACCTGCATCTCCCTTGTCACCTTTTTCACCCTTGTCTCCCTTTTCGCCTTTGTCACCTTTGTCACCTTTGTCGCCCTTGTCTCCCTTTTCGCCGTCGATGCCGTCAGTACCGTCTGTTCCGGCAGCCTTTACGCCCGTATTGGTTTCTCCGATCCACCAGTTGCCGTTTTCACCAATGAAGGGGGTGTTGCCGTCCGCGCCATCGGAGCCGTTTTGTCCGTTTGTTCCGTCTTTTCCATCGGCTCCGTCCGTTCCGTTTATACCATCCTTGCCGTCAAGACCTTTCAAAACCGAAAGATCGTACAGGTTCAGCCATATTTTATCGCCGACATAGCGCCACTGCAGGGTGTTTTCGCTTACACGGAACTCCGGTGTCTTTCCGTTTGCTCCGTCTGCACCTTTCTGCCCGGTGGGGCCTGTGATGTCGGCTATCGCCACAAGGTCCTGCCACTCATCGCCCTCGTAACGCCACTGTATGTGGGTTTCAGCTCGCTGCACCTCTATGCTTTTGGCGTTAATGCCGTCAGTGCCGTTGATACCGTCTTTGCCGTTGGCTCCGTCTTTACCGTTGGCACCGTCAATTCCATCCTTGCCGTTTTTTCCATCGGCTCCGTCTTTACCGTCAACGCCGTTAATGCCGTTCTTACCGTCTGTTCCGTTTTCTCCGGCAGCGCCCCGCAGCTCGGTAAGCGCCACAAGGTCGTGCCAGTCGGCTTCGTCGCCGTATTTCCACTGAATCGCCGTGCCGTTGTTTCGCACCTCCGGCAGTGCGTCGCCTGTTTTTGCCGCCTTGCTCCATCCTATGGCAAGCACGCTGCAAAGCACCAAAAGAGCGGTGCAAAGCGCCAAAAGTGTACCTGTGAGTAGTTTTTTTTCTGTTTTCATCTTTTTTCCTCCGTTCGGAATTGTTTATCACGGCGGAGCTTTGCGCCGCTGCCCACGCCGTAAATGAGCGGCGGTCGATTGGCTTATGCTTGGTTTGCTTTGTACTTATCCACAAACAGGGCGACCCCCTGTTTTAAGACCTCCATCTGGGTTTTCAGATAATATTCATCCTCAAACATCGCATAATGAACGCAGGCGCGGACGAATATAAAGATCAGCGGCGTGATGACCGTATAGGGAATGCCGATCTTCGGCTCCAGCTGCTTGGCGTACTCGGTATAGCGTTCGTTCACGCCTTCAAAGAATTTCTTGCCGTGCTCGATATACTTCGGGTGCGTATATATCTGATACATCAGGCGATATTTTTTTCCATGCTTTTTTGCTGTCCAATACGGGACCTCCTTCACAAAACGGACAACATCCTCGGGGTCGGTGGGTGCCATCTCCATAAAGTCGTCCTCAACCTTTTCCATACAGTATGCCGTTGACTCAATGATCAGTTCATCAAGGTTTTTAAAATACGAATACAAATTTGCTTTCGTGCATCCGCACGCATCGGCCAGTGCTTTAATTCCTGTGCCTGTGAGCCCGTTTTCCGCATAGCACTCGAAGCACTTTTCCATTAGTTCACGTTTCCGCTCATTGTGCTGTTGCTCAGTTGTTTTCATGTTGCTTCGCCCCTTTTATGCGTACCGACCGTTCGTTTATAATTAGTATAACACAGATTTGTAACAAAGTCAAGGATTGTTCAAAAAATGAAGAAAATAAAGTTTCAACATGATCTTATAAAAAAAGTCCTTACAGCAGAAAGAAAATAGCGGCTTACCTCAACGATCAAAACCGTACTAATAAATATGTCCATAAGACTTATGGAAAGATGGGATAGGCTTATTGACTTTCCATGTTCTCATATGATATAATAAATTCATATTAACACAACATTTCTGTTCAGGGGGTATATCAAATGAAAAAGCAAAATGCAGGGCTTATCGCTCTGAGTATCGTTTTTATTCTTATGGGTGGTTTCTCTACTATCTATAATCTCAGCAAGTATGTTTCAAACAGGGTTTTCATGTCAAGTGCTGAGAAAACCACAGGCTATGTGAAGTGGATAGACCATGAGTTGAAAACTTGGGGACATAACAAAAAGGCAAGCAACAAAGCTGAAACATATTACATAACTGTCGCTTTTGATGTTGGCGGCAAGGAGTACACAAGAGAGATCTTCACAGGCACATATTATGTGAGTCAGAACGAAAAAGTGAACGTGTATTACAACACTGATAAAAATGGTGAGCCTGATAAGGTCGTGACCGATATTGATAATGATAAAAGACCGTATCTTACTTGGCCGCTGATACTTTTGCTTGGCATTGTGCTACTTGTGCTTACTAAGAAAAATATTATCTCAGTGGGGAGAAAAAGATAAAAAAGTAATCATTAAAATAGTAACCAAAAGAAACTTTGTGCAACTAAATAACAGAAAAGCAGAAAGGAGATCTTTATGAAGGTGATCTATAAATGTGCCGCCATTTTGACGGCGGCGATATTGTCAGTGCAGTTTCCTTGCGCAGCTTTTGCGGATATGGAGCATGGCGGAGATAATGACAGCCCGAAATTCAAGATGGGCAGGATAATTTTTACTGATAATGGTTATGGCTACGAAAAGGAAGGTCTGGAAAAATCGGAGATCGCTGATGAAGATTTGGTCGATACGGACGACGGGGGTTCACCTTATGCACAGAAGGCAACGGCTTCGCTGCCTGCGAAATATGACCCCAGATCTAAGAATACGCTGACGACTATCAAAAATCAGTTCCAGACAGGTACTTGCTGGGCGTTTGCGGCACTTTCCTGCACAGAGAGCAATCTTATCCAAAAGGGGCTTGAAAATCAAAACGTGCAGTTTTCTGTGCCGAGCCTTGTCCTCTCTACATATGCTAACGGCGGATTTGACGAGTCAATATGGGATTGCGGCGGAACGTGGATGGATTCGTCCCTTGCAATGGCGGCTCATAGAGGACTTTGCTATGATGAATATGAGCCTTTCGTGTCCGACGGAACGGAAGCCACTATCGTATCTGAGGAGAAAAAGGGCGTTTGCGAATATCAGCTTAATTACGCTTCCACTATCACAGGTGGACGAAACGCCATTAAAAACAAGATAAAAGAGCTTGGCGGAGTAATGGTGAGCTATTATGCAGACGACCTGTATATGACCTTTGATAACAAAAGCTATTACGATCCGGAAACTACAAAATATAGTGGAATAAATCATGCCGTAAGCGTAGTGGGCTGGGACGATAATTACAGCAAGTCAAATTTTCTTGCAGGCTATCAGCCAAAGAAAAACGGGGCATGGCTTGTGAAAGGCTCTTGGGGAGTATCCAGTGGCACAGACGGTTATTACTGGATATCCTATGAAGAGGCAGAAATGACCGATTGGGTGGCGTTCGACCTCACTGAAAGCTGTGATAATAATTACCATTATCCTGCTAATAAGGATAATTCTATATTTTATGTTAGCAATGAAAACAAAATGAGCGGTGCTGATGTTTTTACAGCAAAAAAAGACGAGCTTCTTGACAAAGTGGGCTTTATGTATCTCGGCTACACCGGAAAGTCTGACTACACTGTGCAGGTCTACACTTCTGTTTCAGACAGCACTCCTGTGGGGATACTTGAATGTGAGGTCAGCGGAAAGGTGCATAGCGACGGCTTTTATACCGTGGATATCCCTGATGTTGAGCTTGACGAGGGCGAAAGATATTCTGTCGTGATGACATTCAGCGGTGATGACGGCTCAGGCTATGTGACCGTTTATGGCTATTCAGACGGGGTCATGAAGCCTGGTCAGGCGTATATTTCCAATGACGGCGACAGTTGGACGGACGTTACCGACAAGGACGCTTATACTGGTCAGCCTATAATATTTGCCTATACCGATGATATAGATAAGTCTGATAAAAGCGAGCTTGAAACACTTGTGGCAAAGTATGAAAAGCAGAGCGGTTATGAGCGTGAGGTCAACAACGGCAAGAAAGTTATTGCAGACGAAAACGCTTCAAAGAACGATATCACCAATGCCAAGCTTCTTATAAAGGCAAAGGCGAAAGAGATAAAGGAACAAAGCCTTGTTATAAAGACGGCGACGGATTGGAAAAATTTCGCAAAGCGTGTATCAGGCGGTGAAAGCTTTGCAGGAAAGCGTGTTGTGCTTGAAAAAGACATCGACTTCGGTGGTGCAAAGATATCGGCAGTAGGAACGGCTTCAAAACCTTTTTGCGGATATTTTGACGGCAACGGACACGTTCTGAAAAACGCTGTTATCCAAAACAATTCTTATGCAGGTCTGTTCGGCTATGCTGAGGACAGGGCGCAGATAAGAGATCTCAGTGCTGAGAAAATAACTGTCAGCGGTAAGTACGCAGGTGGGATAGTTGGTGAATTTGATGCGGTATCTATCCAACGCTGTACGTTCAGCGGAACTGTCAAGGGTACAAGCTCAGCAGGCGGAATCGTGGGCAAAGCAGGTGGTCTGACCCTAACAGAGTGTGCTTCAGACCTTGCAAAGTCAAGCAGTTCAAATGCTAAAGCTATGGTGGGCAGCATTGATAATGACGCTTTTTATTATGGACGGCAATATGCCGATTGCTGGTATAACGGCAACTTTTCTGACAGCAAGGTAAAGAAAACGGCTTTGTCTAACGTTACAAGCTCTGCAGCTTATTCGCTGAATACCATTGGCGGAAAGCAGACAGACAGCGGCAGGTGGACAATGGCAGGCGGCAAAGCAAGGCTAACTCGTCAAGGGGAGCAGGCTTCGCACAAGATAACATTTGAAGCTCCTGACAGCAAGCATTATGCCTGCACTGATAAAGACGGCAAGGTGAAATATCCTGCTGTCAAAGTGCAAAGCGGTTATGCTCTTAAATGGTACAAGAACGGAATTGCTGTCGATGCGAACACAGTTTATACTGCTGACAGCACAGTAAAGGCAAAGCTTGTTGAAGCAGAATTTGTCACTATCGACTATGTTTTAAATGGCGGCACGAACAGTACAGGCAATCCAGAATACCTCAGCAAAGGCGAAGGCGTGACGCTTTCCGAGCCGACAAAAGAGGGTGCAGACTTTGCAGGCTGGTATGATAACGCTGCATTTTCAGGCGAAAGAATAGAAAGCATCTCATATTCAGGCGGTGCAAAGACCCTTTATGCCGCATGGAAGCCTTATACATATAACGTTACGTTTGTGGATAAGGACGGCAAGGTGATAAGTCAGCAGACAGTGGAATACGGTAAGTCTGCAAAAGCTCCGAAAGCCCCTGCTATAAAGGGTCTGCGTTTTACAGGATGGGACAAGGACTATAAAAACGTCACAGAGGATATGACTGTCACAGCGGAGTATTCTGACAGCAAGCTTATTGCAGACTGCGAGATATCAGGCTTCAAGAACAGCTTCACATACACAGGAAAGAATATTGAACAGCCTGACGTAACGCTCACCTATGAGGGCAAAGCGCTTAAAGAGGGCGTGGATTACACTGTTTATTATAAGACCAATCTTAACGCAGGATCTGCAAAAATGACATTTGTTGGAAAAGGCGAATACAGAGGCTCTGTTGCAAAAAGCTTTACTATCCAGCCAAAGGACGCTTCCAAGGTCAAGCTTTATTACGCTACACCACTGTCGTTCACCGGCAAGGAGATAACACCTGATGTGCTTATAAAGGACGGCAATAAGACCCTTGAACGTTATGTTGATTATATGGTGATGTATTTCTCAAACGTGAATGTTGGCACGGGCAAGATAACAGTTGAATTTTACGGCAACTATAAGGGCAAGCAGACCGTTTCTTTTGTTATAAATCCTGCAAAACAGCAGATACAGGTGCTTGAAACAAGATATAAGGGCTTTTTTGTGGATTTTGTGCAGAAAGGATCTGCAACAGGCTATGAGGTCCAGTATGGCACAAGATCTGATTTTTCAGATGCTTCCACTTACAGATCCACCACCAACAAGACGGATAAGATGACGGTACTTGGATTAGGGGCTTCAAAGACATATTATGTAAGAGTTCGCTCTTATACTGTCAAGGGCGGAAAGACCTATTACGGCAACTGGTCAGACGCTAAAAGCATTGTTACGGCAAAGACTAATTTTGCAAACGCAAAGGTCAGCGGTATTTCTTCAAAAAGCTTTACCGGCAAGGCGATAACGCAGAAGATCACAGTAAAATATGGCTCAAAGACCCTTAAAAACGGCACAGACTACACTGTGAAATATTCTGCAAACACAAAGGTCGGCACCGCAAAGGTGACTATCACAGGCAAGGGCATTTACGGCGGAGTTATCACCAAAAGCTTTGCTATCTATCCTGCAAAGCAGGTGATACAGAAGCTTTACGGTACATATGCAGGCTTCTTTATAGACTATGCACAGAAAGGCTCTGCCACGGGATATGAAATATCATACTCACAGCGTTCCGACTTTAAGGGAGCAAGAAGCGTAAAGGTAACAAACAACCGCACCGATAAAAAGACAGTTTCTGGGCTTGCGAGATATCAAAAATATTACGTCCGTGTAAGAAGCTACACTGTTAAAGGCGGAAAGACTTATAACGGAGCGTGGTCCGATAAAAAATGGGTCTATACTCAATGATATGACAGACGATAAAAATGCCCCTGATCATTTTCTGGTCAGGGGTATTTTTGTGTGCCTAGAAAAGTTCTGCTTTGTACTTGATAGAATCCTCTTCCGTTATCTCACGGATAACTTTGCATGGATTTCCTGCCGCAAGAGAATTTGGCGGTATGTCACGGGTGACAACGCTTCCTGCACCGATAACACAGCCCTCGCCTATGGTAACTCCGCCTGTGATGACAACATTGCTCGCTATCCAGCAGTTGGAGTGTATGGTGATAGGCTTGCCGTATTCATCATCATAAACAGTGCCGTCAGACTTTTTCTTCATGTTACGCTCCTGCCACCTGAATGGGTGCATAGGCGTTGCAATGGTGCAGTTGGGACCGAAAAACACGTTGTCGCCAATCGTCACAGGGCAGGTGTCAAGCACTGTCAGATTGAAGTTTGCATAGCAACCTGAGCCGAACTTTGTGAAAACGCCATAGTCAAAATACACAGGACCTTGGAGAAAAAATCCCTCGCCATGGTTGGAAAGAAGCTCGTCAAGGATAGCTTTTCTTCCCTCATCATCTTCATACAAACTGCTGTACTGCTGTGAAAGCTTGTGAGCCTTTGCCCTCAATTCTGCAAGCTCTTTGTCGGAGGAGTCATATATCTTGCCCGCAAGCATTTTTTCTTTTTCAGTCATTATAAAATGCCCTTTCTGTGTGTAGTTTCATTTGATTTTGTTGAGAGTATAGCACAAGTTTCGGGCTGTGTCAATAGTTTTTGGGGGTCGAGTGGTAGAATAAAAAATGGTATACAAAAGTGGAGAATGCTTATGGGCAAAGCACTCTCCACTTTTTGTATACTATTTAAAAAGCTTGGCAGGGTAGAAAGAGTTATAGGTAAAATCCCTGCATATAATTTGTGTACATAAAGGTATCTTCATCATCAGCGGTATTGTCACCAGCGGGCTTTTTTCTGCCACTAACACAAGAAGCCAAAATTATCAGACCGCCTAGAACAATTGCAACGCTCACTCCAAGGGCTACCAAAACCGCACAGAAAATTTTTACTATCATAAACACCGCTCCAATCATATTTCTCATGCTTCGCCATAATTACTATTATGATTATATGCTGGTTTTGCCTGATAATCAATAAAAGCCGTGTAAAATGCAGATAAAAATCAAGTCAGCTTTTGTCTGTATAAAAAATCTTGTGGTAAAAATATTTTTCAAAACGTTTCATGATTTAACAATTTTAAACGAAGAAAATTATAGCTTTCAGCTTAGTATAAAATTGCACAAACTGAGCTTTTTGTAAATGGTTAGCATTGTATATTACACTGAAAATGTACGATTCTTGAAAAATTATACATAAGTATGGGGTAAATACTTGACTAGATTAAAATTTTGTGATAAAATTATTAACGTGAATAAGTGTATAGTTTATATTACATTTATTGCTGATGCATTTTAGTTGTGAAAGAACTCGAAGTATAAGGAAGTTTAAGAAAATGAACAGAAAGATAGCAGTAGCAGGAACAGGTTATGTTGGGTTGTCGCTTGCAGTATTGCTTGCACAGCACAATCATGTAACGGCTGTTGACATTATCCCTGAAAAGGTTGAGCTTATCAATAATAAAAAGTCGCCTATTCAGGACGATTATATTGAAAAGTATCTTGCTGAAAAAGAGCTTGATCTGACGGCAACGCTTGACGGCGAAACGGCGTACAAGGATGCAGAGTTCGTAATAATTGCAGCTCCGACTAACTATGACAGCAAGAAGAATTTCTTTGATACTTCAGCTGTAGAAGCAGTTATAGAGCTTGTTATGAAAGTCAATCCTGAGGCTATCATGGTCATAAAAAGTACTATCCCAGTTGGCTACACAAAGTCAGTAAGGGAAAAGTATAGCACTGATAAGATAATTTTCAGTCCTGAGTTTCTCCGTGAGTCAAAGGCTTTGTATGATAATCTGTATCCAAGCAGAATTATCGTAAGCTGTGATGGTGATACAAGAGAAAAAGCAGAGCTTTTTGCAAAGCTTTTGCAGGAGGGTGCGATAAAGGAAGATATCGACACGCTCTTTATGGGATTTACCGAGGCGGAGGCTGTTAAGCTGTTTGCAAATACTTATCTTGCGTTGAGAGTTTCTTATTTTAATGAGCTTGATACTTATGCAGAGGTAAAGGGACTTAATACACAGGATATTATAAATGGTGTTTGCCTTGATCCTAGAATTGGTAGTCACTACAACAATCCAAGCTTTGGTTATGGTGGATATTGCCTGCCAAAGGATACAAAGCAGCTGCTTGCAAACTATGAAGATGTTCCACAGAACATGATGTCTGCTATTGTTGAGAGCAATAGGACTAGAAAAGATTTCATTGCGGATAAGGTGCTTGAGCTTGCAGGCTATTATACCGGAAGCAGTAATTGGGATAAGGATAGAGAAAAGGACGTTATTATAGGCGTTTATAGGCTTACAATGAAGTCCAACTCAGATAATTTCCGTCAGAGCAGTATTCAGGGTGTTATGAAGCGTATCAAGGCAAAGGGTGCTACGGTTATAATTTATGAGCCGACCCTTGAGGACGGCGACACGTTCTTTGGCAGCAAGGTGGTAAACGATTTGGAAAAATTCAAGTCAATGAGCCAGTCTATTGTTGCTAACAGATATGACAGCTGTCTTGATGATGTTAGGGATAAGGTCTATACTAGAGATCTGTATGGAAGAGATTAATTAGCTAGGAGCTTGATTTATGTACAATAACAAAGATGATCAGGAACCCTTTAAACAAAAAGTATGGCTTGCGTCACCTACAATGCATGGTGAGGAGCTTGAATATGTTACTGAGGCTTATAATACCAACTGGATGTCTACAGTCGGTAAGAATATAAATGAGGTCGAGAAGATAGCGGCGGAGAAGTCTGAAGTCAAGTATGCTGTTGGCCTTTCATGCTGCACGGCTGCGCTTCACTTGTGCTGTAAGCTTGCTGGCGAGAGGCTTTATGGCAAGCCTGCTATATCTCATGGCGCTCTTGAGGGCAGAAGAGTTTTTTGCAGTGACATGACCTTTGACGCTACTCTCAACCCAGTTGTTTACGAGGGCGGTATCCCTGTTTTTATCGACACTGACAGAGATACTTGGAACATGGATCCTGTGGCGCTTGAAAAGGCTTTTGAGATGTATCCTGAAGTCAAGCTGGTAGTAAGCGCTGAGTTATACGGTTTTCCTGGAAGAATGGACGAGATAAAGAGAATATGCGAAAAGCATGGTGCGCTTTTGATCGAGGACGCTGCTGAGGCTATGGGTGCTACCATTGACGGCAGACAGTGCGGAAGTTTTGGCGATTACAGTGCTGTAAGCTACAATGGCAATAAGATAATAACAGGTTCTAGCGGCGGATGTTTGCTGACGAACAGACTTGAAGATGCAAACAGGGCTCGTAAGTGGTCAACGCAGGCTCGTGAGAATGCGGCATGGTATCAGCATGAAGAGGTCGGGTACAACTATCGTATGTCGAATGTTATTGCTGGAGTCGTTCGTGGTCAGTATCCGCATCTTGAGGAGCATATTGCGCAGAAAAAAGCAATATACGAGAGATACAAAGAGGGTCTTAAAGGACTTCCTGTTAAAATGAATCCTATCGTTGAGGGAACAGAGCCAAATTATTGGCTGTCTGCACTTATCATAGATAAAGACGCAATGTGCAAGCAGGTCAGAAATGACAGCGAGGCTTTGTACATCAAAGAAGCCGGCAAGACCTGTCCTACTGAAATTTTGGAAGCGATAGCAAGCATAAATGCAGAGGGAAGACCAATATGGAAGCCAATGCACATGCAGCCTATGTACAGAATGCACGAGTGCGTTGGTCGCGACGGCAGTATTAGATGCCGCACAAATGCTTATATCGCAGGCGGTGCAGAAGATGTGGGCGCTGATATCTTTGACAGAGGCGCTTGCCTGCCTAGCGATAATAAGATGACTGAGGAACAGCAGGAGAGAATTATTCGGGTTATCAGGAGTTGTTTTGAGTAAGGAGAGGCAGTTTGAAAAAGAGTAAGAAATTTGCTTTGCTTACGGGTGCTGTTGTAGGTGCTACTGCAATTGCGGCTCATGTTATGAAGAAAAAAGCTGAGAAAACTACATATGAAGCAGATTTGATAGAGCCTATTGAAAAAAGAAAAATGGGCTTCTATGAGAAGTATGGCAAGAGAATACTCGATATAGACTGCGCTACGGCTGCTATAGTTGTTTTTTCTCCGCTATATTTGGGCGTTGCAGCTCTTGTTAAACTGAAATTGGGAAGTCCGGTTCTATTTACTCAGGATCGTCCTGGTCTGATTGGCAAAGACGGCAAGGAAACTGTATTTAAAATGTATAAATTCCGTACCATGACTGATGAACGTGATGAAAATGGTGAGCTTCTTCCAGATGATGTGAGACTTACGAAGTTTGGCAAGTGGCTGAGAAATACAAGCCTTGACGAATTACCAGAGGCATTTAATATTCTAAATGGTACAATGTCTGTAATTGGACCACGTCCACAGTTAGTCAGAGATATGACCTTTATGACGAAAGAACAAAGGGCTAGACATACTGCAAAACCAGGTTTGTCAGGCTTGGCTCAGGTAAATGGACGTAACGGCATTTCATGGGAAGAAAAACTTGATTGGGATAGAAAATATATTCAGAATGTAAGCTTTGCAGGTGATGTCAAGATTATAGTCGATACTGTGAAGAAAGCGTTCATAAAGCAAGAGGGTATCACTCAGGACGATATGGCTACCGCTGAGGATTTTGGGGATTGGTTGCTGAGGACGGGGAAGATAGATGTGGAAAACTACGAAAAAAAACAATGTGTGGCTTTTTCTATATTGAATAATGTCGCTTATTCCGTCTCGAAGGACAAAAAGATAGAATTAATCAATCGTAATCCATTTTCGGTTGCCATTTCAGTTTATAAAAATGATAATCCAGCTTATTTTGAGCGAGCGTTATCAAGTATTACAGATGAACAGACAATCATTCCTGATGAGATTGTGCTTGTGGTGGACGGTCCCATCGGAAATAAGTTGAATGAAGTTATAAAAAAATATCAAACAAAATATAATATATTTAATGTGATACGGTTAGTGAAAAATACTGGATTGGGGAATGCTTTAAAAATAGCCGTTGAAAATGCTAAATATGAGTTAATTGCGAGAATGGATAGCGATGATATTTCATTACCTACGAGATTTGAGACACAATTGAAATATTTTATGCTTAATCCAGATGTTGATGTAGTTGGTGGAGATATAACTGAATTTATAGACGATGAGTCTAATGTTATAGGAAAACGTTTAGTTCCTATGTGTAATGGTGATATTCGAGAATATATGAAGGTTAGATGTGCTATGAATCATGTCTCAGTGATGTATAAAAAATCAGCAGTGCAGGCGGTTGGCGGATATCTCGATTGGTTTTGGAATGAAGATTATTATCTTTGGATTCGAATGCAATTGAATAATGCTATTTTTGCTAACACTGGAACAGTATTAGTTAATGTTCGCGTTGGAGAAGAAATGTATCAGCGTCGTGGAGGAATAAAATATTTTCAGAGTGAGGCTAAATTGCAGAAGTTTATGCTTGACAATAACATCATTAACAAGCCAAGATATTTGATAAATATTTCTGAGCGGTTAGTTTTACAGGTGTTAATGCCAAACAAATTAAGAGGATGGATTTTTAGGACGTTTGCGAGGAAATAGCAGATCAACAAAAGAACAATACTTGGAGGTAAAGAATGAAGGCAGGAATCATCACTCACTATGATGTACATAACCATGGTGCGCAACTTCAACTATATGCACTCTGTAAACAGCTTGAAAGATTCGGATATGAAGCTCGTGCACTAACCTATAAGAAAAATTATGATTTTTTGAAACTTGGAATTGAAAACAAATATAGTATTTCTTTTCGTTCTATTCCCTACTATCTTGGATATCTTTTTCAGAAAGGATTTAGAAGAACGTTATATAACTATAACAAACGAAAGATGCTAAATCGCTTTCGTCAAGAAAATAAACTTGAAGGGGAATACTACTCAAAAGTAAGAGATCTTGACGTTATTGTCATTGGTAGTGATGAAATTTTTAGCATTGAACCAGGACTTAATCCATGTTTTTGGGGTATGGGAGTTCCGTGTGACCGCGTGATTTCTTATGCGGCAAGTTGTGGTCCTACTACTGAGGACTTTATTCGAGAACATTATGCTAATGAATTTATCACAGGAGGAATACAGCGCATAGCGACCATTTCAGTGCGTGATCAAAATACCTATAATATTATTAAATCAAGAACAGATAAAGATGTTACTATAGTTTGCGACCCTGTACTTCTTTATGATTTTGCCGACGAATGTAAGGATGAAAAAAGACAGACTAACAAAAAATATTGCATTGTTTATTCTTATGACGACAATATGAATGACAATGAGACAATCAATTCAATTTGTGCATACGCCAAAAAAAACAACTATGATGTTTACAGTGTCGGTTATTATCATAAGTGGTGTGACAGAAATATCAATCTTTCCCCTTTGGAACTTTTCGAATGGTTTGGAAATGCAGAATGTGTTTTTACAGATACCTTTCATGGTACAGTTGTTTCTCTTGTTAGTAATGCGGAGTTTGTTACAAAGATCACGGATAACAGTAACAAACTTGCTTTTTTATTGGAGCAGTACCAAGTTACAGACCGTTGTGCCAAGACTTTTGGAGATATTCCAAAGATATTAGCTAATAAAATTGATTATGAGGTGGTCAATCGTCGGATTAAAGAAATCAGGATGAATTCACTGGAGTTTCTTGCATCCGCTCTGGGAGAAACGATATGATTGTTCCTGGGAAAAATTGTACTGCATGCGGAGCTTGTGTGCAAAAATGTCCGAAATCCTGCATTTCAATGAAGGAAGATGAGAATGGTTTTCTTTTTCCACAGGTTGATACCGATGAATGTATAGGATGTGGGCTATGCGATAGAGTGTGTCACCTAAATATCAATATGAGAAATGATGAAACTAAGATGGCATTTGCATGTACTCACTGCTCGGATGACGTGTTGAAAGAATCGACAAGTGGTGGAGCATTTACTGCGATAGCAGAGAGTATTTTTAATCGTAATGGTGTTGTGTATGGGTGTGCATATGTTACACCGACAGAACCACACCATATAAGAGTCGCTCGAAAAGAAGATTTGAAAAAACTGCGAGGTTCTAAATATGTACAGAGCGAAATTGGGAACTCGTATCAACAGGTTCTTAATGACCTTAAATTTCGAAAATGGGTACTTTTTACAGGTACGCCGTGCCAAGTTGCTGGATTGAAAGCTTTTTTAGGAAAACCTTATGATACCCTCGTCACCGCAGATATCGTATGTCATGGCGTGCCATCTGCTGCATATTTCAGAAAATATATAGAAGGTTATGAAAAAAAACATGGCTGTACTGTAAGAAGCTTTGATTTTCGTTCTAAGGAAAACAATTGTGGAACCTACGCTGGTATTTGCAACATCGATAATAACAATAGAACATTGACTCG
>ULUT01071839.1_pt1 | contig 20463 bp, 15 predicted proteins | sample 1958691 | NCBI WGS metagenome assembly ULUT01 (sample SAMEA4835766, study PRJEB28245) | human gut metagenome | biome: gut microbiome; material: fecal sample | place: Denmark | collected 2008 | reverse complement strand
GTTCCGACCCGCACGAAAGGCGTAATGATATGGGCGCTGTCTCAACAAGGGACTCGGTGAAATTGTAGGGCTGGTAAAGATGCCAGCGACCCGCGACTGGACGGAAAGACCCCGTAGAGCTTTACTGTAGCTTGGTATTGAAGTTCGGTGATTTATGTACAGGATAGGTGGGAGACTTGGAAACAGGGGCGTCAGCTTCTGCGGAGTCACCCTTGGGATACCACCCTTGAATCATTGGACCTCTAACACTAGACCGTAATCCGGCTGGTGGACAGTGCCAGGTGGGCAGTTTGACTGGGGCGGTCGCCTCCCAAAATGTAACGGAGGCGTTCTAAGGTTCCCTCAGGATGGTTGGAAATCATCCAAAGAGCGTAAAGGTAGAAGGGAGCTTAACTGCGAGACAGACATGTCGAGCAGATACGAAAGTAGGACTTAGTGACCCGGCGGTAGAGTATGGAATTGCCGTCGATTAACGGATAAAAGTTACCTCGGGGATAACAGGCTGATCTCCCCCAAGAGTTCACATCGACGGGGAGGTTTGGCACCTCGATGTCGGCTCGTCACATCCTGGGGCTGTAGTCGGTCCCAAGGGTTCGGCTGTTCGCCGATTAAAGTGGCACGCGAGCTGGGTTCAGAACGTCGTGAGACAGTTCGGTCCCTATCCATCGTGGGCGTAGGATATTTGAGAGGCTCTGCTCCTAGTACGAGAGGACCGGAGTGGACGCACCTATGGTGCATCTGTTGTCACGCCAGTGGCATAGCAGGGTAGCGATGTGCGGATTGGATAAACGCTGAAAGCATCTAAGCGTGAAACCAGCCTCGAGATAAGATATCCCTTTGTTTATCAAGTAAGACCCCTAGTAGACCACTAGGTTGATAGGTCGGGTGTGTAAGCGCAGTAATGCGTTGAGCTGACCGATACTAATAGGTCGAGGGCTTCAATCAAAAAAATACAAAATTTGCCTAATCCTAATTTAATCAGCAAAAACTCTCAATGTTATGCAGTTGTGAATGTACGAAGCGCAAAAGCGCAACGACCTTCATCCATTACCGGTGTCAATGACGCTGAGGTCCCACCTGTTCTCATACCGAACACAGAAGTTAAGCTCAGTTGTGCAGAAAGTACTTGGCTGGACACGGCCTGGAAGGATATGTAGATGCCGGTTTCCAAAAGAAAAACACACTCGTTTGAGTGTGTTTTTTCTTTTCTACAACGGATACTTGGTGTCTGCACGGTCAGATTGCCGTGTCCGGCCAACAAGAACTTGCAAATTGCCGCCAAAACGATAAGCGCAACGTTGCTTTTATTTGTGCGTGTTGAATATGCGTGACAAAGGGGAAAGGCGGTGCGTTTATTTTTTTGCCTAAAATGATTTGAAATGGTAAATCTAATTTCGGTCGGGAATTTGCAAAAAGGAGCACTCGACCGAAAACGAAGGCATCAGAAAAAGGTTTGAAAAATAATTATTTTTTACGGCATTTTGGGGAATGCATGATTGTGCGTGAATTATATTTGATTTTCGGATGACAAGCAAAATGGCGAAGTGTGACGCGGACACGAGCCTGGAAGGATATGTAGATGCCGGTTTCCAAAAGAAAAACACACTCGTTTGAGTGTGTTTTTTCTTTTCTACAACGGATACTTGGTGTCTGCACGGTCAGATTGCCGTGTCCAGCCAACAAGAACTTGCAAATTGTTACGTTGAGCATAAGCATATTGAAAACTCTATTTGGCGATTATGATATGTCGATGATAAAGATCGAGCCGGATGAGAAAACAGGCTTTTTGATTTTTTAATCATGACAATGTGGTTAGATTTTAGTATATCTTGCAATCTTAGGACTGTGATGATATAATACCTATAATAAGTTATAAATTTGATTGAATTATGGATAGATTTGATTACAAACCAAAATATAAAGATATTGCCGCGACATTCAAGTATGGAAAGAATATCGGCTCGTTCCTAATAGTTATGCTCACGCTACTGTTGCTTGTTTGCGTAGCACTAGTTGCCATGGGGATTGCATTCATCGTGATTGATGAAGTTGATAGTGAATATTTAGCACTATTGGTTGGCATAATAATCGTTGGATTGTGTGGTATAGGCTTTTGTGCCTATGTGTATTACCTTGTTTACAAGCGTTACAAAGAAATAAACAAATGGATAGAAGATGCGGTTTTTGTGGATGGTAGATGTTGGTTCGATAGCGATTCATTTGATTATTCCGGCAGTGCAAGTGTCTATTTTAAGTTTGAATATGATGGGAAATATATATTAAAAAAAGGAATACGTAGAAAAAATTATAAGAAAAATCAGAATTATTATTGTGTACCCGGTGATTTGTTGAGTTCTTTTGTAATGTCTGCAATATTAACTTATTATGAAAAGGATGCTTATTCAAGCGAAATGGAAAAATACAGCGGTAAACACATTTTGCTTTTGTATAGTCCAAAGTATGACCAACTTATGATACCGAATCTTGAAAGAAAAAACGATTCTAAAAAGATTTGAAAAATAGTCATATTTTAACGAAGAATTTTAACATCAAAAGAAAACGATTTGGCAGCGAATAATTGTGTGCTAAATGTGCAATCGGAAGATTTTGTCTATGGCGAAAAATGAAACAATAAAAGAAAACGATATTGTGGCAACACTATCTTTTGGCGAAAATTACAGCACATTTAAACTTGTGCTTGCGTGGATTTGCATTGCAATTTGTATTATCGGTTCTATCGCCATGATGGTTGTGTCTCATACTGAGAATAATTATGACGATTTCATCGCTTCATTTATTCCTATTGCCTTGCTTATCGTTCCGATAGCATTTCTGGCTTGTGGCTATAGTCGCAGGAAAAAAATCAAACTGTGGATTGAAGATGCAGTTTTGTTGAACGCACGGTGCGAATGCGTTCATGACTTTTTGGGCAATGGCGGAGAAAAAATTTTGATAGCTTTTGTCTATGATAACGAACATTTAACTCGAATGAGCAAATTTAGATATCTACGCTCGTCTTCTTTTACGCTAAACGGATATTTTAATCCATACAGCAAGCTTATCGGTCGAGATATAAAAATTTTTTACAGTCCCAAGTACGACGAAGTGATGATTCCAAAACAATGACTTGGTTGAAAAAAGAGCTGACATATTGTCAGCTCTTTTTGCAAATAATATAGCTCACTTCTTTATGTCTTTTATGCAATATCAGGCGAGAAAGGCGGTGAAATATGATAAAAATCGAGCGTGGATGAGAAAACGGACTTTTTGTGGTTTTAAATCATCAATGTGGGACGGAACGTTTGCTTTTGTTGTTGTTTAAGCGTATAATCTCTATCAACGTCGCTTGAAAGAGCGGCGATTTGTAAATCACCAAAGATTTTGCCATTCGGAGATTTTTGAGTGGCAAGCGAGAGAGAATACGCATGTCGAAAGCGCAAGCGAAAATTGAAAACGAAGCGGAGTTTTTCGGGACGGAGAGCATTTGGCGAATACTGCTCAAAATATCGCCGCCCGTGATGCTATCGCAACTTGTGATGTCCATGTATAATATCGTGGACAGTCTTTTCGTTGGCAAATATTCGAGTGCGGGGTTGACCGCGCTTTCGGTGATATATCCGCTTCAACTCATAATAACCGCACTTGCTGTGGGCACGGGCGTCGGAGTCAACACGTATATGTCACGCATGTACGCAAAAGGCGACGTGAAGAAAGCAAACGCCACGGCGGGCACGGGAACGATGCTTGCAGTGATTATGTGGGCTGTGTTTGCGGCAATAAGCGCAGGCATTATGCGCCCGTATATCAACGCAATGGCAAACGCTCCCGAAGCAATTGAATATGCATATCAATACGGCATGGTGGTGTGTGTAGGCTCGCTTGGCACGTTTCTTGAAGGCGTATGGTCAAAGGCGCATCAATCGCACGGAAACATGCGTGTACCGATGATTGCGCAGCTTGCGGGTGCAGGCACGAACATATTGCTTGATTGGATATTTATTTTCGGCATGGGCGCATTGAAGCCAATGGGGGTTCTCGGTGCGGCTATTGCGACGATTATCGGACAGTTTATATCCGCAATCATCGTTGGCATTAAGGGCAGCAAAAAATGGCAAAAACCGAGAGAATTTGCGGATTGCTCGAAGCAAATCTACAAACTTGGCATGCCGTCCATATTCATGCAGTTGATGTTTACGGTGTACATAGTGGTACTCAACGGAATTCTCACCAAATTCAGCGACGAAGCGGTGCAGGTGCTTGGGCTTTACTACAAACTGCAAACGTTTTTCTTCATTCCGTTGTTCGGCTTGCAGACGTGTATCGTGCCGGTGCTAAGTTTCAATTACGCACGCAAGAATTATAGCCGTGACATACGCATAATGAACGATACGCTTATAATTTCCGCCGTATTCATGCTTTTGGGCGTGTTGTGCTTCGAGTTCTTCCCGAAAACGTTTATCGGCATATTCACGAAAGACGCAAAAACGCTTGAAATAGGCGCGACGGCGTTCAGAATAATCGGTTCGAGTTTCATACCTGCCGTGTTTTCGCTCACGTTCCCCGTGTTCTTCCAAGCCATAGGCAAATCGGTGCAGAGCATAATTTTGTCCGTGATACGTCAATTCTGCGGTCTTATGCCGCTGTTTTACGCGTTTTCGTTTATCGGACTCGATTACGCTTGGATAGCTTTTCCCGTCGCAGAAACGATTACGACGATAATAGGTTTTGCAATGTATATCGCACAACTTAAAGAGTGGAAGAGAGAGCAAACGCTCGAAGGCGACGTTGCGCCTTATTACGATGAACGTTTGCAAGATTTGTCGCAAACGGAAGAGAATGCTCAAAACGAGTGACGGCAAAGTTGCCTTACAAAAGTTTTTTTTGTGACAAATTTTACCGCTTGTGCGAAAAATCAATCAAAATGTATGAAATTGTTGTACAACTGTATTGTTAAATATAAATTGTTGACTTTTTAAGTCTTGTTTAATATAATATACGTATACAAAAACTCTTAGGAGGAGATAAACAATGAACAAAAAAGTTATGGCAATCGTAGCAGTCATCGCTCTCGTTGCAATTCTCGGCGTTTGCCTCGTTGCATGTAATGCAGAAAGCATTTCCAAGAAACTTGAAAAAGCAGGTTATACTTGCACTTCTTACGAAGCAGGCAAAGATGACGACGGCGCAAGCATCGAATGGAAAGTCGTTGCAAAGAAGACAGGCCTCAATGCAGACGGCGTCACCGTCACGAAGTTCTCCAACTCCGACGATGCAAAGAAATATGAAGCCAACGTCCCGACCGGTTCTGCTTTGGGAGTCAAGATGGTTGTTAAGAGAGTCGGCACCGTTTGCTACTACGGCACCGAACAAGGCGTCAAAGATGCTATGTAATTGAAATCAATCAATAAAAGAAGCACTCGCAAGAGTGCTTCTTTTATTGCCCGATTGGGATAGACATATCGAAAAATTGATTCGTTACGGCAAACCGGTTGCTCATATTCATGTGAATATAGGTTGAATTTGGATGCCTTTGATTGCGTTTTCGATTGTCGGAATGATAAGCGAAGTGTCAGCAATGAGAGAGTTCACTTTGCTTTTCGGTGCGTCTTGTCCGAACGGCACGAAAAAGACGTGGCGAGTGTTCAGAAGTGTGCCGATATTGCGCGCGTTTGCGCCGAGCGCATCGTTTGATGAAACCGAAAGCACGACGGGACGGTTGTTTCTTAGCGTTGCCTTTACTGCCATCGTTACGGGAGTATCGGTTATGCCGTGCGCGATTTTTGCGAGCGTATTGCCGGTGCAGGGGGCAACGAGCATAAGTTCGAGATCGGATTTAGCGATAGGTTCGGCTTCGACTATGGTTTTTAAAGGGCGTTTGCCCGTTTTTTCGATTATTGCGTTTTCAAAATCCGCTTGCTTGAAAAATCTCGTATCGAGCGAAGATACGTTGTAGGAAAACACCGGTGTTAGGTCGTATCCTGCGGCAACGAGTTGGTCTACGGCTTTCAGTATATTTGCGAACGTGCAGAAAGAGCCTGTTATACAAAGTCCGATTTTCATAGTCTGTTCTCCATAATATAGTCATACATCGCTTTTGCCGCGCTCACGGGGCAAGCCTTGGCAGGTAGAGCGGGATATATTTGCGCGTCGATGCCGAGATAGCGCGCGTATTCAAGGTTGATTGCAGGCGTTGAGGCAAGGTCGATATAGACGCAATCCTTTTTCATGCTCATAAGTTGTTTGTCGCTTACGATAGCGGACGGAACTGTGTTTATCACTGCGTCGTACGGCGAAAAATCAAAGTCGCGCATGGGAAGAATACGTTTTGCGAACGCGTGCGCGGGGCGGAGCGACGAAGTTGTGGCAACGTCGGTCGTCACGTCGAGTTTGCATAAAATCTTCGTTACCGCTGCCCCCGTGCGTCCGAAACCGAGCACGAAAACGTAGGATTCCGCAACGGATTTTTTGAGACGTTCTATGAGAATCGCAAGCGCACCTTCGGCGGTGAGCCGAGAGTTTATTGCCTGAAATTTTTCGTCGGCGGAATATGATTTGAGTGTTATATCTCGGCTGTTTGCAAGCATTTTGGCTTCTTCGAGAATTCGCCCGCAATACACGGTCGCGCCGTCGTCAACGTCGGTGAGCGTTTTGGCTTCAACGAGTACGTTCGGTGCAAAAACGTGCGTCGGCATAGGAAAAAGCGTTCCGTCGAGCATCGATTTGAGATAGAACGTTCTCTCGTCCGTTTCGTGTACTACGGCTTTGAATTCGTATTTTTGTTTTACGCTCGTTTTTTTAGTTTCCATACGGTATGCTATGCTTTTTTTTGAAAATGAGTTAATGCACGCAAAAAGAAAAATCGTTCATAGTATGCACAAAAGGGGGATATATGGAAAGATACTTTTTGGGCAACAATTCGGGCAATGGATTTTGGAACGAATACGACGGCGAACTTAAAAGAGTGGACAAGGTAGCATTGATAAAGGGCGGCAGCGGAACGGGCAAATCGACGATGATGAAAAAGATTGCCGCATTTGCGCAGAAGCAGGGACACGATATAGAAATCTGGCATTGTTCGGGAGATCCGAAAAGTCTCGACGGTGTGTATATAAAAGATATAAACAGAGCGGTTGTTGACGCCACCGCGCCGCACGCAAGCGGAGCGGATATTCCCGTCGTAAAAGACAGAATTTTTGATGTTGCAAACAACCTTGACAAAAGCAAACTAGACGGTATGCGAGATGAGATAGAAAAATTGATAAAATGCAAAAAGATGCATTTTATGCGTGTATATCAACACTTAAAGTCCGCATTGTGTCATTATAACAATCAAATTGAGATTGAAAAACAAGGCGTTGACGAGAAAAAAATAAGGCGGATTGCAAGCGAATATTGTGAGAAACTGTTTTTGACGGACGGCGGAGAATCGAGGGTGAGAACGCTGTTTTCAAGGGCTATAAGCCCGTCGGGAGAAAACGAGTTTTTTGACCATTTGAAAGACAAATGTGTGTATAAGGTCAAAGGCGGTGCGTATGCCGTGCGAGTGTTTTTCGACGTGATATACGGGCTTGCCAAAGGCACGTTTTTTCGAGTGCCGTTGTCTCCCGAAGCGTTTGAAGGCGCGGTGTGCGGAGACGTTGCAATCGTGGATTTCGAACGAGCAGGAGGCGCGGACGGAGAAATAATAGACCTTGAAAGATACGAGAGTTTCAACCGCTCCGACGTTCTCGACGAGAAAAACAACGCGGTGATTCAGACCGCACTTGCCGTTGAAAGGCTTAACAGGGCAAGAGAGTCGCATATGGGGCTTGAAGATATTTTCGTGAAAGCAATGAATTTTGACGGAAACGAGAAAACGCTCGAAGATATAAAGGCGTTTCTGTTTGAATAAAAAAGAGCAGAGAAAAGAATATGCTTGTCGCGCGACGTTTTGACGTAATCCTTCGATTTTGCTTGGCGTATGTGCGCGTAAAGGTTGACACGCGGGCGGCTATTTGGTATAAGTAAGGTATGAGCGAAAAAAGCGTCGCAAAAGACGAAAAACAACAGAATAAAAAGAAAAACACAGTGCCTTTTTCAAGAGCGTACAGTCGTTTCTTTTTGGGACTTTGCAGATTTATACGCCCGTTCTTGCACGGCAAATGCACGCAGTCGGCGGCATTTAAGAAGCAAAAGAAGAAAGGAGCGATGCTCGTGATATGCAATCACTTGTCGGCGTACGATTTCATTCATTTTTCGTCGGCGATGTACGGTGCGCCGCTCAATTTCGTCGTGGCGGAGAATATGATGTATTCCGTGCCGATTTTCGCAAAATTGCTGTCCGGCTATCACGCGATAACTAAAAAACAATATTTTGCGGATATACATTGCATAATGAACATCAAAAAATACCTTGATGCAGGCATTTCGGTGCTTATTTGTCCCGAAGGCAAAGTGGCGGCGGACGGAGTTACGGGCGCAATCGTGCCGTCCATTGCAAGACTCGTGCAGTGGCTTGGCTATCCCGTCGGAGTGGTGAAGATGAAAGGCGCAAGTCTTGCTCGTCCGAAGTGGGCGTACAATCTACGATTTATCCGAAGGGGAAAAGTGTACACCGACTGCGATATGCTCCTTAGTGCAGAAGAGACGAAATCGCTGAAAAAAGAAGAGATTCTTGAAAAAATCACCGCCGCGCTTGCGCACAACGAGCATAAATGGCAGGTTGAAAACGGCATAAAATTCGTCGGAAAACGCTATGCCGAAGGGCTTGAAAGGTTGCTTTATTATTGCCCCAAATGCGGCGCGGAGTTTGAAAATCGCACTCATGAAGACCGTATGGTATGCTCGCATTGCGGAAACGAAATCAAGTATACTTTCGACGGAAAACTCGAACCGATAGGGGACAGCGTAAGCCTTGAAAGGATAGATTTGTGGTACGCAAAACAGCGCGAACTCGTGAAAGACGAAGTGGCAAAAGGCGGCTTTACGATGAGCGACAAGGTCAATCTTTTCGTCGAAAACGAGAAGAACAACGGCTATCGTTTTGTTGCCGAAGGCGTGCTGAAACTCGATGAAAATTCGCTTTCTTTCGACACCGACTGGACGCAAAGGCCAAAAGACGTGAAGAGCAAATACGGCGTGAATTGCATGACGTACGAAGTGAACGAAAAGGCAGGTTTCGAACCTGTCGAAGACGAATTCAGGCACGTCGAATTTCCCGTCAAACGCTGTGACACCGTGGCAAATCTGCCGGGTACGGCAATAGATATGTACGACGATAAGCACGTTTACCGCTTTATGTTTGCGGAGCGTTCCGCATCCACGAAATACGTGCTTGCGATAGAACAAATGTTCAAAAACGGCAAAAATTGAAAAAATTTCCTAACTTGATTTTTTGAGAAAAACCGCATTCTAACGCGGTTTTTTCTTATATGGCGATCTGCAGTTAGGATTTGATGTTGACAATTTTGTTGCAATAATGTAGTATTATATTTGTATTCTTATATTTATGTGCGCTCGTGCGCATACATAAGGTGGAAAAGATGAGAAAGAAAGTCAGTTTGATTTTGGTTTTGATTTTGGGCGTCGTCATGTTGGCGACACTCGTTGCGTGCAACGGCTCGCAGAATATAGGCAAGTTGCCCGACGTCATCAACCCCGACAAAATCGTTGACAACGACAACAACGCGAATTTCGATACCTATCTCAAATTTTATTTTCCGAACGGAGTCACAAGTATATTCAACGGAATGTATGCAGACGAGTTCGACGCGTCCGAAGTGAAATATTCGATAGTTTACACCAACGAATCGCTGACGACCGAAGTTGCGGGCGGACATCTGACGGATGCAATGATCACCAAGGTCACGGACGGCAGTGTCAATGCCGACACCGGCGAGTTGAGAAACTTGCTCACCGTTTGGGGCGGCGCGCCTATCTCGTGGAAGGCAGGTCACTTTATGGTTCACGCGACGGCAAGCCTTGACAACGGCAAAACCGCAAGCGGCTCTTTTGCTCTCCACCTTAAAGACCGCTATGTCGCAACTCCCACCGTGTCGTTGACTTTCAATCTTCAAGTCGGCGAAAACAAAGCGCAGGCTTATTTCGGGAAAACGAGCGAAGACGGCTCGAAGGTTTCCGTTTCCGTTGAAAAAGGACTTACTTTTGCAGACTGGGACGCATTCACAAACGCGTTCAGGATGTCTCTCGACGGCAAAGCACTCGACCAAGTGACCGTAGGCAACAAAACTCTTTCTCGCACTCAAGGTTTCCCCTTCACGATAGACGAAACGTATAACAACAAGACTTTTGCAACCGTATGGACGGACAACGTCATCGACGTCAAGTTTACGCTCGACGTCCCGAGCGACGCAACGGTGATTCAAGGTCTCGAAGACCCGCGTCCGAATTTTGCGGAACATCAATCGGTGACTCGCAATTTCGGCAGAATCGTCGCGCCGAGCGTTGACGCAATCAACGTCTTCAACGGCTACTATTTCGCCGGTTGGTATAAGGACGTCAACGGCGACGGCAAATGGAACGAAAACGACACGCTTTGGAGTTTCTCTCAAATCGTGGGCAGTGAAGACATAAAACTCGTTGCACGCTGGACGAAACGCTCGTATTCATACACGCTTTACACGATGGGCGGAGAGTTCGTCTCCACCGTCAAAAACTCTGTGGTTACGATTGACGGAAACCAAGTCGAAATAGACAGCGACGAAAAAGCAAAAGAAGCGGGACTTACCGTCGTCGGCGCAACGGCTCGCTACGGCACGGAAGACAAAAAACTCAACAGAATAGTTTTCTCGGGACTTGCATACGGTCACGACTTTAACGAATACGTGGCTAAAATCGAAGTCACCGCAAGACAAAACGACAACGTGCCCGCAAAGACCGTTTATCTCAAACTCGACGAAGTCAGAGCAAATCTCGTCAAAGGAAGCACGGACTACGTCGTGGACGGTGGAACGTACAGAGATTATCAATGCACCGTGCCTGCAAATATGACGAACATAGTTGCGGACGCACAAGGCAAAATCGACGATGTGGCGTACATCAAGTGGGTGTTCAACGAGACGCAGGACGAAGAACTCAAAGCGGACAGACTCAGCAGATATTACGTAAACGTCGTGTTTAAGGACGGACTTTCCGTGAATGCGGACGGCAGCGTGCGTATCGACAAGATTGCCGACGAGTCTCTCAACGAACTTATAATCCCCGCAACTCTCACGATAAACGGCGTGACTCGTCCCGTCAGTGAAATCGGAGCAAAGGCGTGCATGAACCTTAAAGCACTCTCGACGCTCAATCTCAAAGACGCGACGAATCTCGTGACAATCGGCGAGCGGGCGTTTGCGCATTGCCCGTATCTTTCCACGATAATTCCGCCGACGAACGAAAACATTTCTTCCGTCGGCAAGAACGTGTTTTACAGAACGAGTTTTGAAAACAACTATTTCAAAAACAACGGCGGAAAAGAATTCATCGTCGTGGGTAAAGTCGTGTACAAATACGTCGGAGATCCGAACAAAACCGAAATCGACCTTTCAAAAGACGAATATTACACCGCCGAAAACTGCACTGCAAGTGCGGAAGATATTGCGAAATTCAATTTGCAGATAAAGAACGCAGACACTTTTGCTACGGGGGCTTTTGCAAACTGCACGGCACTTGAAACAATCACGCTCGGCGACAATATCAAGACAATCCACAACTATGCGTTTGAAAATCTTGCGGCACTCGACAATCTGATTGTCGGCGCAACGAGCACGATTCAGAATATCGGTGAAGACGCGTTCAGCGGTTGCGACAACTTCCTTAGCGCGGAAAGCAAGGCGTACGATGCCACGACGAAAGCTATCATCATCGGCAGTGTGTATTATCGTTTCATTGACGAAACCGCAACGAGTGCGACTATCGACGGAAGCAGAACTCCGTACATCGCGCCCGAAGCGTTCAGAAATCGCGGCAATGTCGAGAACGTGAGCATTATGCACAAGGACAAAATCCTTGCGGTCGGCAAAAACGCTTTCTACAACACGACGTGGATTCAAAGAAACGGCAGCGACTGCGTCAACGACGGATTTACGGTCGTCAACGGCATTTTCACTGAATATTATATCGACAAATACGACGTGTCCAAAGTCAATCTCACTATTCCGTCGGACGTCGCCAAGATCGGAGAATGGGCGTTCAACACCTACGCTCAATACGTCAAGACGGTACAAATCAAGGCAAATGTCGGCAGAATCTACGATTACGCATTTGCAGGCGCAACGTCGCTTACGAGCCTTATCTTCACGGAAGCGACGGTTGACGGTGCAAACAATCTCGTCACGGGCTTGCCTGCAATCTCGAAACACGCATTTGCCGATAAGAGCGGCAAACTAATTGACGGAGTGAAGTTCTATTTCAAAGAAGACGTCATTCAATTCTTCCAAAGAATAACCGACGGCACGATAACCACCGAAGACGCAATTACGAACGAGTGGTACATATTCTACAAACTCAACGTCGAAAACTTCGTTGCGGAAGATATCTCAAACGTGTGGATAAACACGAAACTCATTTCCGACAAACTTTTGCGCACGGTCGCAGGCGGCAATCCGCTTACGCTCGCATACGGCGAAACCATTGACAACGCACTCGTGATTTTGGGCAATACCGGCGTCGTGAGATACGAAACTCTCGATTACGCCAAAAACGAAGTGCAACTCGTTCTCGTGCAACAAGGCGACGAACAATTCGGTTATCTCTACGAAGAAGGCGTTGAAAAATACGTCGTCACGTTCTCATACGACGGAAAGACCAAAGGTTGCGAAATCAACGGCGGAGACGAGCATCTGTTCGTCATCACCGTCACAGACGCAATCAACGATTCGTCAATGAATTCGTTCTATACGTCAAACGTTGACAAGTATCCGTCCAACGAAACCGTTATCGACGCAACGGGCAAGACTTCAGAGAATTCGGCGTTCTGGTTCGAAGGTTTTGAAGGTCAGGTTGCAGACGCTCCGTATCCCACGTTCTATACGTCCAACGCAGGTGTCGACGTGTACTTCTGCTATCGTGACGTTGACGGCGAAACGCACAGAATTCACGTTTCGCAAAGCCAGATTGCAGAGTTCAATACGCTTAGGCCGACGATAGAAGCCGAAGCGACGTTCACGGTCAACTTCCACGACATCGGTGTTTACAAATTCAAAATCAAATACGCGGTGCAAGAATCCAAGTTTATGGCAATCGAGCAAACGAGCGCGGTTTCCATTCCGCTCAACGGCAATCCCACGACCTATTTTGCAAACTTCACGGTCAATCTTATCGGACAGGACGGCATAAAGGTCGAAAAAGTCTTGCGCACTAGCAACTTCGATATTATCGCGGTTGACGGCATATCCACGACGGTTGTCAACACCGCAAAACTCGGTATGCATACTTTGCACATCAGATACAGCAAGGCGGACGCGGTCGAACCCATCGTTCAGACAATCGTGTACTCCGTCATTCTCGAAGCGGACGCAAACATCTTCGATTACGAAATCATCGACGAGAGAGAAATGACCGCAAGAATCGTCAAATGCTCTGCAAAGACGGCCGACACAATCGTTCTTCCCGCCACCGCAACAATAAACGGTGAAGTGTACAAGATTACGCAAGTCGGCGATATGTCCGCAACAAGCGGCGTGTTTGAAAACTTCACGTCTCTCAAAGCGGTGTATTTGTCCGCAAATATCGAACACATCAATGCAAGAACGTTTGCAGGTTGCTCGCTTCTTGAAAACGTATACACGGTCAAGAGAAACGATACGGCATTTGCTCCGCTCGCCGAAGCCAACTTTGAAATTCTCTCCACAAGAGAAGGCGATGGCGTGGTAATTCACGAAGTCAAGGTCGCAAATCTCGACGGTATAGAAATCGGCAAAGTGCTTGCAATCGGTTCGCAATACGTCATCGACGGCGCAAACGGAAAAGTCATTTACGACGTCGTTCAAATCAAAGACGGTCTCGTGATTGACAGCGTCGACGTGGAATTGTTCCTGCCCGACACGATTTACAATCTCTTCACGATTTATCACAAGAGCGAAGTTGAAGGCGAAGCGCACGGCACGGCAATCGAGCCGATCATCTATGCAAGCGACCGTGGCATAATGCTCTCGACCGAACAATACGTAAGCGAAAGCGTTACGTATATCGGCGCAAGTGCGTTTGAAAACTGCATAAGCCTTAAATCCATCGATTTGACGCACGCAACGGGCTTGACCTACGTCGGCGTGAACGCATTTGCAGGAAGCGGTCTCGAAAGCATCGATTTGAGCAAAAACACCGCTCTTGCAGAACTCAACAACAGCGCGTTTGAAGGCTGCACGCAACTTGTAAGCGTCACGGTATGTTCCTCATTGAAGACAATCGGCGCAAACTGCTTCAAGAACGACAAAGCACTCGAGTCCTTCGTTTTCAGCGATTCAAACGGACTTGTCACCGTCGGCCAAGACGCTTTCTACGGATGTGACTCGTTGACCGTCGCACCTAGTAAAGCGTAACGTTGCAACACGATAATTGAAACAAAAACTATAGTTCAGATGAAAAAGGCGAGAGCAAACGCTCTCGCCTTTTAAAATTCTGTTTTATATGTTTAGATTTTATAAGTTTTTACGACACGCCATTCGGTAATTGATTGGTCATTTGCGTTGCCGTTGCGGTGAGTGCTTTTCGTATAAAGCGATCCGACGACAAATGTCGATAGTTCGAACTATACGAAATCGCGGAGTAGGTCGTTCAATCGTTTCGCGTTTTTTGAGGTCATCTCGGTGAGTGGCAGGCGCATGCGCGGTAAGCAGAATCCGAGCGAGTGCATTGCCGTTTTCACGGGTATGGGATTGACTTCGCAAAACAATGCGGATATGAGCGGCAATATTGCAAGTTGCATTTGTCTTGCTTTGTCAAAGTCGCCGTCAAGCGCACAGCGCGTCATATTCGAGACGTATGCCGGGCATACGTTGCTTGCAACGCTTATAACGCCCGAGCCGCCCATTGCAATCGTAGGGACGGTGAGAGCGTCGTCTCCGCTCACAACCTGCGCTTTTGCGCCTGAAAGCGCAATGCATTTTTCGATTTGTTCCATATTGCCGCTTGCTTCTTTCACTCCGACGATATTCGGGATTTTCAGAAGTTCGCCGAAAGTTTGGGGAAGCATATTCACACCCGTTCTGGACGGCACGTTGTAGAGCAATATAGGAAGACTCGTCGACTCGGCAATTTTGCCGAAATGTCCGACGAGTCCTTCTTGCGTGCATTTATTGTAATACGGGGTGACGATAAGCAAAGCGTCCGCACCGTTGTCCTGTGCAAAGGCGCAATTTTCGATTGCGGTTTTCGTGTCGTTCGAGCCTGCTCCGACGATTATCGGCAAAGTCCCTTTTGCTTTTTTGACAACCGTTTTGAGCACGAGTTCTTTTTCTCGCTTCGACATCGTGGCAGGCTCGCCCGTCGTACCGAGCGCAACGAGCGCGTCCACTCCGTTTTCAATCTGATATTCGACTATTCTTTCAAGAGCGGAAACGTCCACTCCGTCGTCTTCGGTGAAGGGGGTGACGAGAGCCGTCGCCGTGCCTTTGAAGATCATGTTTTTTCTCTCCCCGAGATATTTGCGTTAATTTTCAGACGCTTTCTTTATCAGCAGTTCGACGATTTGCACGGCGTTGGTTGCCGCACCTTTTCTTATGTTGTCCGCAACCACCCAAATGTTCGCGCCGCTTTCGACGCTTGCGTCCATACGGATTCTTCCGACGTACACTTCGTCGTGATTTTCGCAGTCGAGCGGAGTGGGGTAGACGTTGTTTTCAGGCTCGTCCATGACGATGATTCCTTTGCCGTTTTCAAGCACTTTTTTCACTTCGTCTCTAGTCGTGTTTTTGCAGAACTCGACGTTTATCGACTCGGAATGACCGTAGAACACCGGAACGCGTACAGTTGTTGCGGTTACACGCAAAGTCCGATCGTGCAGAATTTTCTTGGTTTCTTCAATCATTTTCCACTCTTCTTTGGTGTATCCGTCGTCCATGAACACGTCGATATGCGGAAGCATATTGAACGCAATCGGGTGCGGAAATTTCTTGGGAGCGACGCCGTTTATTCCGTCTTTAAGGTCGTTGTATCCCTGAACGCCTGCGCCCGACACCGCTTGATAGGTGGAGTAAACGATGCGCTTTATGCCGAAAGCGTCGTAAAGCGGTTTGAGTGCGACGACTGCCTGAATGGTGGAGCAATTCGGGTTTGCGATTATGCCGTGATTCCACTCCACGTCTTCGGGATTGACTTCCGGGACTACGAGCGGTACGTCGTCGTACATTCTCCATTGAGAAGAGTTGTCAACGACTGTTGCTCCGATTTTTACAAACCGGGGAGCAAACTCTTTGGACACCGCGCCGCCTGCGGAGAAGAGTGCGAAATCGACCTTTCCGTCCAAAGCCGCAACGTTGTCTTCGGTGAGTTCTATCACCGTGTGCTCTTTGCCCATGAATTGAATTTTTTTGCCCGCGCTCTTTGCGGACGCGAAAAGATAATAATTGTCAACGGGAAGGTGCTTCTCGGTGAGAACTTCAAGAAATTTGTTTCCGACCATGCCGGTTGCGCCGACAACGGCGACGTTAAATTTTTTCATATAGCCTCCAAGTCTGGTATGTACGAGTTTGCACGTAAAAAATTTAACATCGACGGAGCAAAATGTCAATTCATTGCGTTTTATTTGTCATTTTATATATGATATGCGCAAAAACGAGCATGCGTGCATTCTCACGCGCGCACGAAATATTTTAGTTATTTAATTGATATTTGCTCTTTTATAATGTATAATCAAATATAATTATGGCAAAATAGGAGTCATCAATGGCAAACAACAATACGAATTCGGCATACTCCTTGCCCGAAAAACCAAAAAAACTGTTGCTCGCAAAACTCTTTACGGACGCACAGGTTCGCAAAGAGCCGGAAGAAAAACAGAAAACTATAGTCGCGGGACTCGTTGAAGCACACCCGCAGAAAGATTATCCCGACACTTTCTTCGGAAGAGCGACGGCGGTTATGCGCGGCGAAATGGGACTTCTTTTCAGGTCTGCGCTTTTCTTCCTTTTGTTTACGATTCCGTTTATCGTGATATACGCGTGGTTCTCCGGTTATTTCCAGAATCTCGTCGTCGGCGGAACGTACAACTTTATGGGCAACATCGGCGTCGGTTTCCCGGGCGGCGGAGACAGCATTGCGGTGAGTGTCGCAAGTCTTTACCGCAACGTGAAAATGCCGCTTATGGCAATGTACGGCGCATGCCTTCTTTTTGCGTCGCTCGGCTTTTCGGGCTTGTTCTATTGCGCGAAACGCAGTTATTATCAGGACTATTACAAGAACTTCGCAAAGACGTTCTGGATGGGCTTTGCAAAATACTGGTGGAAGTTCTTCATCGCAGGTCTTTGCATGGTGGTCATAGGACTTGGCATGGTCGAGTCTTTGCTTTTCCTTCTCGAGCAACAAACGCTCGGCACGGCAGGTGCAGGCGCATATTGCGCAGTCGTGTTCACGTGGGTTTTCGGCGCACCGCTTATGCTTGTTCCTATCACGATGATGGGGCTTTTCACATCCTATGAACTTACGTTCTTGCAGTGCTTCAAAAACGCGCTCGTCATCATCGCAAACAATCTCGTCATTGTCCCCGTGGTTGCAATCGTCAGTGCGCTTCCGCTCGGACTTTGCGCGGTCAACAACTTCCTTGGCTTCGTCATTTATGCGGCAATGGCACTTCTCGGCTGCACGTTTATGGCTCTTTGCTGGATCGCGATGGTCGATCGCGGCATGGTGAAATGCCACAACAGAAAGGCAGAACAGGACAAGAGCGAACAAATCGAAAAACGCAGAGCGGCAAAACAAAATCCGCAAACGAACGGACAAGCTAAGAACGTAGGCAATCAAAAGAAGAAAAACACCGCACAAAAACCTTATCAAAATCCTAAGAAGAAAAAGAAAAAATAATGGCGAAGATACTGGGATTTAATCTCTCAAAAGAAGATTATCTGAGCCTTGCCGATTCGGCGTTTTCAAAGGGCGAAACCGAACAAAGCATCACGTATCTCGACAAGGCGTTGTCACTTGACGCGCGCTATGTCGACGCGTCGCTTGCACTTTCCGTCGTTTATGCGTCTTTGGGAGCGTGGGGAATTTCAAATGCGACCCTTTTTAAGTCTTTGTCCGAACATCCGGACGAAGAAGACAAGGGGCGCATTTTTTATCAACTCGCGATGAATTTCGCAGACCTTAATCTGCCTGACGTTGCCGAGTATTATTTAAGAGACATCGCAGACGCCTACGATATTCAGATTCCCGAAGGATACGGCGAACCCGTCAAAGAAGAAGGCGCGTTTAGGGTGGTATATCCGCGCGGAGAAGACTATTACGAGACGCTCATAGAACAGGCATACGAACTCGTGAGAGACAGAAAATTCGACGAAGCGATTGCTGTCGTTGACGAAATACCCAAAGAATCGAAATGCAAAGGTGCGGCAAATCATCTCGTGCTTGTTGCGTTGATGATGAAAAACGACGTTGACAGCGTGATTGCCAATGCGCAGAAGATGCTCGAAGAAGACGAAGACAATCTGTCCGTCAAATGCGCGCTCGCAACGGCTTACCTCATGGAAGAGAAAATGCCCGAAGCGTACGCGGTTCTCGACAACATTCTCCAAAAAGAATACGACAAAGTCGAAGATATTCTCATAATATTGCCGTTGCTTGTCAATCTCGAAGTGCATGCGCAGGTCGTGAAATACACGAAAAAGATGATAGAGAAGACCGACTTGCAACAAAACATGATGGTTTGGCTGTCGCAGGCATTGTACAATCTCGGACAGAAAGCCGAAGCAAAAAAAGTTATGCACAAAGTGCGTACCGTTTTCGGAGAATTTTCTCCTGCGGATTATTATCTCGAATTGTACGACACAGAGCCAAACGGCGTGGCATATTCGATGAGTTTGCCGTACGTTGAAAAAATCGCAAGATACAAATTGCTTGACACTTTTCTCAAAATGTCGCCTGCAGATATCGCGGTTGTTCTCGACAGTGAAGACAAGGACGCGCTCGAACTGAAAAAGATAATAAAATGGGCATTCGTAGACGACAACGAGAAACTCAAATTGCTCATAGTCGATCGTTTGGCTATGGTCAGGTGCGCGTGGGCGGAAGATTTCGTCAGGGAGCAACTCATATCCGCCGATTTGTCGTTTGAACTTGCGTCAAGACTTTTATTCTGCCTTATGCCCGAAAATCGATTCCGTTTTTCCTTCGACATCGTGGCGCAGGACAGATTCAAGAGCATAAACGTTACTTTGCCGAGAGCGTTTTTCAAATTGCCGAACGTTTTGCATTCGGCGGTGGGGTATTGCGTTTCGGACATCGTTTATACGGACGAAGAGCCTAATATCTATCTTGCCGAACTTACGAATATCGTGAATTCGCTAGTGACGCTCGACGACAACGGGAAAGTTAAGTATTCGCGTTTGAGCGGCCTTAAAATCGCAACGATGAAGAGTATGAGGACGCTTGTCGGTGTGCTCCTTTGCAAAGTATACGAAGAAGACGGGCCGGATATGAGACAAGTAACGATAGATAGATACGGTCTGAACGAAAAGACGTTCGACAAATACTATAAAATCATTTTCGGAGATGACGGCGACTCGGAAATCGACGATAAGGACGGTGCTGAAGATGGCAGACAAGAATGAAACGATAAAAAACGAAAACACTGCGGTTGAACTTGCAGGCGATATTCACGAAAAAACGAAGGACGAAATGCTTGAAATGCTTTCCGCAATGCTTGACGAAGACAAGCCGTATTCGGAAAGATTGGAAGCATATGAATATCTTTTGGAAGACTGCGAGCCCATCCTTGAAGATATGATTGACAAAATCTATTCTCTCGACGGCGAAACGGGCAAAATGCTCATGGAAGTGCTTGCCGAATACAAGGGCAACAAGGCAATTTTCATGGGGCTCGTGAGTTATCTCTACAAGGGCGAAGACGTTGCGCTTTTTGCAAGACTTATCGGCGCATACGGAGACGAACAGGGTGTTGAAGTGTTGAAAACATTCTGCGAGAATTACGAGCCGAATTACAACGAATATATGGAACTTCGTAATGCGGTTGAAGAACTTGGCGGTGATTTCGACTTGAAACAAGACTTTTCGGACGACCCGTTCTATCGCTTTTTGAAAGGACTTGACGAAGTGGACGAAGAAAGCCGCAAATCGCCTTTTGAAGACTATTTCAACTCGTCACCCGAGCATAATCACGACGACTGCGATGATGATTGTGACGACGAAGATTGCGGTTGCCACTGTGACGATGACGACTGTGATTGTGACGATGACTGCGATTGCCATCATCACGAGCATTAAGCTGTTTCGAAGACGGAATTGGAGCCGCAAGGCGGCGACCGCATC
>ULUT01022223.1_pt1 | contig 21674 bp, 15 predicted proteins | sample 1958691 | NCBI WGS metagenome assembly ULUT01 (sample SAMEA4835766, study PRJEB28245) | human gut metagenome | biome: gut microbiome; material: fecal sample | place: Denmark | collected 2008 | reverse complement strand
TAACCATACTGCCCGGCAGACCGTCAATGATTTCAGCGCTTGTACCGTTGAGCGGTGATAAATAAGACTCGCAGGAAATATTAGGATTGGCCGCCAAAGCTTTAAGGGCCAGCTCCGTTTCTTCCGCCTCCGGCAGTACCGTACCACGGCAGTAAGCATTGATATGCGCTAAATGCAGAGGGTTGCCGTCGGCCAGCTCCACCGCCTCCAGCATGCCTTCGATATTGGAACCATGAGCGGCTGTCCCGGCGTGAAAAGCCGTATAAGCTCCCAGCTCTGCCGCAGCCCTGATCGCTCTGGCCGTTGCTGCCACCGTCAGCGGATAATGCCCGCCCAGCAGCTTGATGCCTAACGACCCCTGCCTCTGCACTTTCGTTATCAGCTGCTGCAGCTCTGCTGACGAAGGATCGTCACTGCTGACCGTATGTCCCGGCCGCACATATTCGATCGTAGCCAGATTGAGACCGGTCCCATATTCACGCGCCAGCTCCAGTACACTGGTCCCCGGCCCCGACATATCCAAAGCACTGGTCACACCAGCCTTGACCAGCATCGTGTGGGCGTAGCTGCCTCCCAGCCAGGCCGAAGCATGCACATGCGAATCGACCAAGCCCGGCAGTACCAGCTTGCCGGACGCATCCAGCTCCCGCACGGCGCTGCCGCCGATACTGCTTTCCACCGCCGCAATCATACCGTTCTGCACAGCGACATCAAAATATCCTTCCCGTGCCGACGCATAATCGACCACATACCCGTTTTTGATCAGTAAATCATATTGCATTTGCTGCCCCTCCCTCAAACCAGTTCAGGTAAAAAGCAACGCTGCCTGTTTTTGCGCAAGCAGCGTCAGCTATTTCCCGGTCAATATTATTTATGCATTTTATAAAAAGCTTCCATAAACTCAGCCAGCTTCTCGCAGCCTGCCAGCGGCATCGCATTGTAAATCGAGGCCCGCAGTCCGCCAACACTGCGGTGTCCCTTCAGTCCACCCATCCCCAGCTCCTCTGCCTCGGCCGCAAAACGCTTCTCCAGCGTTTCAGTCGGCAGTCCAAAAGTCACGTTCATCAGCGAACGGCTGTCAGTTTTGGCAAAGCCGCGGAAAAAATCAGGATACATATCGATCACATCATAAACTATCTTGGCCTTAGCCGCATTGCGCTGCTCCATCATCACCAGTCCGCCCTGCGCCTTCAGCCACTTGGCAACCTTGCCAACGATATAGACCGCAAAAGCCGGCGGCGTATTATACAGCGAACCGTTATCAAGATGAGTTTCGTAATTCAGCATACTGTGCAGAGCTTTAGAACGCCCCTCAATAAATTTTTTACGGGCAATGACTGCTACCGCGCCGGCAGGCCCGATATTCTTCTGTACCCCGGCATAAATCAGCGAAAACTTCTCCGCCGGGATCGGTTTACTCAAAATATCCGAAGACATATCCGCGATCAGCGGTACAGCACCGGTTTCAGGATAAACGCTGTACTCTGTACCTTCGATCGTATTATTAGCCGTGATATGCAGATAAGCGCAGTTTTCCGGCAGCCTGATCTCGCCCGGCTGCGGCACCCGATCATACTTTTCAGCCTTACTGCTGAAAGGGATAACGACCTTGCCTACCTTTTCCGCCTCTTTTACAGCTTTATCCGAAAAATTACTGGTCACGGCATAAGCCGCCGTTTGTCCATCCCCCAAAAAATTCATCGGCACCATCGAAAACTGCAGGCTGGCGCCGCCTCCCATAAAGAGCACGCAATAATCGTCGCCCAGACCCAAAAGCTCCTTGATGTCGGCTTCCGCCTCAGCATTGATTTTTTCATAAATCGGCGCGCGGTGGCTCATTTCCAAAATCGACATACCGCTGCCCTGCAGATCCAGCAGCTCGGACTGTACCTCCTGCAGCACTTCCAGCGGCAGCATGGCCGGACCGGCATTAAAATTATAGATACGTTTCATTATTCATCTTCTCCGATCAAATGCACGACCATCGCATCGCGCAGCTTAGGTTCAAACCAGGTCGATTTCGGCGGCATGATCTTACCGGCATCAGCTACCTTGATCAGCTCCTCCATCGACGTCGGATACATGGCAAAAGCCACACTGTAGGCCCCTGCGTCTACTTTAGCCGCCAAAGCATCCAACCCGCGGATACCGCCCATAAAATTGATGCGCTCATCCGTACGCGGGTCTTTGATGCCCAGGATCGGCGCCAGCAGATTATCCTGCAAGATCGAAACGTCCAGCGACCCGATCACATCATCCGCGGCAAAGGTACCTTCCTTCGCAGTCAGGCGACGCCATTTTCCGGTCAGATACATACTGAACTGATGCCGCGCTTCCGGCTTCGGGCCGTTTTCCAGCTCGCTGATCTCAAACTTTTCTCCGACTCTGCTTAAAAATTCTTCCATCGACAAACCGTTCAGGTCTTTGACCAAACGGTTATAATCCATGATCTGCATCATATTATCGGGAAAAATGACCGCTAAAAAAGTGTTATATTCTTCGTTAGAACCATGCCTCGGCGTTTTGCCAAGCTCGTCAGCCACACGCATAGCCGCAGCACTGCGGTGATGGCCGTCGGCAATATACATTACAGGCACGTCCTCAAACAGACGGGTCAGCTCGGCGATCTCCATCAGGTTCTCCACCACATACAGTGTGTGCTGCACGCCGTCCTCCGACGTAAAATCATATACCGGCTTTTTGGCTCCCATCAGGCTCAAAATATAAGTATTGATCTCGGGCTTGCCCTTATAAGTTAAAAAAACAGCGCCGGTCTGTGCTTCTGTCGCCAGAATGTGATTGACCCGGTCCTGCTCTTTATCATGCCTGGTCAGCTCGTGCTTCTTGATAATGTTCTCGCGGTATTCCTCCACCGAAGCAGCGGCCACAAGGCCGATCTGGATATGCTGCCCCATCTGCTGACGGTAAATATAGTAGCAGGGCGTCGTATCTTTTTTCATCTGCCCGTCGGACAGATACCTGTCGAGATTTGTTTTCGCCATCTTATAAACTGCCTGGCTGTGCGGATCGATACAATCCGACATCGTCGCTTCCGATTTTGTCACCCGCAAAAAGCTCAGCGGGTTCTTATTAAGTGTCTGCCGCGCCTCTTCGGTATCCATCACGTCATAAGGCAAAGCAGCGATCTCTGCCGCATATTCCGGCACCGGACGCAGCCCGCAGAACGGTCTGATCTGTGTCATCTAAAAAACCTCCTCCAGCGTCGTATGTATATACAAACACATGTTAAAATCAAATTAGTCCTTATCTATATTATTTTACTCAGTTCTCTGCTAAAACGCAAGCGTCGCCGCAGCAAACACCAGCGCTGTAAAAAATATTTTCCTGCGGCGTAATAAATATAACACTTTTCCCGGTTTCTTATCCATCCAAAATAAGTTATAATAGAGGAAGTCGTTTTAAATAAGGGGAGTGTCCATCCGTGTCATCTATAACAGTCAACCGACGTGTCCTGCAAAAGCTTATTCCCATCGCCATCGGCTATCTGGCCCTTGGCATCGCCTGCGGTATTCTGGCACAGCAGGCCGGTCTCACACCGCTTGAAGCCTTAGGGATGAGCGTGCTCGTTTTCGCCGGCTCCGGTCAGTTCATCGGCATCGCCATGATGGCCCAGGGTGCGGCCCTCATTTCTATCGGACTCACTATTTTTATCGTCAACCTGCGTCATCTTTTATTCAGCTCCACGCTGATGAATTTTTTTAACGGCCGCAGCAAAAACTTTCTTATCGGCTATGCCCACGGCATCACCGACGAGACCTTTGCCGTCAACCTGAACGCCTTTGAAACGGAAACAGATCCCCGCTGGATGTGCGAAGAAGCCCTGGGGCTCAACGTCACCTCCTGCGCCGTCTGGTCGCTCAGCAATGCCCTCGGCTGCTATGCCGCCGCTTATCTCAACCCGCCTACCGAGCTGGTCTCCTATCTGCTGATCGCCATGTTCCTCGGCATCTGGGTCAACTATCTCACCGACCGGAAAATGATCATCACCGGGCTGGTATCAGGGCTTCTGGCGATCCTGCTTTCGCAGATCGTTCCCTATAAGCTGCATATCGTGCTGGCAACTCTGGCCGCCTCCGGCGCCGCCTGCTATATCACCGAACGCCATGCGGGAGGTGCTGATAATGTCCGCTGAATACGTTTGGGGCGCCATTTTCATTATGATGGGCGTCACCTATATTTCCCGTATCATACCTTTTTTGCTGCTGGCCGGCAAACCTGTACCACGCTGGTTCAAAACCTGGCTCACCTATGTGCCGACAGCTATTTTCGGCGCGCTGGTCCTGCCCGACGTCTTTCTGCCCGCAGGCAGCCTGGATCTGGGACTGAACAACCTGTACCTGTGGTCGACCGTCATCATCTTCCCGCTGGTCTATAAAACAAAATCACTGGGGCTGGCGATAGTCAGCGGCGCCGCCGTCTTTGCACTGCTGCAGGCCGTACTCTGATCAATCGGCACAGCCTTCAGTATCGAGAGGAATCTGCTTTGGAAATTTTTTTACAGGGTCTTACCATGGGGCTGGCCTATCTTGCCCCCATCGGCGCCCAAAATCTTTTTGTCATCAATACGGCGCTCACCGCGCCTTTAGGCATTGCCCTCGTCACTGCAGGCATCGTCGCCTTCTTTGACATCAGCCTGGCGCTGGCCTGCTTTTGGGGCATCGGCCTTGTGATCGAACACAGTCTGCTACTGCAAAAAGCACTGCTCGGCGGAGGCGGACTGATCTTGATCTATCTGGCCTGGCAGCTGCTGCACGCTAAGGTACCAACGAATACCTCCGCCTACAGACAACCGACGCTTTGGCAAACGGCCACACTGGCCTTTACCGTTACCTGGTTCAACCCACAGGCCGTTATCGACGGTACGCTGATGCTGGGCGCCTTTCGTTCATCACTGCCTGCCGATACCGCAGCATTCTTTATCAGCGGCGTAGCAGCTGCCTCCTGCCTGTGGTTCTTCGGACTTACCGGCATTTTCAAAACCTGCTGCCAAAATCTGCGCCCCATCCATATGCAATGGGTCAACCGCATTTGCGGCGTCGTTATTTTCGTTTACGCCCTCAAACTGCTTTACACCTTTTGGCAAATACTTTAAAAACAATGAATACACATATAAAAAAGGCAACAGCTTAAACAGCTGTTGCCTTTTTTTGTTCTGACACTTTTAATTTACTGCTGTAATTTTTTCCTGGCTGCACAATAGAATATCTTCTACCGAACAGTCAAACACATCCGCCAGTTTCACAAGTATCTCCAGACTGATCAACGTCCTGCCGCACTCCAGATTACTTAGATGCGGCTGCGACATCTGCAGGGCTTCCGACAACTTCACCTGCGAAATTTTTCTTGCCTTCCGCATCACCTTCACATTACTACCTAAATCATTTAGATCATAACGCTGTTTTTTCATTTTACCATCTACACCACTCTTACCCATATAATCGTTTCAACTACCGGACCAACTACTTTTTTTTTATTTAATCTTTTCCAGCTTTTTTATTATCCACAACTCTATTTTATAAAATAATACTACAAACGATTAGTTTTTACAACAACTTCTTTTGCCCACAAACGAATTTATATCATCAAATACAACATTAGTCTGCCATATTTTTATTTTATATTCTTCTAGACAATATTTTTATAAGATTCTGCTGACGTTTTTTATTAGCTCACTGACTTACCCATACTGCTTCCGACAGCTCTTCTACAGACACATTCCCACTCCTGCTGCAGCAAAGGATATTTCGCCAGCAGATACAGCAGCCAAACTCGCCGAACTTGTAGCCCTGGGGCGCAGCCGCATCTCACAAATCTTTCTGCATTGGACTGCCGGGCATTACGGCCAGCTTTACGACGACCACCACTTCAATATCGACGCCGGCGGCCATGGTATGCAAAAAGCAGCCCCCTTGTTTAAAAGGGCTGCTTTTTAAAGAACACAATGTTTTCTTTTAACGTTTTTAGAATTTCTTGCAGTAAAGGGCATCAAATAATACTATATTTTATCTTGAACATTCCTTTCTTTTAACGACAAAAATTGCTTTAGACTTTCTTGAAAGAAAGTAAACAAAAAACTTTCAGTACTGTTAGTATTTTGATTACGCTGTACTCGCTGCTCAAATGAACATTTAAGGGAAAGAATCTTGAGGTTCACAGAAACAGTGCCTCAAGCCGTCATTTAAAACGTGAATCTCAACCCGGCGTTGAACTGCCAGTCGGTACGCAGATCGCCGCCAAAGGTTTTTAAGGCGTCAAAATACAGGTTGCTGTTTTTGGCAATGCCCAGGTTAGCGCCCAGCCCTATCTCATACCAGGTGCCGGTCAGGTCGCCTGTTTGCAGTGCCAGGCTGCTGTTTTCGTAGTAACCGATCGCGCTGCCGTTGCCGCCAAAGTCGTGCAATACCGATGCTTTGACATAGGCATTACTGGCGCGCCCGCCGATCGTAAACTCCTTGCCGCCTAAGAACCCTAAACGAACAACCGCGCTGTTGACGCTATCCTGCCTGATCGTAACATCGTTACTGGTGGTGTAATCGACACTGCCAATATGGCCCAGACTCAGTTCGGCCTGCGGTTCTACGAACCAGCCTGCATTCAGGTCCTGCCTGTAACCATATTCGGCGCTGATACCATAAGCCCATGTATCATAATCGGCTTTAGCTGCATTGCCGCTCAGGTCTACCAGTTTGAAATCGTTAGCCAGTTTACTGCCGCGGGCGATAACGTCAAGGTAATGGCCCCTGCTGCCCAGCCAGCTGGCATATAAACCAACACCCGTGCTGCTCAGATCGCCGCTGCCTGCCGTATAACCGGCGTTGCTGTCGATACGGTTGACGGCGATACCTGTGTACAGCTTGCCGCCTTTATAGTCCTGCACTTTGTCGATGCCGCCCTGAAAGGCTGTGTAGTCCTGGCTGAACTCACGGTCGTAAGCGCTGTCGGCGCTCATTTCGCCCCGGTAATAACGCGCCCAGACTCCGCCTTTCGCTGCTTCTTTGTCATTACGCAAATCACCCATACGTTTCATCAGGTTATTACCTTCGATGCGCCACATGCTGCCCAGGGCCATTTGGGCATCGCTGGCAACCATTGCTGTTTCGGAAGGTGAATTTTCTTTCGCCAAAGCTATTTCCGTAATATTGACCTTATTGTCTACAACATCTACGGTTGGCGTTACTTTAAAGCGTTCCAGCGGGCTGTCCAGACTGCTGGCCTGCCCGATAAAATTATTCAGGTTCTGCCCATTCAGGTTCGTTACCGTCAAAACAGTGGCGCTGCCATTGATGGTAATGATGTCCTCTTTGCTTAAAGCATCCTTAAACGCTTCTTCATAACCTATCTGGATATATTGTTTGGCATTGCTGTTTTCTATCGTTTCAAAGGTAATACTGTCAGCTTTATTATTTTCCAAATCTGTTGAAAAACGAAAAGCATTGCTGCCCTCCAGCTTCAAAGCTCCTCCTGTGACAGTACGGTCGGCGGCTACACCGCTGAAGCCCAACGTAGCATTATGCAAATAGGTCAGCACAGCATTATCAGTAGCAGACCCGTCGCTGGTATTTAAAACAGCGTTACTGCCAAATAAAACAGCAGCGTTATCGGCATAAACAGCATAGGCTTTGCTGCCTTCGGCAGCGAACGTATTTTGAGCCTTAGCGCCAATCGTAATCGTATCTGTATCTTTGCTGCTTAAACTGATGACAGCGCCGTTTTCAGCATACACGCCATATGCCTCTGCTTTGGAGCCGATACTGCCGTTGCTGCCTGCTGTGCCAACACCACGGACACTTGAAGCGCCATTACCGGCAGCACCCGCTGTCGCTTCCGCAATAATCAGGTCAGTTGCTATCACCATCTTAGTAATGCCGCCGCTGCCATAGGCTCCGTAAGCATAGGCATCGCCCCCGTCACCGCCGTCACCCCCTATGCCATTAGCACCTGACCCATATTGGTTTTCTACGCCACCGCCAGCGCCACCCATACCGCCTGTAGCCTGCGCTGTAATTTTAGCTGCCGTTACAACTGCTGCGCCACCGCTATTGCTGACGCCATAGGCCGTGCCTGTATATCCAGCGCCCCCCTTACCTCCTGTACAGCCAGTACCATCAGCAACAGCCGCACCTTGATAATTTGCACTTATACCATAACCGCCCTGGCCGCCTGTAGCCTGTACCGCAATTTCCGCCGCAGTCACTTCTGCCGCCGACCCGCCTAAAATATTGATACCATAAGCAGCGGCAGCGCCACCGGCTCCGCCCGTTATTCCCTGGGAACCATATACACTGAATCTTTCATTCCCTAATCCTCCTGTAGCGGTTATCTCCAGCTTCTGCACTGTAGCCTGCAAGCTGCCTGCAGCATTTTGAATACCGGCTGCCATAGCTGTGCCGCCAGCACCGGCAGCAGTTCCATTAGCTATAAGTCCACGCTCTGCCTCTGTAAAATCACTTGCAGAAACACCATCATAATTTGATCTGCCGCCAATACCGCCAATGGCAGTGATCTTGATATCTGCCGTAGCAATAAGCTTGCTGTCTGCATTCCGGTTATCCAGGCCAAACGCGACCGCCTGGCCGCCAGTACCGCCGTTAGCCTGGATCATTCCTGTAGTGGTAAGTGTTTCTGTACCCTTAGTTATAAATCCGATATTCCCTCCGAAGCCGCCTTTAGCCTGGATCTCCATGCCGTTGACAGTAAGATCCAGCTCGCCGCCTGCCGCTCTGATACCTGCGGCATAAGCGGCACCACCGGTACCGCCGCTGCCGCCTATGCTGCCTTTGCCGTCACCTCCGGCTCCACCTCTGCCACCATTAGCGGCCATTGTAATCTTGCCAACCGTGCCGTCAGTTTTACCAGCTGTAGTGTGGATGCCAGCAGCAACCATTTGACCGCCAGTACCGCCAAGCGACGCAGTAACGTCCTGCCCGGCCTGCTTTTCAATACTCTGACCAGCTCCACCATCTCCGCTGCTAATATAACTACTGTCGTTAAGTGGCGATTCTATATCCTGCAAATCTAAATGAGCCAGCCCGCCGCTGATCTCGACGCCATAAGCCAGGACCTCGCCGCCGTTACCGCCGTCGATAGCCTTGCCAGAATGGCACACATTGCCACTACCGCCTCCTCCCGTGCTGCCCTGTAATTTCTCCAACATCAAATCACCAGTCAACCTAACAGTTGCTTCACCGTCAGTGATCCTGATGCCATAGGCTTCGGCAGCACCGCCTTTATTTAACAGCGTACTTCCTTCAGCCATTTTCTCTGAACTTCCAGCAGGGAAATTGCTAGCAGTTACTTTTATACTGGTGCCAGTAAAAGCAACATTGCCGCCGTCTAGCTGCAGCCCCACAGCCAATACGTCTGTACGCCCATTACTGCCCGTATCAACCGAACTCAAGGAAAATTTTTGCCGTGATTCAGCAGAGACAGCTATCTCTGCCGCCGTGATCGTCAGATCATGCTTTACTGCCAGGCCATAAGCAGCAGCCGCACCGCTGACCTGGCCGATTCCCTGATAAGAACTGCCGTTCGTACCGCCAGTGGCATTTACTGTGATATTGCCTGTGGTAATACTTCTCAGGCTTTCGTCTACCGTTACTTTAGCCAGGGCATCGCCGCCTTTAGCGCCTTCCGTTACCGTGGGCGAATAACCGTTATCATCGCCGCCGTTACCGCCCCTGGCTGTAACTGAAATGGCATTGGTAATAGTACCCTCTTTTATAGTACCAACTATAGAAGCGCTTTCACCCTTAGTAATATCACCGCTGCCCTGATTATAACTGTTGCCGTTATCACCCGTAGCGTCATCACTACTGTGGCTGTTAGTGATATCGAACTCGACCGTTTTTTCTGCGGCGTACACCTCATTGACAACGATATTGATACCGCTGGAATATACGATAGACATCGCCATCAGCGTATGGGCTATTTTTTTAGCTAAACCTGCTTTCCTTGACATTCTGCATCCTTCTTTCTCAATTCATCATTATTGATATTTATCTTTTAAAAAATATTTTAATAAAGCTTCGTAGTACGAAGCAGACTCAGCATATTTGCCCTGCTTATAAAGCAGGCGCGCCGTCATGATCGCTGTCTGTACTGTCTTGCCGTCCATTGGCTTCAAATCGCTCCACAGCGATTTTTTGACGTACTGCCAGTACAGCTCTTTAGCCTTGCTGTCCATGTAATAAATGTGCCAGGGCTTGACATAGTCGATGTAGTGCACGATCACTACATCTAAATCTTCATTAAGCTTCGTATTATTGATAACGATGCCGTTAAATAGTTTGGATATTTCCACAAAGTTTCCATCGATAACGCCGTTGAGGGCGTCCTGATCGCCCCACAAAATTTTTGTTGTACCAACCTGCTCCAGCCACTGGAACAGCTTCTGTGTCAGCTTTTGCTGACGCCATTTGACTAAATCCATTAAAAGCACGCCGGAATTGAAGTAACGGCCGCTTTTGAGCCCGATACGGTCGCAGCTTCTTTCTTCTCCGTAATCACGTACAGCTCCCAGCACCTTGCCCTGCAACTCTGTCTGCCACAGCGGCAGGATATCACCTTTGCAGATAATGTCCGCATCCATATAAATGATGCGCCTGATCTCCTGCGGCAGCATATCGGCAAATAAATACCTGTAATACATCGCCTGCGTGATATGCCCCGGCGGTACGATAAACTTCATACCCTCAGTACTTTTGATCTGGTAAAAGTGCAGCGTCAGATTACGGTACAGCTGTTCCATCTGCTTCAATTTATGCATATCCTCCGACAGCAAGTCATCATAGACGATATGGATGATAAGTTCGTTAGCGATATTATTATGTACCAGTGAGGTTATAGTGATACCGGCGAAAGCGCCAAAATTTTTATCAATGCCAAAACCGATATGTATTTGTTCTGCCACTTTGCTCCTCCTTTCTTTACCGATTCAGTCTTTGCTGCGTTTTGTTCTGCCGCCCCCCTTAGAAAAACTTCTTTATATCCTCGCAGTTATTACTGCGGAGCTGGTATTAAGATTCTTTATCCAAGCTGTAAAAAACACAGCTGCTATCTTAGGCGCCCCTTACCCACCTGCAGCAGCTTCAGCAAAAGGCGCACTTCCTCCAGCGAGTACTGCTCCTGTTCATCAGTTTCTGCGACGACAATATTCTCAAATACACTCTTACTTTTTGCACCTGCCGCCTGCTCATCAACCTCTAAACCATGCACTGGTGCCCACTCGGCCGCCGCTTTTCTGTCCAGCAGTGTTTCCAGCGTGCAGCCCAAAACATTGGCGCTGCGCACCAGCAGCTTTAAACTGACCTGCACATTGTTATGCTCGATATTGCTCAGATGGGTCTGACTGATGCCGATACGTTCGGCAAACTGCTGCTGTTTCAACCGGCAGGTACTGCGCAGCAGGCGGATATTGCTGCCGATAGACAGCAGACAGCTTTCATCGTACATACTTCACCTCAGTTTTCGGGAATATTAGTATTTTAGTTTTAAAAATCGAAATTAAAATAATTTTTATTTCGTTTAACATCAAAAATTTTTATCTATTGTAATAATCGCATTCATTATAGCACGTTTGTACCCCCCCGCAAGACACTTACTGTTTGTTTGTGTACAAGGTCTTCGAGTCTTGCCCGGCGCATTACGCCCGCGGCTTTACAACTATCGACGTCTGCGCTTTTTTTTGCGTTATTGCCAACACGTTAAAACATAAGTGTGGCAGTGTTTTCCTGCTACCAGCACGCTGCGGCATAAACCACCCCAAACAAAAAATACGCCTGCCGCAGCAAGCGTATTTTTTGAAGATGATCTGGTAAATTGAAATAAACCGTTTAATCGCTTTTCCTTAATACTACTATTCGTCATATACTTTGCAATGTAATGGGAGCTAAACGGAAAAACGCCAGTTCAATAGAGAATTGAACTGGCGCTCTAAAATCTTTTTTGTGTCTACTAAGTATTGGCTACTTCACTCTATAAATATTTCTGTATGGTTTCATATAAAACATCTATATCTACAGGTTTACTTAAATGCCCATTCATCCCGGCAGCTATTGCAGCCTTGATATCATCGTTAAATGCATTAGCCGTCATCGCAACAACAGGTATTGTCTGCGCCTGAGGATGATGTGAATTTCTTATCGCTTGCGCAGCATCATAACCGTTCATCTGCGGCATCTGGATATCCATAAGTATCATCGCATATTTGCCAGGAGCGGATTTTACAAACATTTCCAGTGCCAGTTTGCCATTTTCGGCGCAATCTGTTTCAGCCCCCATGAGCTTCAAAAGTTCTACAGCGATCTCCCTATTTAACTCATTATCTTCGGCTAGAAGAATCTTTCTGCCTGACAGAGACAATCTATTTCGACTGTTTCTAGTATGCCGTACAGCAAAAGATTCCTTAAATGATACAGTGTTCAACATATCATACAAATTAGATGCAAAAAACGGTTTTGTCATAAACCCGTTTGCTCCTGCTTCCCGAGCTTCTTTTTCGATAGGGGCCCAATCATAAGCCGTAATAATTATAATAAGTATATCCGGTCCCAATATTTTTCTGATTTGACGTGTAGTCTCAAGTCCATCCATTTCAGGCATTTTCCAATCAACAAAACAAACGTCAAAATCATTATTAATTTTATGCGCTGCTTCAATCATTTTTACAGCAGTTACACCATCTGTGACCCATTTACCATAAATGCCCATCTTTTTTAAAAGTAAATCAGCATGTTCACAAGTCATAACATCGTCATCTACAATCAAAACCTGTAATTTCTTTAAATCCCTAGGTTCTTGAGGTACTATATTACATTCTGGTAAATCAAAAGAAAGATTGACAACAAAAGTAGTTCCCTTTCCCAACTCACTTTTCACTTCTATAGTTCCGCCCATCAGCATGACAAGGTTAAAAACAATAGACATTCCCAGTCCCGTCCCGCCATAAGCCTGCGAAATTTTGCTATCAGCTTGTTCAAAAGGTTTAAACAGACGCTTTAAAAACTCTTTACTCATACCGATACCAGTATCACTTAATTTGAATTGCAGCATTACCTGTCTGTCATTTTTACTGACCTGACATATCTCCAGTAAAATATGCCCATCTTCCGGAGTAAACTTTTCGGCATTTGAAAGCAAATTCAAGAGTATCTGCTGAACTCGCATTAAGTCGCCAATAAGAATATCTTCATAAACATCGCCTATTATATGAACATCAAAGGTTTGTTTTTTACTTTCACACCGCAATGAATACAATGCTACTATATGCTCTAAAAGCTGCTGCAGGATAAATGGTTCTTTAGCCACAGATAATTTGCCGCTGCTGATTTTTGACATGTCCAGTACATCGTTGATTATCGACAAAAGATGTTTGGAGGAAGCTCCTATTTTACTAAAACAGTCCTCCAAACGTTCTCTGTCACTGATATGAGCCGCCGCAATAGTTGACAAACCAATAATTGCATTCATCGGTGTACGTATCTCGTGACTCATACGCGACAGGAACTCACTTTTCGCCTGGCTTGCTTTTGCAAGTTCAGTCGAAATATATTTTTCTTTTTCCAATGATTCCATCAGCCTCAGCTGTAGTTCCTGTTCTTCTGTTACATTAATATAGGTTGCATAAAATGATCTGTATTGAGATGTTACTTCGCATAAACTAAAATAAGCATTGACCCAAACATAATTTGAACCAACACATTCCAGCCGAAATTTCTTGATTGAGAACTGCTCTTTATGGTATCCAATTGCGTATTCCCTTTGAACTCGTTCCAGATCCGCTGGGTGGACACCTGCGAAAGCATCATCGTAGTAACGGTTTTCCAACTCGGCATTTGTCGTATCCGGTATTATCATGTTTTGAGCTGTACGCTCAATTCCCAACATTTTATATTGCCTTAAATTTGCATATTCCGGAATAACTTTATCGGCAGATGACATCCGGACAATGACTACGCCAACAGCAATCGTATCAAGTATTTTATAAGCATAGTCTATTTTACCTTCAGAAGTCTGCAATGCCAGTTCTGATTTTTGCTGATATTTTTCAAACTTCTCTTTCGCATTTATATTAGACAAAAAAACACTTAACAACCTAGCAACGTCAGTCAGCAGCGATTGTTTATCCTGATCAGCCAGCCAGAATCCGGAATGCTTTTCATTATCAGCCATACCTAAATAAGCTATAACTTTTCCATTAAAGATTAGCGGGAACTGCATTATAGACTTTATTTTTAAAGACTCTAAGACTTCTGTATACTCAGAATCTAAAATCGCACGATCACAAAATACCGATCTTGAAATATCGTCCGATGACTGAATCTCTGCCGCAAACATCTTAGGTAAAAAAGCAGTAAATTTTTCTTCATTAAAATTTCTATTGCTGCTCCATATAAATACATTCGTCAGCTTATTTCTCTCAGGGCTGTATTCCGCAAGATAAACCTGAGTAACACTAAAAGTTTTTCCCAGCAAAGCCAGTGTCCGGCTGATAGTACTTGCAAGATCCTGCTCTGAATGCATTAAACTTAACATTTCTCCTAATACACTTGCACTATTTTCCGACATAAATATTTTAATCCTCCTGATGTTTGATATTATTATTTATTTCATTTTTATAATTATATCACAATATTTTATGTTATATATTGTTTGTAAATCAAATATAGGAATATTTATATCAAAATAAACAAGAAAAATATTAGTGATGCCATAACTTATTTCAACAAGGAAAGACATATAAGAAAACTAAACGGAAAAACGCCAGTTCAATAGAGAATTGAACTGGCGCTCTAAAATCTTTTTTGTGTCTACTAAGTATTGACTACTTCAGTCCCAAGACCTGCTGTTTTTACTGTCATTCAGCTATCAGTTTTTCTTATAACCACATTTCGGGCAAACTCCATTTTCATTCAGGGCAATGCCGCACAAGGGGCAGCGCTCGATGTTGTTTTTGGTCACGAATTCTGCCGAAGCGGTATTGACGCCGCTGACAAAAGTGATTTTGGCAATGTTCAGTTTGTCTTTGAGCAGATCATAGACGATTTTGATCATGCCTTCAACCGTCATGGTTTCTTTGGTAACTACCAGACGGCAGTCGGGATATGCTGTTGCCAGTTCTGTTTTGAAGGCTACGCCTTTCATCTGGTTCTGCGGGGAGCCGTTGCGGATACCCTGTTTGTCGTAAACATCAAGTATGGCCGGCAGCAAGGGGTCATCTTCTCTCAAGATCAGGGCATGGTCAAAATTCTTTAACAGAGACCAAGCGGTTTTTTGGATCTCGTTACACGGGAACACCATGTTGACGCCGGGTTCAACGGTATCTTCCACTTCAATGGTCAAAATGCCGGAATGTCCGTGCAGATATTGTGCTTCACCTTTAAAACCGTAAAATCTGTGAGCATATTGCAGGTCTAATGTTGTGATACTTCTCATATTCCTCTTCCTCCTGATGATTTATATTTACGGGAGCTCGCACCCGTATCGCGGTCGTTGTCAGCAGTGGCTGGTGTTAATGGTGTTTCGGATATTATTCTATTTCTAATATAATACATAATACTATTATCGTCAATCATTTTCTAATATAAATTACTGATAAATAAAAATCATCCATTACAGGGTCTATTAGCCAACAGGGCATAAAAAATGCCTTCCTCAAAGAAAGGCTGACATAAAAAAACGTGTTTGAATTTGCTTGACAAGTATTGTATAATACTAGGTAGAGATAGCTGATGGTGCTACGTCAGCTTTCCCCGTGAAATTTTAAGTTCGACAGGAAGCTGCATAGCCACCATTGGTTATGTGGCTTTTGTCATTTTAGCGCAAGCGATAAAACGACAGGATCAGTACTATTAAGGTTCCAAAGGCTATCATCAAGGATAACGCTTCAAAAGTCGTCATAGCGCCTCACCCCCTACTTTTGAGGGAGTAGGAAAACCGACACATCAGCTATCTCTTGCATCAGTATAGCACTTTGTAAACAGGTTTACAATGTACCAGAAATATTTCATTCCTAAAACTGATAATCAGCTTACAACTCACTTGCAACTGCCAACGACCTTTTACACCCGCTTATCGGGTGTTTTTCTTTTTGCAGTGCAGCAGTTTGCTTACAGTTCTGCTTCTATATTTTTGCCCACCTCGCTTAAATAGTTTTGCAGCGTCAGCATGGAATTTGTCAGATAGCGTTCACTGCTCCAGGAAAGGTACACGCTCACTTCGCCTACTTCGTCTGCCAACGGTATGGAGCGGATATCGCCGTAAGCATTTTGGACGCTTCCCAAACCGAAAGAAACTCCCAGCCCCTCGTGCATATAGTCGCGCAGCAGCTCTACGTTGCCTTCCAGCACAAAATCCGGTTCAAAATCAAATTTGCGGCACAGTTCATCAACGATGCGAAATTTGCCCTGCTCCTCCGGCAATGCGCAGATTTTCTCTTTTCTGATGTCTTTTAGATATACTTTTTTCAGCTGCGCCAGTGGGTGCTTGGCATCTGCCAGCATAGTATAACGATCGTTCCACAATGGCAAGGAAACTATTTTAGGGTGATCCAGCTTCGACGTAGTCAGGCCAAAGTCAAATTTACCATTCAGCAGCCCTTCCAGTATCTCGCCGGGTATGGCCAGCGTATGCGACAGCCTGATATCGCCGTGTTCTTTTAAAAAGCTTACCAGCCAGCGTTTGGAAAGCATGGTGCTGCCGCTGCCCAGACGAATGTATTTGGTGTCGCGCGAGCGCATGTCGGCGATTTCTTTTTTGGCGTCGTCCAGGTGCTGCAGCGCCACGTTGACATGATGCAGCAGTATCTTGCCATATTCGTTCAAAACGATATTCCGTCCATCACGATGAAAAAGCTGCCCGCCCATTTCTTCTTCCAGCCTGCTCACCAACGCGCTTAAATAGGGCTGTGAGACCATCAGTATTTTGGCAGACTTGGTGATATGCTCCTGCTCTGCTACTACTTTAAAATACTTCAGCTGCAATAAATCCATGCTTATCCTTCTTTCATAACAAATCACTTATGAGTACATATAATAACTAGTATTATACTTATTCTACTCCAGGTTTTACAATAAAGACAAGAAGAAATCTTGCAAGATATTTAAATTCTAAAGTTTTGGGGAGGTCATTATGTCTACTAACTCTGCTCTCAGTAAATACAAGTTTCTCGGTCTCTTGCCTCTGGTCATGGCCCAGATCGGCACATCCGGCGATAATTCGGTGCTTACCGTGGCTACAGCTTCCCTGCTGGCCAGTCTTAATGCGACCATGTCGGACATCCAGCTGGCCAACATTATTTATTCTTTGTGCGCCGGCTGCCTGATGATCGTCGGCGGTATGGTCGGGCTGATCGTCGGCTGGAAAAAAACTTTCCGCATCGGTGCTGCGATGTGCGCCGTCGGCGAACTTGTCGTGGCTTTCTCCGGCAGCATTTTTATGTTCACCTGGGGTGGCCGTCTGCTGGTCGGTATCGGCGCCAGCTTCCTTATCCCTTCTGTGCTCGGGCTTATCCCCGGTTTGTATCAGGGCAATGACCGCGCTTTCGCTTTCGGAGCTATCGGCGCTGCTACAGGCATTGCTTCCTGCATAGGCCCTATCGCCGCCGGTTTTTTGATCGATACTTTTGACTGGCGCATAGCCTTTAGCTGCATGGCCGTTTATTTTACTATCGTTTTTATCGGTTCGCTGCTGGTGGGCAATGTACCGCTGCCCGAACAAAAAGTGCGTTTTGACCTGAAAGGTACGGTCGTTGCCGTTGCCGGCCTGTTTTTACTGATCATCGGTATCAGCAAGATCCCCGTCTGGGGCCTGATCGATCCGATCGCGCCGCCTGTTATCGGCGGCAGTCCGTTAGTTTTGTTCGGTATGTCACCGGCTTTGTTTATCGCGCTGCTGGGGCTTATCACTCTGGTGCTCCTGGTCCGTATCGAACGTAATGTTGAAAAAACCTATGGTTCCTGTCTTATTCCTTCCTCCTTCTTAACGACGCCGCAGGTACGCAGTGGACTGTATCTTACAGCGATGCTGTTCCTCTGCTTCGGCGGGTCGTTCTTCCTGGTCATCACTTATCTGCAGCTGGTCGCCGGTTTCAGCGCCATTATGACCGGTATAGCCATGAGCGCTATGGCGATCCCGATGATCGTGTTCTCTATGGGTATCCCCAAGTTCAGTCCCGATGCTTCGCCGAAAAAGATCTGCCGCACGGGTATCGCTATGGTTGCCCTTTCGACGATCCCGATGGCGTTGTCCTTAAATCCTTACGGAGTTAACTGGCTGATGTATGTGGGCCTGTTCTTCTTCGGCGCCGGGCAGGGCTTTGTTGCTTCACAGTCTTCCAATATCATCGCAGGGGCAGTCAATGCCCGCGACGCTCAGCAGTCCAGCGGTATCCAGACCGCGACCCGCAATGTCGGTCAGGCGATCGGCGTCGCTATTCTGGGCGTAGTCATGCTGTTTTCCATCACCGGTACTTTTAAGGACGCCGCTTTGAGCAGCGCCGATCTGAGCAGTACTTCCAAAACCGTTATCAGCGAGCAGGCTTCCATCGGCTTTATGCCGGACGCTGCTTTCGCAAAATATATTGCGGATAAAGCGGCAAATGCCGATGACGCCGCTGTCTTGACCGCTATCAACCGCAGCACCCGCCAAAATTCCACTCAGCTGGGCCTGTATGTCCTGGGCTTCATTTGCGCTCTGTTCTGGCTCAGCACCGGACCGCTGCCCAATGAAAAAATAACTAAATGATTTTAACTGTTAATCAGTAAATTTATAATGAGGTGATCTTATGTATATGTCCGCAAATTTTCAGGTGATTTCCGATCCGGTAGTCTTTCAGAACGCTCAGGTTACTATCTACCGCGCGCAGAAGGTAGTGACCATGAACCCGCAGATGCCGTGGGCAGAATGTGTTGCCGTTGCCGGCGGCACTATTATCGCAGTCGGTGATTTTATCGATATGGAGGCTTATTTTAAAGCGCATGCTGCTTCTTATCAGATCAATGATACGTTTATCAACAATGTTATTTATCCCGGTTTTATCGAAGCCCATATGCACGCTCAGCAAAGCGGCCTGTATAATATGAATTATGTTTATATCGGCTACTTTGACCGGCATACTGCTGACGGCGAGATTTCCAGAGGCTGCAAAACGCCGGACGAGATCATTGCCAAGCTGCGTGAGGTAATAGAAAAGAACCCCGGTAAATATAACGATCAGAACTGGCTCAGTACTTATGGTATCGATCCGCTGATCTTGGGCGACGCCAAGCTGGAAAACATCAACAGCAAATGGCTCGACCAGGTTTCCAGCACTGTACCCATCTGCCTGAACCATGCTTCCGGCCATTTGATGACCGTCAATACCCGTGCGATCGAGCTGTCCGGCATCGATGCTGTCCACGACGACAATATCGGCCGTTATCCGGACGGCAGCTGCAACGGCAACGTTGCCGAACCCGAATTTATGTCCTATGTTTTAAAGGCAGGCGGTATGCGGATCAGCGGCGACGCTGCGGAAACCGCCGAAAAAGCGACCCGTTATATCGCCAAGCTGGCCAAACACAACGGCTGCACCACGATCGCTGATAAGGCTTTCGGCTTTATCCTGACCCCGAAGGCTATTGACGGTTATACTAACGCTCTGAAAAAAGAACAGCTGCCTGTACGTTTTGTTGTGGAACCTTTCTACAGTAAAAATATGGATGGTGTCTTCGGCGGCTGGAATGGCCTGCAGCAGCTGCGTCAGCAGATCGAAAATGACCGTTTCATTTTTAACCACGCCAAGATTCTGGCTGACGGTTCGATCCAGGGCTATACTGCCAATTTACTGAATAAGGAATATTACAGCGGCGCCAGAAACGGCAAGCTGATCTACGACGACGATACCATGTTCGATATCCTGAAGGAATGTGAGGAACACGGCTACTCGGTCTCTATCCATACTAACGGCAACGGCGCTACCGAGCAGGTACTGCGCGTAGTAAAACGCCTGCGGGAAGAAAACCCAACCAGCATCTACCGCCATACTGTGGAGCATGTGCAGTTGGCAACTGAAAACCAGCTGGCACGCCTGCATGAACTGAATATCGGCGCTAATTTCTTCGCCAACCATCTGTACTACTGGGGCGACGTCCATGCTGAATACACCGTAGGGCCTTACGAGGTCAAACGCATGGAGCCGATGCGCAGTGCTGTCAACCACGGCGTCCGCTTCGGCGTGCATTCCGACGACCCGATTACAGAGGTCAATCCGCTCTTTTCCGCCTGGTGCGCCTGCAACCGCAAATCCGGCATCAGCGGTAAAGTTTATGGTGAAGACCAGTGCCTGACCGCCGATGAAGCAATGCGCTGCATCACCTTAAATGCCGCCTGGCTGCTGCATCTGGAAGACAGGCTCGGTTCGATCGAGACTGGCAAATGGGCAGACTTTACCATCCTGGCCGAAGAAGTTACCGAAGCCAATAAGGCTACGATGAAGGATATAGAAATCATCGGTACTGTTTCCGGCGGCGTGATCCAATAACGTAAACAGCTTAAATAATGATCAAAGAACGGCAGCAATAGCTGCCGTTCTTTTTTGTGATTGCTGCCCAATAATAACTTATTCCTAAAATCAGTAAATTTCTTCATTTCAACAATGTTTCTAAAAAGTGTTATACTATAAGTAATCATTTATCGCAGAGGAGGAATATTTATGTTCAAGACCCGTAAAGTTGTTATCGTCGGTGCCGGCCACGTTGGTTCACATGTCGCACTGGCACTGATCCAATCCGGTGAAGCCGACGATATCGTCCTGATAGATATCCTGAAAGAAAAAGCTATCGGTCAGGCGCTGGATCTGGATGACTGTGTCAGCGGCTCGCTGTGCGGCAAAGATGTCAGTATCCGCGCCGGCTCTTATGAAGAGCTGCACGATGCCGATATCATGGTCATGGCCTTTGGCCGCAGCCGTCGACCAGGTGAGACCCGGCTGGATATGTTCGACGATTCGATCAAAATGGCCAACGAAGTTGTTTCACATTTAAAACAGGTCGATTTTCGCGGTATCATGATAAGTATTTCCAATCCTGCGGACATCATCTGCGAATACATCCGCCGGCAGATGGACTGGCAGCCTTCCCGCTGCTTCTGTACAGGCACCAGCCTGGAAACCTATCGCCTGCTGCGGGTACTCAGCAAGGCCACCGGCTACAGCCGCCGTTCTATTCACGGCTTCTGTATGGGTGAGCATGGTAATTCCAGCTTTATCGTCTGGTCACGCATTTTTATCGGAGGCAAGCCCGTTCTGCAGCTGCGCCGGGAACGTCCGGTTTTGGCAGAAATCAGCCTGGAAGATCTGCAAACGCAGGTCAAAAAAGCCGGTGATATTGAAATCGACGGCAAAGGCTGCACCGAATTTGGTATCGCCAATGTGGCCAAAATGCTTATCAGCGCGATCTTCCACGATCAGAAGCTTGTCTGGCCCTGCTCGACCCTGCTGCGCGGCGAATATGGTCAGCACGATGTGGCGGCAGGCGTTCCCTGCGTTATCGGCAAAAACGGTGTGGAAGAAATTTTAGAAGTCGAACTCACTGACGAAGAACAAGCCAAGTTTGCAGCTTCCTGCGATATTCTGCGCGGCTTTTTAGACCGTGCCGCATCCCTGAAATTTTAAAAAC
>ULUT01035252.1_pt1 | contig 22265 bp, 14 predicted proteins | sample 1958691 | NCBI WGS metagenome assembly ULUT01 (sample SAMEA4835766, study PRJEB28245) | human gut metagenome | biome: gut microbiome; material: fecal sample | place: Denmark | collected 2008 | reverse complement strand
TGCGACCATGCAGGTTATCCACTTAAAGAAGAAATTAAAAAATTTTTTAATAAAGAAAATATAACAACAATAGATGTTGGAACATATAGCACAGAATCAGTAGATTATCCAGATTATGCCAAACTTGGCAATGCCAAAGTTTTAGAAAGCGATAATAATATCGGCATTTTTATTTGCGGAACAGGCATTGGAATGTCAATTTGTGCTAATCGCAATCCAAAGATAAGAGCAGCACTTTGCTGGTCACCTTCTATTGCCGCATTATCAAGGCAACACAACAATGCCAATGTCCTTGTTTTGCCTGGCAGATTTATGACCAAACGCAAAGCAATTAGGATTGTTAAAGAATTTTTAACAAGTCAATACGAAGCTGGAAGGCACGCAAAAAGGCTTAAAAAGATTAATTAATGGAGAAAAATATGAAAACCACATTTGTTTTCACAGGAAAAAGAAACTATAAAAAAATCCTTGAAGGCTTTCAGTCAAAAGTCAATCTTTCCACTTATGATTATGACATACTTTTTTTAGACAATGAATTGCGTTCTAACACGAATGAATTGGAAACACTTTTCCCTGACCTGTCCTTCAAAATAATGATTTTTGATAACTATTCAACAGAAAACGAAATGGTGGAATATTTGTTCCAAAATCAAAATTTAAACGATGTTATTATTGTAAAAAGTTCTTATGAAAATATTAATTTTGAAGATTTTAACAACATATTAAAAGAAGCCTCAAAAGGCCGAGATATCGTTGTTTCTAAGCAAAATAAACAAGCCAACTTCTTTTCAAAAGTTTGGAAAAATATCAAAAGGTTTGTTGTTAGATATCTCTTTGGCTTTAAAATGTATAACAGTGAAGCAGACATCATTTATTTAAGCCCACTTGCAGTATCCATAGTAAAACAATCGCCTAAAAGGTCAGCAATGTTCACAAAAATGAACACTTGGGCAGGCCTTGAAGCCTATGAAGTGTTAATAATGGAACAACCAAAGCAAAAATCTGAAATAAAACTTTCTAAAAATTATTTACTTTCTTTAATCTCTGCCGCAGCAGTCTTTTTAGGAATGATTGTAGGAAATATTTTGTTTTCAGTTTTAAATGTTAAACTGCCCTTTTTAGCAATGCTTTCATATATTTTAGTGGAAGTTTTAATATTTGGATTTTTCACATTTTATGGCCTTAAAGCATTGTTTATTAAGAAATATGGCAAATTAAATTTCATAAATGAAGCGATTTTAACACAAACTATAGATAATACGCTTTAATATAAATTATTGGGGGTAAAATGGAAGATAGAATAGTAAAATTAGCAAAAAATATTGTAAATTATTCAATAAATTGTCAACCAGGCGAAAAAGTTTTAATCCAAGCACGCGATGCTGACAAAAAAATTGTAACCGCTCTTATCAGAGAGGTTTATAACGCTGGCGGCTTGCCTTTTGTCAACGAATCTAGCGCAGAAATCAATAAAGAAGTTTTGAAAAATTTATCCAAAGAAGCTGCAAGAATAAAGTCTGAAAACGAATTGGCTTTGATGAAACAAATGGATTGTTTTATTTCAATCAAAGGCGAAAACAATAAGTTTGAATTAAGCGATATAGGCGAAGAACAATTAAAAATCAACAATCTTGCCTTTGATAAAGTGCATAAGGAAAGAGTTAAAAACACAAAATGGGTCATTTTAATTTCCCCAACCCCTGCTTTTGCACAATCTGCTAAAATGAGCACAGAACAGTTTGAAGATTTTTATTATAATGTTTGCACTCTTGATTATTCAAAGATGAGCAAAGCGATGGACGCATTGGTAGATTTAATGCAAAGAACTGATAAAGTTAGATTGGTTGCTCCTGATACAGATATTTCATTTTCTATAAAAGGCATTCCTGCCGTCAAATGTGCCGGCGAAATGAACATTCCAGATGGAGAAGTCTTCACTGCCCCAGTTCGAAACAGCGTTAATGGAAGAATTCATTACAACATTCCAACAACCTATAACGGAACCTGCTTCAACGGAGTTTGTTTAGATGTAGTTGCTGGCAAAATTGTTAAAGCAACTTCAGATAACACAGATATTTTAAATTCAATTTTAGACACCGATGCAAATTCTAGATATTTTGGAGAGTTTTCGCTTGGCGTCAACCCATTTATAAGAAAGGCTTGCAACGATATCTTATTTGATGAAAAGATGTGCGGCTCAATACACTTCACCCCTGGCAGCTGTTATGAAGATGAAGCCCCAAACGGCAATGTTTCAGCAATACACTGGGATATGGTGCTTTCAATGATGCCAGAATATGGCGGTGGAGAAATATATTTTGACGATGTTTTAATTAGAAAAGATGGCGTGTTTGTAATTCCAGAATTATTGCCATTAAATCCAGAAAACTTGTTATAAAAATATAAAAAACATACACAATAAAGAAGAGGAGAAAGATATGAAAAAAACAAAATTAGCGATTAACGGATTTGGAAGAATAGGAAGGCTCGTTTTAAGAATAGTCAGCGAAATGGATAATTTAGAAGTTGTTGCAGTAAATGACCCATTTATTGATGTTGACTATGCAGCATATATGTTAAAATATGACACTATTCACGGCCAATTTAAAGGAGATGTCGCTTCAAAAGACAATCATTTGATTGTCAATGGCAAAAAAATTGCTTTTTACAATGAAAAAGAAATTGAAAATTTAAACTGGGAAGAAACTGGCACTGATATCGTCATTGAAGCATCAGGAAAATTCACTAAGGCAGAAGATGCGAAAAAGCATATCGACAGCGGCGCAAAAAAAGTTGTTATAACAGCAGCAGGCAAAAATTGCCCTATGATTATCGTTGGTGTTAATGAAGAAGAATATGATAATTCTATGAACATTGTTTGCTCATCAAGTTGCACAACAAATTGCCTTGCTCCCCTTGCAAAAGTTTTAAACGATAAGTTTGGAATTAAAGAAGGTTTGATGACAACAATCCATTCTGTAACGCCATCTCAATTAACTGTTGATGGCCCATCAAAAAAAGATTGGCGTGGCGGAAGAGCCGCTTCTTATAACATCATTCCATCATCAACTGGCGCAGCTAAAGCAGTCGGCAAAGTTATTCCAGAATTAAACGGTAAATTAACTGGATTAAGTATGCGCGTTCCAACACTTGATGCTTCAGTTGTGGATTTGACTTGCACACTTAACACTCCAACAACTTATGAAGAAATCATTGCCGAATGCGAAAGAGCATCAAATAATGAATTAAAAGGCATTATGGGCGTTACGCACGAAATGTTAGTTTCTTCCGACATTATTGGCGAGCCAAGAACCTGCGTTGTTGATGCAAATGCTGGCATAATGTTAAATCCAACTTTCGTTAAAATGATTGCTTGGTATGACAACGAATATGGCTACACAGTCAATTTGTTAAATCTAGTAAATTATATTGCAAAAAGAATGTAAAAACAGGCTTTGCCTGTTTTTTTATGTCCTTATTTTGCTGAAATTGGTCAATATCTCATAAGAAATTGTCTTTAATTTTCGCGCCATCATATCTGCATCATCTAAAACAATAACTTCATCTCCAATTTGAACATCTATATTTGTAATATCAATCATCGTTAAATCCATACAAATTTTTCCAACAATAGGACATTTGATTTTTATCTTTTTGTTGTCTTTTTTGATAACCACTTTTAAATAACCAACTTCTCCATAAGCGCGAGATAAGCCATCAGCATATCCCACAGGCACAACTGCGATTTTCATATCGCTTTTTGCTTTAAAATTTGTGCCGTAGCCAACATATTCCCCTTTCTTAACATTCAAAATGTTTACGACTTTGCTAACGATTTTCATAGCGTGCTTTAAATTTTTTAACTTGCCCTTATCTCCATAACCATATAATAAAATTCCAACCCGAACCATATTATAATCAACAAAATAATTTGGCAGTTGATAAACGCTCTTCTTTGAATTTGGCTCAAAAATTACACCAGAGCCACCGATATGAATTATTGGATTTTGATTATTTGGGATTTCCTTTAAAAACCTATTGAAAAACAATTTTTGCTTTTCAAAAATTGCAACATTTTCAACACAAGGGAAATGTGTGAAAATGCCTTCAACTTTTATATTGAATTTCATCGATTGCTTATAAATATATGAAAACTCACTCAGCTTATTTATTCCAAATCTATTCATTCCGCAATTTATTTTAATATGAATTTTTGTCTCTTCATATAAATTTTCATTGTTAATTCTTGCATAATTATGCAAAAATTCTAATAGTTTATCAAATTGTTCTTTTGAAACTATCGCAAAAGAAATTTCATTTTTTATTGTTTTTTCAAAGTCTGATGTTCGGCCGACAATCAAAATATCTTTTTCATTGGATATCTTTTTTACTTCTAACGCTTCAGTTAAATTTGCAACGCCAAAGAAATCAACATCGTCTTTCAATGTTTCTACAACATTTCTTAAGCCGTGCCCATAAGCATTTGCCTTCACCATTGCACATAATCTACAATTAGGTCTTAATGCTGATTTTATTAAATCAACATTGTGCAGCAATTTTGTTTTTGATACAATTTTTTTTGTGAAATTACCCATATAGCAATATATTTATTTCTATCAAAATTTGTTAATAAAAAATACATCGTTAATTGATGTATTTTTATTAACATATTGCATATTTATACATTATTTTTTGAGTTCAAATTCAAAGCCAATAACGCCAAGTTCGTTGATTTCTTTATCGCTATAAAATCTTTTCATAATTGCGTTTGCTTGGTCAACAGTCTTCTTTTGGAAGCCGCATTTATCCTTGCCATAATAGGAAATCAAATCTTTAAAACTATAAAATTTCTTGCTGTTTAAAACTGTTACAACTATTTGTTTTTTAGGATTTTTATCCACTCTATAAACAATCGTATCCCCCGCTTTGATGTTGTTCCTGCGAAGGTCATTCAACCTTAAATCAACTGTTTTATGGCCCAATTTTATCTTCTTAAATGGCTTTTTGCTTATGTTGATAACATAAGTTTTAAATTCGCTTTCTTCCTCATTTAATTTTAAAATTTCACGATAAAATTCAACAAAACTATAAACTATTTTAACAGCGGGATTATCATAAGTTTCAGATAAAAAACTATACATCATAAAGGTTTTTACGCCTGCCGCACTTGTGCTATCGCAATTTCTAGGATTGTCGTCAAAAAATACTTCTATGTTGTTTTCTTTGCACACTTTGCCCTTATCATCTGCGTTTGCTATAACTTTGTCAAAAGGAATTTTATGCTTTTTTAACCACTTAATAGTGTATTTAACAGGGTCTTCAAATTCTTCATAATTTCTTGCTGTTACAACATAAATTTCGTGCCCTTTTTCACGCAACAAATCTAAATATTTCTTTGCTAACGCCCTAGGCTCTGTGTTGTTAATTTTATTAAAACAATCACGCCAAAATTTACTGCCTATCTCATTTCCCCAATTAAAAGCTAGCGCATAATAATCTGTCTTTGGATTTTTTAAGCCAAAAGAAAGATTGTTTTCCAATTCATATTCCTGACCATACGCTATAACTCTGTCAACTAAATTTGTCAATGTTCCATCAACATCAATTCCAATTCTCATTAAAACTCTCCAAAATCTTCAACATTTTTCTTTTCATCTTCTTTATTAACTTGCAAGCCTAACGCCTCATAAATAGGATTTTTTATCTCATCTTGAGTGTAATCCGTTTTTACTTTGATTTTTATAAGTGGCAATTCAGCTATCTGCAACGCTTGGACAACTTCTGGGCTAGTTACATCAAGTTGTTCATCGCCAATGCTGCCATCAAAGATATCAATCGCAACTTTTGGCTTCATTGTCATCTCATCAAATATTACTATATCTATATACTTATTTGCAACCATATTGAACAAATCTTTTCTACCAACAGGCTCCAAAATAGTGTCTAAGCCAATTTTAGGAAAAGCGATATAGCCTTTTGGCAAGACTTTAGAAACCAAAACTAAAACTTTAAGTTCTTTTCTATATAAAAATTTGTCAACGACATCAACAAACGCGCCTTTTAATTCAGCCGCATTATTATTTTCCACATTTTTTTTGTTTTTAGAAGTTAATTTTATCTTTTCTTTTTTTACTTTTTCTTTTTTCTGCTTTGGCTCTTTTCCCTTCTTAAAAAATTGATGTTTTTTCATAAACTTGAACAACAAAAATACAAGTATTAAGACAATTAACACAGCGGCTATAATCACAAATATTTGCATAATTCCTCCCTAATTTACCAGTTTATTGGCTCAATGTTGTTTTTAATCAAAAATTCGTTTGATTTTATAAAATGATTGCAACCAAAGAAGCCATTATATGCTGAAAGCGGACTTGGGTGAGCACAAGTTAAAACTAAATGCTTACTCCTATCTATATTTTTCCCTATTGAAATTGCATTTGCACCCCAAAGTAAAAAGACAACCGGCTTTTCGCGTTTTGACAGCAATTCAACGACCCTAGAAGTAATTTGCTCCCAACCCATATTTTTATGCGAATTTGGCTCACTATCCCTAACCGTCAACACGCTATTTAACAGCAAAACGCCTTGTTTTGCCCAAGCGGTCAAATCTCCATTAGTGCAAGATTTTTTACCAGTTTCATTTTCAATTTCTTTATATATATTAACAAGCGAAGGTGGAAGTTTAATTCCATTTTGAACGGAAAATGAAAGCCCGTGCGCTTGACCTGGTTGATGATATGGGTCTTGCCCTATAATTACAACTTTAACATCGTCATATTTAACTAAATTTAAAGCATTAAAAACATTTTCTGGTGTAGGATAAATTTTTCTATTATTATATTCGTCAGTTAAAAAAACTTGTAGTTTTTTAAAACTATCCGATGTCAATTCAGGCTTTAACAATTCATACCAATTTTTTGTTATTCTAAACATATTTTACCTTTGTTATTAATAATCCTTTCTATCTAAAGCATCGGATAAAAGCAGCGCTTTGATTTCAGGTGGCAATTCCGCAATCATTTTGCCTATATCACTTGTTTGATTTGATGAAAATTCGTCATCATTCAAATAATCTTTTATTTCGCTTTCGCGAACTGCATCAAAAGATTGATTATCAGTTGCATTTTGCATATTAGATGATGGCCTATCATTTGCGAATAATTTATCAAAGATATTGTCATACTCGCTGTTTAACCCTTCGCTTGACAAATTTTCTTGCTTTTTTGCATTAAAATCAGCATTAAAAAAGCCATCAATGTCCAAATTGTTTTCTTCAACTTTTAAATCTGGGTCTTCCTTAATTGGCTCATTCGCCTTTTCTTGAGCTTCTTCCTTTGCTTGCTGTTTGTCTAATTTCTTTTGCTCTTTTTGATTTTTCTTGTCTTGCTTGATGCTTTCTTTAAGTGTTTTTTTATCTTGCGCTTTTGCCTTAGATTTTTCAACAGATTTTTTAATCAATGGCAAAAACAAATAGATTAAGCCAATAATCGCTATTAGAACAATAAACATTATCCACCACATTTTTGCCTCCTTAAAAATTTATGGCGAAAGAAAATATCTTTCGCCAAATTTAAAACTTTATTAGCCATTTTTCTTTTTGTTATCTATTCCTGCAATCGAATTTCTCATAGCAGTGTCTGAATTTAAGTTTTGAAGTTTGTAATAATCCATAACTCCCATTTGGCCGTTCTTAATTGCATTTGCCATAGCCTTTGGAACTTCTGCTTCGGCAGCCAAAACCATAGCCTTCATTTCTTGCGTTTTAGCACGCATTTCTTGCTCAACAGCATACGCCATTGCACGACGCTCTTCCGCTTTTGCTTGAGCAATAGACTTATCCGCTTCGGCACGGTCTATATTAAGTTTAGCGCCAACGTTTTGTCCAACGTCAATATCTGCCATTTCGATAGACAAAATTTCATACGCTGTTGCAACGTCAAGACCTTTGTTAAGCACTGTTTTTGAAATGATGTCTGGGTTTTCCAAAACTTCTGTGTGAGTTTCAGCAGAACCAACTGTTGTAACGATACCCTCACCAACACGAGCTAAAATAGTTTCTTCTCCAGCTCCTGAAACAAGCCTTGAAATGTTTGAACGAACAGTTATCTTCGCTTTAACCCTAAGTTCAATACCATCTTTAGCAATAGCAGAAATCCAGCCAGTTTCAATAACCATAGGTGTAACGCACATCTTAACCGCTTTTGCAACATCACGACCAGCAAGGTCAATCGCTTTGGCTTGGTCTACTGAAAGAGGAATTTTAGCACTGTGTGCAGAAATCAATGCAACAATGATTTTTTCAATATCACCACCAGCCATATAGTGAGTTTCAAGGTCAACAATGTCTATATCAATACCCGCTTTTTTAGCTTGAATATAAGCGTCAATGATAGGCCCAACCTTAATTCTACGCATTCTCATACCAATTAACCTAGTCATTGATACGTGTGCTCCGGAAATAAGAGCAATAAACCAAGTTTTAAGTGGAACAAGACACATTAACACGATAAAAGCGACAACAATTACGCCTAAAACAACGAATAATGCAATCAATCCACCAGATAATCCAAGTTGTGTTAAATTCATACTAAACCTCCGTTTTTTCTACAATAATTTTTATCCCTTCAACCTTGACGACTTTAATATATTCCCCCGTTTCAATCATCTCGGCTGTTTCGCAAATGCCTTCATAAACCTTTTCGTCTATCATAAACTTTCCAGAAGGCCTAAGCGGAGTTACCGCCACACCGATTTCCCCAACCAGGTTGGCAAACTCACTTTTTTGGGCATAATCAGTTGGAACAGCTGTTTTCTTTTCTATAAACGGCGTTTTGCCCAAAAGCCCAAACCTTGCAGAGCGAATGAACAGCAAAAACACGATTATAAGCACAAGCGAGAAAATCAACACCAAAGCAACAACTTGAATGATGGATTTTGTCAGCACGGCGTGAGTTACAATTCCAGCGACAATGCAAGTTAAACCCGATATGCCAAAGAAGCCAAAACCAGGCACAAAAAACTCGATAAACACAAACAAAATGCCAATGCAAAGAATTAAAATCACATACCATTGCATACTTGTGAATAATTGAGATAATTCAGCCCACATATATATCTCCTTTCGCTAGGATTATAACATATATTTAGTATAAAAGTAAATACTTTTTTTTAAAATATTTATCAAAACCCTTGACAAAAAGTCAAAACTTGATTATGATATCAAAGAATTTATACCTTAAAAGGCGGTGATTTTGCAATGTCAATGGTTAAAGTTGGTGAAAACGAAAGCTTGGAAAGCGCTTTAAAACGCTTTAAAAGAAAATGTCAAAGAGACGGCATTATCGGCGACCTTAGAAAAAAAGAAGCATATCTTAAACCTTCTGTTAAGAAAAAGAAAAAACAAGAAGCAGCAAGAAAAAGAGCACGCAAACATATGTAAGAAAAAATCACAACGAAACGTTGTGATTTTTTTATACAGGCGTTACTACGCTAAGCTTGTAATCATAATTTTGACTTGCAAATGATATGTCTTTCTCTATGTCAAAAACCATCTCATAAAACGAGAAATTAACCTTCCTTTCATCAAGAACCGTTACACCACCAAAGCCATTTTTTGATGGAATAACCTTGTATGCGTAAGCAGAATTAAGTTGAGATTCAACTATGCCGTTGACAGGCGAACCTTCCGCCTTCAACTTTGGGTCGCTTGACGAATTGTTAAATTTGTCCAACTTGATTGCATCTAATTGCAATGCGTTTGGGTCGTTGCGGTCATAAAGTTCAACAAACTGCTCTGGAACATCTTCCACGCTGCAACCCACTTCAAAATCCGTGTAATACCCTTCTATTTTGTTGCCGTTATTGTCCTTTTCAGTCGTCTTATACAAATACCCCTTGCCCTCAACATACTTGTGATATTTGCAATCTTTATTTGCATAAGCCATATCATAAGGCTCAGATTGATAAAAATCTATCTCGTCTTGCTCCCAAGTGAACAACTTGCCAGTGCCCGTCGTTGGGTCATAAGCATAATATCTGATATACACTTTTATCGCCAAATCTGGATTTGGTGAAAAAATCTGCATCCAAATTCCACTCAAGGTCATTTCCTTTGTTGGCATAATAACAACACTTTGATATTCCGACATCGGACTGTTGTCAAAACTGTGCGCCTCGGAATTACTGTCGCCAAACATATCAAACGCGTCAGAATTTGAGAAGAACATATCTGTATCATAATCACGCAAGAATGACGCCGTTTTTGGTCTAAATTGAAATCCCAATTCTTTGCCTTCAGCATCTAATTTACCTACATCTTCTTTTGGATGATGCCCATTCTCAGCTGTATATGATGCTACAAAGTCGTAAGTAATATTTATGCCGTTTTGATTGTATGTGTAAACAAACTCGTCAGAGCCGTCATACACAAAGTCATACACCATTGCAGCAACTCTGCCCACATAATAACGATAGTTGTAAAAATTTTTGCCATTTTCAACATAGTTTACATTTTCGGTATCGTTGTTATAATAACTCGAATTTGGTCCAAACTGTTCATAATCGTTCTTAACAACTTCCGCGCCAATCACATTGTTTAAAATGTATGTTATAAGCGAGTCCGCATCAGTTTTTGTCAAGCCTGAATATGTTGCAGTTGAAGAATAAGTTTCTTTAAGTTCGTTTAAATAATCTGTAACTATATTATCAGTTTGTGTTTCTGTGCCTGAATGCCCATTATTTGCACCATGTGGAATAACAACATTATCTTTAATATAATAAGTAAAAGTATCAGACTTGTAAATTATTTTACCTACAATGTTTGCATTTTTACTTGATTTAACTTTAATAACAAAAACATCAGTATGATAGTTATATAATACACCCCCCTCATAAGAACCATCTTCCAATATTGTCGTTTCAATGCTTGCCTCAAACATCGTTCGGTTGTCGGTGCCGTTTTGTGAGTAGCCTAAAAGTGTTTCATAAAGCACAATTTGCAAAGGAGTTGAATAGTAATTCGAAAGTTGTGGGTATGCCAAACTAGAGAAGTTGTTAATTAAGAGACTATATTCTTTACCTAAAAAATTTGATTTAATGTTATCAATAGTTGTATTTTCATTTGGATTTAATGTCCAAAGCCATTTATCATTTTGTATCCCTCCATCTGCAAGGGTTGCTTTTCCATTAGTTCCCTGATAAATTGTTTGCCTTATGCTGTCTGGGAAAAATGTTCCAAGATTTCCGTTTCCATCACCTGAGCCATAAAAATTATCTAAAACCTTGAAAATTTTTTCATCATAAAATTCATCGGTCATAATTTCAATATCACTAACTTGCCCTATTTGACTTTTGGAATAAACAACCTTAAAGCCATCAATAAATTGCTTGTAAAAGGAAGATTGCCCAGGGGTTGAACTGCCGCCATTTCCGCCAGCACTTCCGCCAAAATCTCCCCCGCCTAAACTTTCTTCAGATTCACATCCAGCAAAAAGCATTGGCATAAAAGCCATAACTATTGCAAGCAAAAATGAAAATACTCTTTTCTTCATATTCATAGTTTATCATATATTCAAAAAAATAGCAATCTTTTATGTAATTTAATAAAAAAGAGTTGAATTTATCAACCCTTTTAATTATTCAAATTGAAATTCGCCTGAATTTGTTGTTACGCTTCTGCCTTGCAAATAGTTTCCAAGTTCACTTGACAAGGTGCAAATCCAAGTTTCTGCACTTGTTTCAGCACTTGCAACTTCAAGTTCTTTATAATCTGTAATTGCAAAATTTGTTAAAACGCTTAATCTTCCATCTTTTAATTTATTTAAGTATTCTTCTTGTGTTGAACAAGCACCTGTTGTTCCACCTATTGTCATTGTAAAGATTTTATCATTAAACAAAATTGTTAAATTGCTGACACGTCCTGTTTCTCCATATCCAAATTCCGTTGCATTTAAGACAGTGTAATTTGAAATGTCAATGCCATTTTCTGTTATGTAATCTAAAACTTCTTGTTGTTCAAGTGCAAAACTTGCAATTTCATTTGCCAAACTTTCTTCTTGAACTGTTGCTCCACCTTTATTTTCAGTTGTAAAAGCCAAAGTGTTAATATTTTCTGAAAGATTTTTATAACTTTCTGCATTTTTCAAACTTTCACTATTTAATTCCATAAATTTGTTTATGCCTTGTTGAGTGCAGTTTAAATAAATAGTTCCAGTTTCATTATTTATTGCTTTTACTTCAACATTGCTAATGTTTAACAAACTGATTTCGGCAATATTTTCATTGAAATAATTTTCAATAACGCTTGGCAATTCTTCTTCAAACATTGCTTTGTATTCTGCCTCTGTTAATTCAACTGGGCCTGGGTCTGGAATTGGGTCTGGGTCTGGTGTTGGGTCTGGTGTTGGAGTTGGGGTTGGCTCTGGTGTTGGCTCTGGGTCTGGATATTCTATTATTGTGCCGCCATTTTGATTTTGAGCATTTTTGTTTTGAATAATTTTAACAGCAGCCACTGAACCGCCAATAATTGCTGCAAGACCAAAAACTGCGCCAATAATTATGCCTGCTTTTTTCCCTTTACTTGCCATAAAATTCTCCTATAATTCAATTTTCGCTATTATTTTAACACACACAAGCAACGTTGTCAACACCTATTTTTTTCATTTTTTCTATGAAAAAGATTGACAATAAATTATAATAGTTTTAAAATAATCAAGTATTTACAGGAGATGCTTATGAAAATAGTTTACAATGGAAAAAGCGTTGAAACGGACGCACAATCAATTAGGGAATACATCAAGGAAAATGAGCCAGCAGATTTTGCAGAATGTTTGGCTGTTTCTGTCAACGGAAAAACCACTGATTTAGGCGCTCCGCTTGTTGATGGAATGAACATTGTTCCACTCACCTTTGCAGATGAAGAGGGCAAGAAAGTTTTATGGCACACAACCAGCCATGTTCTTGCTTATGCGGTTAAAAATTTATACAAAGATGTTAAACTTGCCATTGGTCCAGCCACTGACGAAGGTTTTTATTATGATTTTGACACTGAAGCAGAGTTAGACGCAAGTCTTATTGAAGCGGAAATGAAAAAAATCATCAAAGAGAACTACAAGGTTTATCGCAAGGAGATTACGCGCGGAGAAGCGTTAAAACTTTTTGCTAGTGAGCCATACAAAATTGAACTTATTGAAAATTTGGAGCCTAACGCTGTTATTTCGACATATCAAATTGGCGATTTTGTTGATTTATGTGCTGGCCCTCACCTTTATGATTTGTCTAAAATCAAGGCATATATGGTCAAATCCATCACAGGAGCATATTGGCACGGCGACAGCAAAAACAAGATGTTAAAACGCGTTTATGGCATATCTTTTAGGTCAAAAGAGGCATTGGAAGAATATAAAAATCTTTTGGAACTTAGAAAGCAACGCGACCACAACAAACTAGGCCGCGACCTTGAGCTTTTCACAACTGTTGATTATATTGGACAAGGTTTGCCAATTATACTTCCAAAAGGTGCAAAAATTTTGCAAATTCTTCAAAGATTTGTTGAAGATGAAGAATACAAGCGCGGTTGGCAACTCACAATGACTCCATTTATGGCAAAGAGTGATTTATACAAGATATCTGGCCACTGGGACCATTATCAAGATGGAATGTTTGTTTTGGGCAATCCTGAAAAAGACAAGGAAATATATGCACTTCGTCCTATGACCTGCCCATTCCAATATCAAGCATTTTTGAACAGGCCAAGGAGTTATCGTGACCTTCCACTTCGTTACAATGAAACATCAAAATTGTTCCGTAATGAAGACAGCGGCGAGATGCACGGACTTATTAGGGTTCGTCAATTCACATTGTCTGAAGGACATTTGATGTGCACTCCTGAGCAGCTTGAAGAAGAGTTTAAGAGTTGTTTGGAACTTGCAATTTATATGTTAAAGACTTTAGATTTATATGACGATGCTTCCTATCGTTTCTCGCAATGGGACCCTAACAATCGTGAAAAATACATTGGCACAAAAGAACAATGGGACGAGGCGCAAGGAACGATGGAGAAAATCCTCAAACACCTTGAAATACCTTATGTTGTTGGAGTTGGCGAAGCAGCATTCTATGGACCTAAGCTAGACATTCAAATCAAAAATGTTTATGGCAAGGAAGACACATTGATAACGATACAAATTGACCAAATGCTTGCTGAGAAGTTTGGAATGGAATACACAGATAAAGACGGCAACAAGAAAATTCCAGTTATTATTCACCGTTCCAGCCTAGGATGTTATGAAAGGACTCTTGCATACTTGATAGAAAAGACGGGCGGAAACTTCCCAGTTTGGCTCTCACCTACACAAGTAACAATACTTCCAGTTGCAGACAGACACTTAGACAGAGCAAAAGAACTTGAAAGTGCATTGAGAATGCAAAATATCAGAACAGACTTAGACTCACGCAGTGAAAAAGTTGGCTATAAGATTCGTGCTGCACAACTTGAAAAAGTTCCATATATGGTTGTAATTGGAGATAAAGAACTTGAAGGCGACACTTTGACAATAAGGAACAGAAACGGAGAAACATTTGAGATGTCCGAAACAGACTTTATAAAGTTTGTAAAGGAAAAAGACTCAACACGCGATTTGAAGTTATAAAACTAAAACTCTCTATTATGAGAGTTTTTTTAATAAAAAAATCACCCAAATTGGGTGATTTTTTATCTTACTTTCATTTTCTTTCTTAACAAGAGGAACAACAACACGCCGACTGCCACGACCACGCACGCAACGACAATTAAGATAATTGTAATTGTGTTAAGTGGGTCGACGATTTCAACCTTATAAGAATAAATCAATTTGCCGCTATCAGTATAAATTTGAATAAAATATGGGCTTGTTTCTGTAAGCGTAACTTGGACATTTGTTTGATAGTTTTCGCTTTCGAAATATTCTTTATTTAGGATTAAAACCTCATTATTATTGATAACGAGTTTGCAATCGCCAATCATTTCATAAAGGTTATTTGTATTCAAGCGGACAACGATATTTCCAGTTGTGGTTGTGCCCTCTTCCTCAGACACTTCAATGTCTGGTTTTAAATTGTTAAGCCAGAATTTGAATTCAAACGATTGACTTGGAACATCGTTAGTTGTCATTTTGATTGTATAAATTCCGTTGTCAAATGAACTATTGCCCATAATTACGGACATCAAAATTTCGTTGCCATTTACAATTTGTGACACGTCAAGGAGCGCATCGTTATATTTGATATAATCAATCTTATAGTTGTTATAATTCAAATAGTTAAACGCCCAACGAGAATCGTTTTCATTGATAATTGTAAACGCCACTTTTTCAATGCCAAGTTCGTTATTGTTTTTAAGCGCATTGAAATATACAACATAATTGCCAGGTTTTGTGAATACATAATTGCCATCGCTATTTTTGCTTGCAACAACATTTTCGCCGTTGTAAGTTACAACAATCGTTGGATTCTGTTGATAATATGTCAATGTTGCCGTTGGAACATTAATCACAACGCTGCCATTATAAACTGCGTTATCTATTGGCAATTCGCCATTTACGTTGAAAATAACTGACTTAATAAAGTTGATTCTATATCTATCTCTAGAACCCGTTTGAGAAGATATAATTTGCGAATTTCCAGCCAAATCTGTAAACATAATCACATAGTTACCAGACTTGTCTAAATTAAGCCTTGCAGTGCCATTTTCCCCTTCGCTAGCAATTTTATCGCTCCAAGTATTTCCACCATCTCTTGAAATTTGATAATAGATGATATTTTCTTTGATGCCATAATAACTATTCCATTGCAAAGTTATGCTTGTTTCAATATTATTTTTGAATAGATAAATATCTTTATTAAATGTTGTTATGGATTGAATTTCAACTGCTTCTGGGTCTGTTCCAACAAAATATGCAAATGAATTTCCTAAAATATTTTGCGTTAATGGAATGACAGTTATAGCAATTTTTCTTGAGAATTTAACGCTTGAGCCTGCCCCAGCAATGTTAGATTCAATCAAATAGATGTAAGTTGAATATGAACCTTCTGTTTTTGTTTCAAGAAGCGTTGCAACAACTCCATTATTTACTGATATCTCATAGGAATCTGAATTTACAATATAATGATAATTGATTATTTCAGTTCCGTTATAATAAAGATTTCCCGTTGGAGCGATAACCTTATAAGGATTTGAAACATCGCTTGCATCATATTTTACAACTGAATAGAAAGTTACATCATAACTTGCTATAACGAAATCTCTCTCATAGGTGGCAGCAAGTGCCCCATTTTCGTTGTGGTTTTGAATTTTAATATCATAAATTCCAGGTGTTGAAACAGTGTATGAACTTGGAATTTCAACATAGCCTTCACTTGAACCACGAAGTCTTAAATAAACTTTTGATGTGTATCCATAACTTTCTGAAATTTCATTTCCTGTTAAATATGAAATATAAACATCATCAGAATGAGTTATAGTTTTGTTAAACAATTCTTGAGAGATATCTTCTCCGTTAGAATTTCTAAGAGTTATAACTGGGAATTGATTGTAAATTGTGATTGTGTAAACAACTTCGCTAACGCCAACATCTAAATCGTTAACATCTGCACCAGCATTTTTGAAATCTTCAAGATTTGCTTTTGCTGTAACCCTATAAACTACAACGCCACCATTATATCCATTTCCGCTTGTTTTAACGGCTTGCAATTTATATTGTGTGAAGCCAGTTCTGTTGAACACACAATTCTCGTCTGCCAAATTTACTTTGACGAATTGAACATCGTTATTGATCTTTCTTTCAACAGTTATTTCATAAGAATTTGAAATGTTGAAGAAAATATCTGTTGAAACTAATATATTGTTTTGAGATTGTATCGCTGATGTTATATCGCTTTCGCTGTCAACAGCTGAAGAATATCTATCGATATTTGGTTCATTATACATCATCAATTTTGAATATTGAACGCCATAATTATCTTTAAACACAATTAGGAATACAAAGTTGTCCCAATTTAAGCCGTTTGGAGTGATGTAATAATAAGATTGTGTTGAAACACTAACCTTTTTCAAAACATCTGCTCCATCTATAGTGTAAGTTGTTAAAACCGCTTCACCTGTTTGTGGATTTTTATTAAGTGCTAAGATTTTGATTGTGCTTTCATCGATTTTAATGCTTGCGTTGTCGCCACCCCTTACAATAAAGCCTAATGAAACGGCATCAGGAGCCATTGAAGAATTGATTTCTTCCTTCCAATCCAAGTTTTTGCCTATTTCTTCAACGCTTATATCGCCAACATAATTGATATTTGTCACCGCATTGTATATTTCCACTTTATAAACAGTGTTCCTGCTTGTCAATTTTACATCTTCAAGCAAAATTTCTTCGCCAGTTAATGAATAAGCCTTGCCAATAGCATTGAATGGAGTTATCAAATAGTTGTTGCCATTTATAGTCAATTTAATATAAGAATAATTGCTGTTTTCAAAGGATACTTTTTTAACTGCAAATAGTTCACGACTTGTGAGTGTAAAGCTATTTGATGTTAAAACTTTATTCTCAACTTTGTCTACGCCAGTTTGTTCGCGTATTACATATTCCAAATTGATTGAACTTTCGTTTTCTCCGATATAAACTGAATAGATTGTCATATTGCCTGCTAAATCAAGTTCAACAATCTCATAATAGCCAGCAGTATTTAAAATGCTTGAATCTTGAATGCTCTCTGCGCTTTCAAATTTTTGCCAACCGTTAATAACTGCAAATTGTTCATTGAAGATATTGCTTGCAACTGAATTTTTATTTAATGGACAGCCAATTTCTAAACTATTAGTAGAGTATTTATTGTCAAATTGTCTAATAAACACCCTATTTGTGTCTGCCTTAACATTTCCAGCAAACAAACTATTTACTAATACATCTTTTGTTGTTGCAAATGTGAAATATCTATAAATTCCTTCTATTGAAGAAATGTTATATCTTTCAGAAATTTCTCTTAGCAAATTCTTGTTAACATTATTTCCAATAATCTTATCATTGTTTATCAAAGCGTCTATCGTTGTTGAAGGCGCTGTTTTATCAAAAATTATTGTCCTTGCAATTGTATAATTTCCATTTGGGAACAATGCTGCCAAAGTTGAGTCTGTTCCATAAACTTCGAAACTCATTATTATTGTTAGATTATTTGTCCCATCTGGAACTTTTAATACAAACGAATTGATGTTGTCGTTTGTTGTTATGTCTGAAACATTTAAAGTAGTTGCGCTGCCGTTTGAGAATTTATAAATGATATTAGTTTTGTCAATTTTGACCATATATTCACTTACTAAATCTTGCCAAGTAATCTTAATTTGTTCAGCATTAGAATAATAATATGTTCCATCAGACAACAATTCCTTATCTTCCATATTTTCAAAAGATGGATATTGTGCCGTCATATCAAAATCAGGCTTATCTCCTGCTATTTCAAAATTAAAGTAATAATTTTGCAAATATGGATTACTTCCCATTGAAGATGAAGAAGTATTTAAAATACAATTAATCTTAATTGAATAGATGCCTTCTTGCCACTCCAACTTTTTATTGAGTTCGTTTTGAGTTAGCCAAGCAGAAGCGTTTGAATCTGTTACATTGTATGCGTTAAAGACATAATTATTTTGCGTGTTATCTTTATCTGTGTTTTCATTTTTGAGATAATAGCCAGCAAGTTTATAATATCCATCTTTTACATAAGAATAGACATATTCAACATAATCGCCATTTGCTTTTTTAGGGCTATAAATTGAAACATAAAGTTTGTATGGCGCAAAAATATTTTCATTGTCCAAATCTGTTACAAGCATATTATCATTGAAAACGCCATTGTTTAAATAACCATATTTTGAAATTGGAATATAAAGCCCAACTGGCAACTTGTTTGCCCTAACAACCGCTTTATCTGAAGATTGTGATTGCATAAACAAACTTTCAAATTTAATTTCTTCGCCAGTTCCATCAAAGAATTGAATATAAGCATTAGCGCCAATTTGTGGGCTGTTTTCCGCGCCTGTTGGAGCGGAAATAATTGCATTTCTATCAACAAAGAATGTCATAATTCTTTGACCAAAGTCTGTTCCAACAACTTGAGAAAGATTTACATCTGAAATTGTTGAAGTGTATGTTCTTGTCAAAACATATTTTCCAGCCAAAGTTTTGCCATTGACAACATTTAATGGAATTTTAACTTCGCCATCTGAATCTGTATATTTTGCTGCAACGCTTGATGTAATAACAATAGTGCTAGTTGGATTTGTAGCATATTCATAAGTTTTTAATTCAGAATTATAAACAAGCTCAAAATACTCTAAAACTAAGCCGTTATTGTCTAAATCAACATAAGCGTCCATATCTGGCGTTAATGTTGCCCAAGTTAAATATAAAGTGTCATAATTGATTGCATTGTAATAGATTATTCTTTGAGAAGGCGATGTTTCTTTGTTGTCGCTATCTAATTGTGCTGGATTAGTTTTTTGAGCGGCTGGTTTTAAATTTTCATTATTGTCGCCAAATATGTTCATTCCAGTTTTATCAGTGTTTACTGTAGCGTCATAAATCTTTTGCATTCCGCTCTCATCAACAATTGTGTAATAATATGTTCTTTCTATAATATTGCCGCTAGCATCTTTTTCAATTTGAATAATATCATAGCCATCAACTTTGTTTGTTAGCGTTTTATCAATCTGTTCATTTCCACTTTGATAATAAGCGTTAACTCGCTTAATTGAAAATTGAACAAAGGTTTCTGAGCCATCATTTACAAGCCTGCTATTTCCAACAATTTGAGATAAATATTCGTCTTCTGTTGAGCCATTATAGCCCTCTAGTTTAACAAGTTTGTGCGTTCCAAAGAAAATCCTTGTATCCGCTGCGATATTGTTAAAAGATTTAATAATTTCATAAGTTGTTGCACTGCCATTGTTTGTGCCTTGCAAAACAACAGGGATTGAATTATCAAAAATTATTGAGAAGTATGCAACATTGCCCGCTTCATCTTCCAATTTGAAAATATATAGACCTGGCAAGTTTAAAACTTCATTTGCTGTTACAAGTTCTTTAGTTTGTGCTTTAGAATATGCAGTTTTTGGATTATCCGCATTCAATCTTATCAAACTATCTGCAACAACTGCTGTATTTTTCTTATAATCATTTGCATTTGCAGAATATGTGCTGTTTTCCATTGCATATCTGACATAATTTGCTGTAATCTTAGCCCCACTTGCCTTGTTGTTCCAATATAGTGTGAATGGATTAGATGTTGTATAAATCACGCCATCAACAGCATTCATTTGTGAGCCATTAATCAATGAGAAATGTTTCGTTCCAGATTGTGCAACCACCTTATTTGCTTGAATGCCAGAAATGCCTTGATTATCAATATCAAAATATCTCTTTGTGTTGCTTGAATTGCCAAAATAAACAATCAATCTATAATGGCCATCTTCAGTTATAGCATAGCCATTTTTTTCACTTATTGTTGTTTCATTTAAGGTTATAGCTGCCCACTGTGCATTTTCCTCAAAGCCTTTTCTTTGAAGGTCAAAAGTCGTTGGAAGGTCAAATTCGGAATTTTCAACCAACTTTTCAAAGAAAACACCATTTTTATGATATGAGCCTTGATAAACATTTGCTCTATCATAATATCCGCTCATAACTTTGTTCCCTGTTGCTGTTCCATTGTCTGCCAATTCAACAATGTTGATTGTTGGTGTTTGGTCTTTAATTTGGAACAAGAACCATTGAGTCATTTCAACATTATCTCTAGGAATAGCTGTTGAGCCACCCCAAATTTTATAATTTGAATATGCGTGTGTAACTTTAACTAAATAATAGCCAGATTCAGTTAGGTTTGATGTAATTGAATAACCTTTTGTTTCAAAATTATATGTGTTTTCCCCAGTTTCAACTAAATCTTTTGTGTAATAAACAGCAAACTCTTTTAAAGTAGAATTAGCCAAAAATCTAACCTGAGGTTGATTTGTTGAGGCGATAGTTAAGCCACTCAAATCCATTGTAATAGTAGATGGGCCGATAACTGGCGTTATCTTTCCTGTTATGTCCGCAGAAATATCGTTTGATTGATTTCTAAGTTCAGTTTGTTTAGTGTATAAGTCGTTATAAGTTGCTTGAGTGCCATAAATAGTTAATCTATCCTTCAATGCAAAGGCTTGATTGAGTGATGTCAACTCAACCTTTTCGTTATTTTGTTTGAAATAAACTGCCTTGTAAGCGATATCATAAACGCCGATATCTTTGAATGTTAACTTGATATTGCCGTCAGGCAATTTTTCAAAAGTTATATCTCTAGCATAAACATCTTCCGTGGAAGGGCTTGGCGTTTTTGTGTAAACGACATTGCCAGTTGTTTTATCGTATGAAAAAGTGTAAGTTGTTAATGTTGAGAAAACTGTTTTTGTAATTGTGATTTCATATCTTTCTGGATTATATGTAAGAGATGCTAACTTTTGATTAGCATAGAAATAATAACTTTCGCTATAAAATTGATTTGCGTTTTCGCTATCAACAACATAATTGCCGTTGCCTTCCGAAACATCAACAATGGTGTTAGGTCTATTAAACTCTTTTAAACTTTCAACTCTTTGATATGTTGACTTTTTAAATACATAAAATGAAAAGCCAAAATTTGTCATTGTTGAGCCGTGTTCATAAGAAGCCTTAAATTCAACAAGCCCTTCTTCATTTGGTGTTGTTTTAACTTCTGCATAAGGCGATAAGATGTATCCAAAGAATTTTTTTGTTATCTCACCATCTATTTTTTCTCCAGTTGCAAAGTCTGAAACAACTGTGCTCTCATTTGATTTGATGCTTACATTTAAAAAGTCCACATAATCAGAAACAAAACTTCCTGCAGAGCCTATCAATTTTGCTTCAAGCGTTCTTTGTTCTTCACTGTTTGCCTTGCTTGCTTCTTGCCTTGCAAAAGAAAGCATCAAACTTTCCCCTTCTTCCAATAGAACAGTTTCGCCATATTTTACATATTGGATTTTTCCTTCACTATCTAGCGATAAATCATAAGTTGGATAATATTCTCCCTCTTTATATTCAACATTTTTGACTTTGATAGCATAAAATGCAACGCCATCAAGCGAATAATAACCATTTTCATTTAATGCGCCATAATTGTCAGCAGCGTAAACTTCATTTTTTTGATTTGTTAAAAAAATAGTTAAAAACCCAGCCACTGCTAAAATT
>ULUT01000988.1_pt1 | contig 23029 bp, 18 predicted proteins | sample 1958691 | NCBI WGS metagenome assembly ULUT01 (sample SAMEA4835766, study PRJEB28245) | human gut metagenome | biome: gut microbiome; material: fecal sample | place: Denmark | collected 2008 | reverse complement strand
TATGGGCGAACATAATCTCTCTGAAAAGTTTCCTCACGGTGTTGGTGAAATATCCATGTTAATGGATGGAAGCACAAAAGAAGAAATTGCAGAAACTATCCGTAATCTCCAAGAACAAAATATGAAACAAACTTCTTGGAAGATTCCAGCATTATTTCATATTGAGGCGCTAACCGGAGGTGTGTTTCCGGGTGCAACATCATATCCATCTGCAATAGCACAAGCATCAACCTGGAATATTGAACTGATTGAAAAAATGGCAGTTACCATTCAAAAACAGATGAATGCTGTCGGTATCAGACAGGCTTTATCGCCGAATATGGATATTTCAAGAGATCCCCGCTGGGGAAGACAGGGGGAAACATATGGCGAAGATCCGACACTTGCTGCGGCTATGTCGGTTGCATTTGTAAAGGGACTTCAGTCAGAAGGTACTGTTGCTGCAACGGCAAAGCATTTCCTTGGATATGCATTTTCTGAAGGTGGAATGAATGCTGCTCCATGTAACGTAACATCGCGAAAACTGAGAGAAATATATGGAAGACCTTTTCAGGCAGCAATTACTGATGCCGGTTTAAAATCAATCATGAATTCTTATGGAACAATTGATGGAAAGCCTGTCATAACATCAAAGGAAATTTTACATGATATGCTTCGTGATGAGATGGGATTTAATGGGGTAACTGTTTCTGATTATACAGCAACTATGCATCCGTTAACACGCTTTCGGATGACTTGGCGGATGGAAGAATGTGCTTCCCTAGCAATAAATGCTGGTATGAATAATGAAATGCCAATGCCTATTGCTTATACAGAGGACAACATAAAAAAAATGTTGGAAGAAGGAACACTCTCAGAAGATACGATCAACGAAGCAGTAGCTTATATACTGAAGGTGAAGTTTGAATTAGGACTCTTTGAACAGCCATGGCCACAGGAGGAAAAATTTTCAATTGTATTTAATCAGGAAAAAGATGCACAAGACAGCCTTCAAATGGCACAGGAAAGTTTTATTCTTTTAAAAAATAATGGAATTCTTCCTATTAAAAATACACGTAAGATATTAGTTATCGGACCTCACGCTGATTCCTGCCGGGCTTTATTTGGATGTTATTCATATGGTGCACTTCTTGAAATGATTCTTGGGATGAGTAGCGGTATGGTTGGTGTCGAAGTAGATAAAAAGCAGAGTGATGATCTTGCCGAAAAGCTTACCGAGGCAGTAGTAAATAAAAATTTGCAGACTTTTCCAGGAACAAAGGTTGCAAAGGAACTTCCACTGCTTGATGATGTACTAAAAGGAGCTTTTCCTGGAATCAGTAGTCTTTATACAAAACTTGTTGAAAAGCATCCGGAAATCGAATTTGAATTATGTCATGGATATGATATAGTTGGAACGGATCGAACAGATTTTGCAAATGCGCTTCACAAGGCAGCACAAGCAGATCTTGTAATAGTTACAGTGGGTGGCAAATACGGATGGGGAACACCTTGTACTTCTGGTGAAGGAGCAGATGCAGCAAGCATTAATCTTCCCGGTATTCAGGAAGAATTTATGGAAAAACTTGCTGAAATTGAAAAGCCGTATATAGCACTTCATTTTGATGCCAGACCAGTATCAAGTAATGAACTCGATAAAAGCGCGGCTGCAATTCTTGAAGTATGGAATCCAGGAGAAAAAGGTGCAGAGGCGATTGAAAATGTTTTATTTGGATCTGTAAATCCTAGTGGAAAACTTCCTGTAACTGTAGCAAGGCAATCAGGTCAAATTCCAATTTATTATGGTCATGAACCGGGTACAAGCTATGGCAATCAGCCAGGAGAAGAAACTGTTGGGTATATGGATGAGACAGCTCTTCCACGTTATGCTTTTGGATTTGGTTTATCATATACATCTTTTGAATTATCGGATTTGGAAATTATTACACCAGAAGTAAATCCTGAAGACGAATTATGCGTCAGGGTAAAAGTGAAAAATACAGGAATTATGACAGGTGATGAAATTGTACAAATTTACGTTCAAGATGATGTTTGCTCGCGTGTTCGACCTGTTCGTGAGCTGGCAGGATTTAAAAGAGTCTCTCTTAAGCCAAATGAGAGTAAAAGGATTACTTTTTTCTGTAAGATTTCACAGTTTGCATTTCTTGACGATAATATGAAGTGGAAAATCGAAGCTGGGAAAATGACTGTTGAAGCTGGCAATGCATCCAATCATCTACCTTTAAAAGATTCTTTTACTATTTTGTCAGATGCATTTATTGATGGAAAAAAACGAGGATTTTTTGCAAGAACAGAAGAAAAACTATTTTAGGAAGAAGTTTATTTTTGTGCTAATGTAAGAGCTGCGTTTGAGAAACGCTGGTAAAAAATGGAAAAGTAAAATAAGGCAGAGATGTATATTTCAACAGAGATACATCCCTGCCTTATTTATCGTGCGCATACATTCTATATGTTACCTTCCGGACTTCACAGAACTTTCACAATTTCCGTTGTTTTCCCAAATTAAATTTCAAGGTTCATTTAAGAAATGAAAATTATAGTCTTAAGAAGAAAATGCTGGAAGCCGGAAGGAAAGAGACATGAAAAAGAAAAAATGGATTGTGACAGGAGCAGTAATTATCGCAGGATTTGCGATCCTTGCTGGAACGACCGTATTTTTCATAAGAAAAAATAAAGGGCAGGAGGTACAGGAAGTGCCGCAGATGCCAGAGATAAGCGGAGACATCATCAGTGCAACGGGACTGACCAGTGTAGGGATGAACACAGAAACACTGAAGCTGGATTTCCTGACAACAGAGCTTTATGTGGAAGAAAGCTATCTGTCGGCAGGGGATGAAGTGGATGCCGGAACAAAGGTGTTCAAGATTTCAGAGGATACTCTGAATGAGGCGAAGCAGGAGCTTGCAGATAAGGTGACGGAAACGGATCTTGCTTACAGGCAGGGACTGATCGATTACGAAAATAATCTTCTGGAAGCAGAAAGTACTTATAAGAAAGCATCTATAGAGGCTGATTATGCGCAGACGGTATATGACCAGGCTGTGGCGGATGCGAAAAAGACAGTAGATGATCTACAGGAACAGGTAGAGGAAGCCAGAGAGCTTCTGGAGGAATATCAGAAGTCAGAGAGCGAAGATTATTACAGATCCTATTACCAGGTGGATGAATTATATGCGGCATACTATGAGCATTTTAATCTCCTTATGAGCTTTTATGAGAAATGGGATATTGAAACGTTAAATGATCTGTATGGAAAGTCAACATCCAGTTTGAGCCTTTCTTCTATTACAGACTCTTCCTCATCTTCAGCAGCATCTTCTGATTTGACACAGGCTGGTGGCGCTGGTGAGACAGGCGGCTCCGGAGCCGGAGGCAGTTTTGCAGCAGGAAACAGCAGCTCAGGCAGCGGGAATTCCGAAAAGCTGTCGGTTTACAATCTGTTAGATGAACTGGTGACGGAGGAAGGAGAGGCCTATCAGACAGCTCTTAAAAATTATGAAAAAGCAAAGGCACAGGCAAAGGCCGGTCTTAAGAAAGCAGAAAGCAATCTGACCGATCTGGAGGCGCAGCTTGTCAGTGCACAGACAGAGTATGAAGCTTCTTTGATCAGCAGTAAGGCAGACTATGAAGTGGCACTGGCTGAGAGTGAGAATGCGGAGCTTGTCTATGAAACCACGAAGCAGAGTCTTGAAGAAACACTGGAAGGGCTGAAGGAGGACAAAGAAGAAGCAGAGGAAAACCAGAAGTCATTTCTGGAAGCTTTGTCAGATGGATATTTTTATACGGAAAAAGCAGGAACCGTTGTGGTCAGCGCAGTGTCAGCGGATTCTTACCTTTCGGGAGATACACTTGTGATCGCCTACAGCAATCCGGAGACAGTGACGATCACAGCGCAGGTGGATCAGGCGGATATCGCCGGAATAGAGATTGGGGAAGAAGCTTATGTCATGATCAGCGGATATGGAAATTATGAAGGAAATGTTACTATGCTGAATCCTGTGACACAGGCAGACAGCAGAACCTCTGTAACGTATCAGGTGACCGTAACCTTAAGCGGAGATGTCAGTGACCTGACCTCTAATCTGACGGCATATGTTTACTTTGGTGATGTGGAAGCCATGAAAAATGCGCAGATACCGGGTGCGGCAGATGGAGAAGCCGGGGAGGGCTTTACACCGCCAGACGAGGGAAGCGGAGAGGACTTCACGCCGCCGGATAGAGAAAGTGGAGAAGGCTTCACACCACCGGACGGAGAAAATGGGAAGAATTTCACATCTCCAGAAGGAGAATGAATTGATAGATAGGAGAAAGGCTGGAAATGAAACAGAAAATTCTTGAGAGGCTGCGATGCGATAAAAAGTTCAGAAAGAAAATGATCCTTTTTGCAGGAATCTTACTTCTGCTGCTTCTGGCCTGCCTTTATACACTGGTGATCAGGCCTGCCAGATCCAGGGAAAACTATGTATATAAGGAAGAAGCGGTAAACAGAGGGGATCTGGTTCTTGGGATCATGGAAAGCGGAAGCCTTTCTTTTACAGAAAAAGAGGTGGCCTATGATCTGGATCTGTCACTGATCTATGATGATGACGAAAGCGACAGTGACGATGACGAAGAAGATGATGATGAGGATGCTGATAAATATCTTGAGATTTCACAGGTTTATGTGGTAAGCGGTCAGCAGGTGGAAGAAGGAGATGCCCTGTTTTCCCTTACAGAAAGCAGTGTGGCAGCAGTTAGAAGGAAGATCAGTGCAGCTCTTGCGGAGGCTGAGATCAGTCTTTCCACGGTGCAGACGGAGTATGAAACGTCCCTGATCAGTGCGAAGAGTACCTATGACAGCAGCGTAAAGAAGGGGAACAGGGCATCAGAAGAATATCAGGCAGCTGTCAGTCAGAGCAGTGCCAGGATCACTGGGATAGAAGGAGAAATTGAACTGCTGACACTGGAGATCACGCAGGCACAGGAGGCTCTTGCAGATGAGGATTTCCTGGAATCCATATCAGAAGCGCAGACTGCTTATACTTCAGCAAAAAATAAATATGAAGATACAGATGTTCATAATACCACAGCCTATATCAGTAACCTGAATGCTTACGAACAGGCCAGGGAAACACTGGATCAGCTCCTTACGCAAAAGGAGACTTATGAGAATACGATTACAGACAATCAGTCTGAGATTGAGAAAAAACAGAAAGAACTGCAGTCGGCGCAGACAGACAAGGTGCTGGATGACCAGCAGGCAAAGAACGATTATAACAGTGCGGCTCTTTCTGGGGAACTGGCACAGGAAATTTATGATTACAGTACAGAATCCCTGCAGGATGCTGTAACGCAGGCACAAAGTACGTATGATGAGCTGCAGCAGCTTCTGGATGATTTTGATGCGTTTGCCGGAGAAGATGGAACCGTGTATGCACCGGAAGATGGACTTCTGATCAGTGTGAACTGTGAGGAAGAGGAAGAACTGACAGGAGAGAGTACACTTTTTACCTATACAACAAGAGATGATACGGTATCCATTGATGTATCAGAAGAAGACATTGCAGCAATTTCCGTGGGAAGCAGTGTGGAAATTGTATTTACTGCCTATCCGGAGGAAACCTACGAAGGTACAGTACTCAGCATTACGACTACAGCGGCGTCTGACTATGCGGCAACAATCAGTTATCCGGTACTGATCAGGGTAGAAGGAGATACCGGAAAGCTGTATGGGGGCATGACGGCCGATGTGACCTTTGTCATAGACAGCGTGGAGGATGTGCTGTATGTTTCCAGAAAAGCAGTGTTTGAGGAAGATGGAAAAACCTGTGTATACCGGAAGACGGAGAGTGGTGGTATGGAAACAGTGGAAGTGGAAACAGGCTTTACTGACATGAGCCACGTGGAAATAAAGAGCGGACTTTCGGAAGGGGATACCGTATACCTGAAAAGCCTGATGACGACCGGCAGTGAAGAATTTACAGGAAAAGAGGAAACTGCAGGCGGAATGGAAAGCATGGAAGATCAGAACACAGGCAGCAAAGGAGGAACGGGAAAAGAATGAAAGCATGGTTTGAAAAAATCAGGGAAAAGCTGACCGGAGAGAAAAGAAAAAAATATCTCCTGGCAGGTACGGCTGTACTGCTTGTGATCATATGTGCCGTGGCAGGAACAGTGGCTGTCAGTAATATCAGAAAGGAGCCTGCTCAGACGCAGACAGGAAGTGAAGTCAGAAAGAGCTCTGACGGAGAGAAGACAACGTACACGACAAGCGGCAGTGTGGATGTAGGAACGAAGACCATGAGTCTTTCCCTGGATATCAGTGAATTTGCAGCTTCAGAAGGCTTTTCCATGGATTCCTTCATGGGCGGAATGGCGATGCCCGGCATGAACGGACAGACGTCAGACAGCTCTTCCGGAACGAGAACCCTGAAGGTGGAAGATGTTTACGTGGAAAGCGGAGAGGAAATACAGGCCGGAGATCCGGTGCTGAAGCTGACACAGGAAAGTGTGGACAGCTTAAGGACACTTCTGACAGAGGATGTAAGCAGCGCAAAGACTGCTTATGAAGAGGCCGTGACAGCAGCCAGACAGGCAGATCAGCAGGCACAGGCAGATTATGAAATGAACATGCTTTATGCGGATTATGCGGACAGTACCTATGAAGAAACACTGTCAGAATTAAAGGAAAATGTGGAAAGTAAGCAGGAGGCTCTGACTGAAGCACAGGAAAATTATGATGAGGCAGTACAGGAGCTGGTGGAAAAGGAGGCACTTCTCACAGAGGAAAAGCAGGTTCAGGAAAACGCATCCTTTACACAGGAAGGAACCGACAAAGAAGAGAATCTGTACTGGTGGATCGTGGCTTATGAAACAGAAAGAGAAGCAAAGGATCTTGTGACTTCCCTGACTGAGGAAATAGAAGAACTGAAAGATACTATTATAGAATATGAAGAAGCTGTAGCAGAGGCAGAGAGAAATCTGGCACTTGCAAACCGGGATCTTCAGGAAGGGAAAATCGAAGCAGAAGCAGAAAAGGAAAAGCAGGTCTATCAGGCAGAGAATGCGCAGGAAATTTATGAGGTGACAACTGGACAGGGATGCTTTAACGAACAGCAGGCGAAGGCTGACTATGAGGAAGCACAGGAAAAACTTGCAGAATTTGACAGAATGATCGTGGATCAGGTGATCTGCGCAGAAAATGATGGTGTGATCACAGCCGTTTATGTGGAGGCGGGAGACACTCTGACGCAGGATGCAGAGCTGATCAGTGTAAATGACCGTGAGGAAGTAACGATCACATTGTCTGTAGAGGAAGATGATATGGACTTTACTGCCCTTGGAAGTCAGGCGCAGATCGTAGCAGCAGCCCTGCCAGATCAGGTATTCACAGGTGTAGTCACAGAGATCGGAGATGCTGAAATTGACAGCAATACCAATAAGACCACCTATTCTGTTGTGGTTACGGTACAGAATCCGGAAAGCCTTCTGTATCAGGATATGACGGCTGAGGTTACCTTTAGCGGGAAGGAGCAGAATTCATGAGATTATCAGAAATATTCCGGCTGGTTTTCCTGAATCTGATACAGAATAAATTCAAGGTTTTTCTGACTTCGACAGGAATTGTGGTAGGAACGGCAACTATTATGCTGGTAATCGCCATTGGCACCGGAGGAAAAGAGGAAGTAGCGGAACAGTTTAAAAATCTGAATGCGGGTTCTGTGGATATTTCTTATGATTACAACGGAGGAAGCTCCTTTGGAAATGAAATGGGAGGACCAGGCGTTGGTTTTTCCAGTGGCGTTTTCCCGGGAGGCGGTAGAAATAGCAGCGGCTTTTCCGGAGTACCGGATATGGGAGGCGCTCCCGGAGGAATGGGCGGATTTCCAGATATGCAGGAGCAGATAAATACAGAGAAGATCACCCTTTCCACAGAGGATGTGGAAGTGCTGGAAGAAGAAATTTCGGAGATCACAGAGGCTACGATTTCCTATACTACAAAGCAGGAGGCAGAGGGTGGTAATCTGGATGAGGCAGTCAGCTATACCATTGCCGGTGTGAAGGAAAATTATGGAGAGATCAGTAATCTGACCATGGCTATCGGTGATTTCCTGACAGAGGATAATGATACCTACAAGGAGAGAGCCTGTGTGCTTGGCTATCAGGTGGCAAAGGAAATGTTTGACAGTGTGCTGGATGCCTATGACGCCACTATTTATATTGATAACCGTTCCTATGTGGTAAACGGAGTGCTTTCGGAAATGGGAACGGTATCCTCCGGGATCAGTCCTGATGTGGCCATTTTTATTCCCTATGAAACCGGGATCAAATATATCACGGGCAAGGAAGTCAGCCCGACTATAACGGTAGTAGCAGGGGATGTGGAACAGGTGGATATAGTGATGGAAAGAGCACAGGAGGTGCTTGCAGAAAGCTATGGTGACCGGGTGGAATTTACCATCAGCGATGCCGGAAGCAAGATGGAAGCAGCATCCAAATCCAACCAGACACTGACACTGCTCCTGATGGCCATGGCGATCATCGTGTTTATCGTAGGAGGTATTGGCATTATGAACGTACTTACGGTATCTGTGAAGGAAAGAACAAATGAGATCGGTATCCTGAAGGCGATCGGCTGCGAGCAGAAGGATATTCTGATCGAATTCCTGCTGGAGGCAGGCTGCATCAGTCTGATCGGTGCCATACTTGGAGTGCTGATCTCGCTGGGGATCACACCAATCATAGAAAGCTTTTCTGTACGGGTAGAACTGTCTGTATGGGGAGCGGTGCTGTCACTGTTGTTTGGTGTACTGACAGGAACCTTATTTGGATTTTATCCGGCATATAAGGCATCCAGACTGGTACCTGTGGTGGCACTGAATCTGGAATAGGGTTCAGGAAAGGCATGCGAGGAAGAGAGGTCATAAAATGGATTTGAATGAGCAGGACTATATTATAGATATGAGAAATATTGATAAAGGGTATTCCCTCGGAACAGAGAAGGTACCGGTTTTGAAGCAGATCAACTTTCGTGTGAAAAAAGGAGAGTTTGTAGCAATTCTTGGACCTTCCGGATCTGGAAAAACGACACTGATGAACATGATCGGCTGTATGGATGTATGTGACAGCGGGGAGTATTATCTGGAAGGACAGCCGATCCATACCATGTCGGAAAAAGAACTGGGAGCAGTGCGGAACAAAGAGATAGGTTTTATGTTCCAGAATTATCAGCTTATTCCGACCTATGATATATTGCAGAATATCATCATGCCTCTTATTGTCAGGGGAATGACTACAGAGGAGGCACAGAAGGTCTGCATGCCGGTGATCGAAATGCTGGGGATCAGCCACAGACTGAAGCATAAGCCCTCTGAGCTTTCCGGTGGACAGAAGCAGCGTGTATCTATTGCAAGGGCACTGGTAGGTGAGCCGGCACTCCTTCTTGCGGATGAGCCGACAGGGGCTCTTGACACCAGCAGTGGAAAGGATGTGCTTTCCCTGTTTGCAAGACTCCATGAAATGGGAAACACGATCGTGATGATCACTCACGATCTGAATGTAGCCAAAAGTGCCCAGCGGATCGTGCATATTGTTGACGGGTGTCTGAGCTAGAACCAGATGACTTGGCACAGAAATCCTTGTTGACAGACAGAAAATACAGGTGCATATTGGAAAAAAACGGATGAAAACGGATGGAGGAGACAATATTATGGAAGAAAAAAAGGTAAACATCCGGATAGCCTCGCCAGAGGATGCAGAGAAGCTGCTTGCCATCTATGCACCTTATGTAGAACATACTGCGATCACTTTTGAGTATGAGGTTCCTTCTCTTTTGGAATTCCGTGAAAGGATCTGCCATGTGCTGGAGAAATATCCCTATCTGGCAGCAGAAGTAGACGGTCAGATTGCAGGGTATGCCTATGTAGGTGTCTTTCACGACAGGGAGGCCTATGACTGGTGTGTGGAAACATCTATTTATGTGGATCAGAGCTGCAGGAAAATGGGAATTGGCGGAAAACTGCACCATGCACTGGAGAAGGTGCTGAAGCTGCAGGGAATCCTGAATCTGAATGCCTGTATTGCCTATCCGGAGGAAGAGGATGAGTATCTGACTAAAAACAGTGTGGAATTTCACAGACATCTGGGGTATGACATGGTCGGAGAATTTCATAACTGTGGATACAAATTCGACAGATGGTATCACATGGTCTGGATGGAGAAAATGATTGGAGAGCATAGAAGCGGGCAGGATTTTCCAAAGAATTTTCCGCAGATCAGAGAAGAGGCAGAAAGCATACTTTCAAAATTATAGCAGACGGAAAGAAAAATAAAATCCCAGATGAACACCTGACAGAGAAGTCACAGATTCATCTGGGATTAATTTGCTGCGTCGTATATTTTGGTACAGCTCTACTTTAAGCAAGTATGAAGCCTTTGCCCTTCAGATATTCTTCAACCTCGAAGATCTCATTGGTATGAAGGATCAGGACAGGCTTGCCGGTATCTCTGTTAAAGCACAGATAAATGTAGTCAACATTGATATTACCCGCCTCCAGAGAAAGAAGAAGCTGGTTCAGATTACCTACTTTATCTTCCAGCTCTACGCCAATAACATCATTGGAACGGCAGAGATAGCCACCCTCTTTCAGGGAGGCAAGAGCCTTTTCTGTGTCGGATACGATCAGCCGCATGATTCCGTATTCCGGTCCGTCGTTAGTAACAGAGCCAAGAATATTGATATTGGCATTCTGAAGGATCTGGGTGATGTCCTGAAAGGTTCCTTTTTTATTTTCAGCAAAAATAGCAACTTGTTTTAACATGATGGTTTCCATACCTTTCTGCATGATTCCATGCAAATCATATCATAGCACATTACGATGCCAGGGTCAAAAGGTCTGAATCCACATGACACATGAGCCTGCAGGTGCTAATCACACTCTGCCATTCTGTATCCAATGCCGATCTCTGTAAAGACATGCTCCGGGGCAGCAGGATTTTCTTCTATCTTACGACGGATATTTGCCATGTTTACCCGGAGAATCTGGTTATTATTGTCTATGTAGGGACCCCAGATCTTTTCCATGATATAGGAATAGGTAAGAACCTTACCGCTGTTCATGGCAAGGAGTCCGAGCAGCTTGAATTCAATCTGGGTCAGGTGTACCATTTCCCCGTTCAGGGTGACAAGATGCTTTTCAAAGTCGAGAGTCAGGTTTCCATGATGGTAAACAGGTGTATGGATTGTGCTGTCAGAGCCAGACTGGCTGCTGTGACGCAGGGAGGTGCGGATCCTGGCAAGGAGCTCGACTGTGCCAAAGGGCTTGGTGATATAGTCATCAGCACCAAGGTCAAGAGCTTTGGCCTTTTCCTGCTCATGGCTTCTGGCAGAGATCACGATGATAGGAGTGGATCCCCAGTCGCGGAGCTGTTTTATCACATCCATGCCGTCAAGATCCGGGAGCCCGAGATCTAACAGGATAATATCAGGACAGAGGGAGGCGGACAGATGCAGTCCTTCCCTGCCGGTAGAAGCAGTAGTGATCTTATATCCCTGATTTTTCAGTGTAGTGGCAATAAAGGAACGGATATTCTCTTCATCTTCAATCAGAAGAATTGATGATTTCAGTGTCATTTTGAAAAATCCTTTCTCATAAAATTCTTTACTCGTTTTCTGTTCTTTCCTTGGGAAGGGTAAAGGTAAAGGTGCAGCCGTTTTCATTGTTGCATACACTGATTGTGCCGCTGTGGGCAGTTATGATCGTCTTGCAGATGGAAAGACCGATTCCCATACCACGGTAGGTATCTCCCTGATTTTCAGGGGTATAGGGTGAACCGTTAAAAATAGTGTCCAGACGTTCTGGTGGAATACCAATACCATAATCCCTGACACGAAAGGTAACAAGGGAACCGTCATCTGTGACGGTCAGTTCTATGGGCAGAGTGCTTTTTGAGTGGACAACTGCATTTTCAAGAAGATTGATGATGACCTGCTCGATCAGCATGGCATCCATGGGGATCAGCAGATATTCCTCCGGGACGCTGACATGGATATCAGCAGAGGGCAGTCGCTTTTTCAGCCTGCGGATCGCCTCCGCACAGACCTCCTCTACCGATTCCAGGGAAGTAGCGATCTTCATGGAGCGTTCATCAATCCTGGTAACGGACAGGAGGTTTTCTACCATATTAAGGAGCCAGTTGGAGTCATCATTGATGTGGCTTACTAGCTTCAGCTTTTCTTCTTCAGAAAGGGTATCATAGTTTTCTAAGTAGGTGGAGCTGTTTCCGATAATGCCGGTAAGAGGTGTGCGCAGATCATGGGATACACTGCGCAGCAGATTGGCCCGCATTTTTTCCTTTTCGGCATCCATAAGCAGCTTTTCGCGTTCCACAAGAATCCGGCTCTGATCTTTGATCTGGGACGTCATGGCACTGATCGTTATGGAAATGATCAGCATGAATAAAAAGGTAACGGGATAACCGGTCAGTGTAAAATTCAGCTCAAAATAAGGATAGGTGAACAGATAGTTTACAAAGATAACCCCGGCAAGGGATGCCAGTACACCGTAGAGATAACCATCTGTAAAGCGTGCTATCAGAACCAGAGCCGTGATGTAAACAAGGGCAATATTGGCTGGATTTTCGGGTACATGGTGAAAGAACCAGAAAGCAATGCTTGTGGCCAGTGCCGTCAGTCCCAGTGTGATCAGAATATTTTTTAATAGTTTTCTGCTTTTCATCATCAGTAATTTTCCCATAGGGATATTATACTCCGATTACAGGGCACTGGCAATTTTCAGGTGTTAAGATATTGCAAAGATTACAAAGAGAAGACGAGGGAAAGCAGTCATGTTTCAGGTGACAGGAACATGCTTTCTGTGCTAATATTCAAGTAGAAAAGGCAGAAAAGAGGTACATGACGGGAGGTGGTCTTATGAGGATCCGTAATGATTATACTGGGTTTTCCGGAAAGGGTTATCAGGATAACTATCTTTATAAAAATAAGGAAGCAGCAAAGGAAAATGACAGCCAGGCAGACAGAACCAAGCCGGACGGAGCCAATACAGAAAACACAGTTTACCGGAAGAGGGAATCCACATATTCAAGGGACGGGGATACCTGTCAGATCACTCATACGGTTGAAAAGGAAACTCCCGGGGAAAATACCCACACAGGGATCCTTAAGGAGTTCTGGAATTCTCTTGGAGATGAGGGACAGACAGCGGAGACAGGAGGGCAGTCTCTCCATCTTATGGCTGCTTTCCAGAATATAAAAGCGGCATTCCAGAATTTTGTGAAAGAGCATATAACAGAGCCGGTCCGGGAATTCCCACAGAAGATCCAAAAGATACTTGGCAGGCAGAAAGAAATGCCAGACAGTCCTGCCGATGGGAAAATGGCTGGAGAGGGCGGCATGCCGGGGCATTCAGAGGATGGAAAGGAAAAGAAGGATAAGGAATGGAAGCCATGGGAGGATGAAGCTCTTGGCAGAATGCTCCATACCAGTCATCTGACGGATTCTTATACAAGAACCGGGGAGTATTGTAATCTTTCTGAAAATGTAACTTATGACAGCCGCAGGAAAAGAGGACAGTAAGAGTGAACAGACTGAATGAGTTACTTCCGTATCTGACATTCAGCAATATCTGTCGGGTACTGACAATATTTGGCTTTATTTATTTTGTGGTCAAACGCTTTATCATGAAGCAGGCACCGGTTCCGAAGGCGGCTTTTAAGCAGGTGCCCCATGAGCTTTTGGAAAGCTGTGTGGATCAGCTTGTGAAGAAGGAAAAGGAGCCGTTTGCACCCTATACACCGCCAAAGGAGCTGCTCCAAAGCCTACAGCAGGATAGAGAAGATGAAGAAGCATTGAAGAAGCTTTTGTGTGATATCTGTGAGCATCTTGGCATGGACGGCAGCTATATTAAGCTGGTGATCCAGCATACACCGGTGACAGATCGGGCAGGTGAGATCGAAACAGATCTTGCCTTTACCACGATCAGGCTGGAGATCCAGAAGACCTATCAGGTGGATACACTTGTTGCTGTACTGGCTCACGAGGCCACGCACCTGAAGTTGTATTATCGTGGGGTCAGGAGGAAGGACAGCTGGGAAAATGAGATCCTTACAGACACAGCGGCTGTTTTTTATGGTTTTTATGATGTGATGTACAGAGGTTATGAGGTGCGTCAGGGTGAGAATGCTTTTTCCTATCATAAGGTAGGATATATCAGTCAGCAGGACATAAAATTCATTGGAGAATTGCTTGATAAAATATCTCAAAAACGGTATACTTGACGAAAGGGATTAGATTTACGGGAGAGAACAGCTTATGGGATATCATTCAATACCTTATGACAGAAGGATCAGGGAGAATATCAAGAATTATTCATTTTCCCATTTATATGATATGGATACCGTCAGGGAGTATCTGCAGAGTCTTGCAGATGTGCTGGAGATCAATATCCTTCTGACGGCAAGACACGGAGAAAAGGAGATCGTGATCGGGGACAGCTTTTTGGGGTTTTATCCGGATGTTGTCAATGATCCCGGGCGGAAGATCAGGGTACAGAACCGTACGATCGGACATCTTTATATTAAAGAAATCGTGTCTGCAGAAAACAGTGGACAGATTTCTGATATGGTAGACAGAACCGTTGCTCTTCTGGAGGAGCTTGGCGAGGAGTCCTACAAACGCAGGGAGACCAGTATTTATCTTGAGGAGCTTGAGCGGCTTCTGAAGGAAAGACGCCGCCAGATCAGCCAGAATGAAACGGATGATCCGCTGACAGGTGTTTACCACAGAAATTATTTTCTCACCAGAATGGAAGCAATTGACCGGTCGGAGGCAGTACCGATCGCCGTGCTGAATGTGAACATCAATGACTGGAAATTTGTCAATGACCACTTTGGAGATGAGGAAAGTGACAGACTGATCCAGACTGTGGCGGCGATCCTGAAGAATCAGGCAGGTCCGGATTACATAATCGGAAGGATTGACGGAGATGCTTTCGGGGTACTTATCCCCATGGCAACCGAGGAAGAGGCCGAATCATATATGGAAGCAGTGCAGAGAGCCTGTGATACCTATGAGGACAGGATCCTGGCGCCTTCAGTAGCGATCGGGTATGTGATCAAGACGAATATTGAAGAAAAGCTGGAAGACAGACTTTCTGATGCAGAGTACGAAATGTTCAATAACAAATTTGAAGTGAAGAATGCGAAGGGATATCAGGAACGCCTCAGAAAAGGGCTGAAGCAGACTAAGTAAAGCAGATATCAGGAAGCATTTCTGAAAGGATATGGGATACGGTATGGCAGGGGCCATACCGTTTTTCTGTTGTTATACATACAGGAAAACAGAAGCGGATAGGAGAGGGATATGACAACTTTAAATGAAGATCTGATCTATGAGATTCTTTCTGCAGTAGAGGAAATTCCGGCAGGAAAGGTAGCATCCTACGGACAGATCGCCCTGCTGATCCTGCTCATTCCCTATGTCAGGCATTATTATATTCTGGAGAATGAGGTACAGAAAATGTACGGACAGTATGATGCACTTTGCAGCTTAAGCATGGGGAATACAGCATTCAGACAGAGAAAATTATAAACTATTTATTAAATCATTTCTGTGACACGAAAATAAGAAAATGAAAGAAAAAAAGAGAAAAAACGAGATAATAAGAGAAAAGATGTTAAAAACGAACTGTAATACTGCTTGCAAACAGAGGCATATAAAATTAATATAGGTTTTAGTGATTAGCACTCAGATTAAATGAGTGCTAACAGAACAAAGAAAGTGATTGAGTTAACATAATTTAAGGAGGCAGTTCATATGAAATTAGTACCTTTAGGAGACAGAGTTGTTTTAAAGCAGTTAGTGGCAGAAGAAACTACCAAATCCGGTATCGTTTTACCCGGACAGAGCAAGGAGAAGCCCCAGCAGGCTGAGGTTATTGCCGTAGGTCCTGGCGGAGTGGTTGAAGGCAAGGAAGTTAAGATGGAAGTTAAGGTTGGAGATCAGGTTATCTATTCCAAATATGCAGGAACAGAAGTAAAGCTTGATGAGGATGAATATATCATCGTAAAGCAGAATGATATTCTTGCAGTGATCCAGTAATCTTATTGAAAAAAGAAAAAGTTAAAGGAGGCCGATATATTATGGCAAAGGAAATCAAATATGGTGCAGAAGCACGTGCCGCTCTGGAAGCAGGCGTAAATCAGTTAGCAGATACAGTAAGAGTAACCCTTGGACCGAAAGGAAGAAACGTTGTTCTTGACAAGTCCTTTGGTGCTCCGTTAATTACCAATGATGGTGTTACCATTGCAAAGGAAATCGAGCTGGAAGATGCATTCGAGAACATGGGTGCACAGCTTGTTAAGGAAGTAGCAACCAAGACCAATGACGTAGCAGGTGATGGTACTACAACAGCAACTGTTCTGGCACAGGCTATGGTAAATGCAGGAATGAAGAACCTGGCAGCAGGCGCTAACCCGATCATCTTAAGAAAAGGTATGAAGAAGGCCACTGAGACTGCTGTAGAGGCAATCAGGAAGATGAGCTCCAAGGTAAACGGAAAAGAGCATATCGCAAGAGTAGCAGCTATTTCTGCTGGTGATGAGACAGTAGGACAGCTCGTAGCAGATGCTATGGAAAAGGTTTCCGGAGATGGTGTTATCACAATCGAGGAAAGCAAGACCATGCAGACAGAGCTCGACCTTGTAGAAGGTATGCAGTTCGACAGAGGATATATTTCCGCATATATGGCAACAGATATGGATAAGATGGAAGCAGTTCTTGACAATCCTTACATCCTGATCACAGATAAGAAGATTTCCAATATTCAGGAGATCCTTCCTTTACTGGAGCAGATCGTTCAGTCAGGTGCAAAGCTGCTGATCATTGCTGAGGACGTAGAGGGTGAAGCATTGACAACTCTGATCGTCAACAAGCTGCGTGGTACTTTCAATGTAGTAGCTGTCAAGGCTCCCGGATATGGCGACAGAAGAAAAGCTATGCTGGAGGATATCGCAATCCTTACAGGTGGTCAGGTAATCAGCTCCGAGCTTGGTCTTGAACTGAAGGATACTACGATGGATCAGCTTGGCCGTGCAAAATCTGTTAAGGTTCAGAAAGAGAATACTGTTATCGTTGATGGTGAAGGCGATAAGGAAGCAATCGCAGCAAGAATCAATCAGATCAAGGGTCAGATCGAAGAGACCACATCTGATTTCGACAGAGAGAAATTACAGGAAAGACTTGCCAAGCTGGCAGGCGGCGTAGCTGTTATCCGTGTAGGTGCTGCTACTGAAACAGAAATGAAGGAAGCTAAGCTTCGTCTTGAGGATGCACTGGCAGCAACAAGAGCAGCTGTAGAAGAAGGTATCATCTGTGGTGGTGGTTCTGCTTATATCCACGCATCCAAGGAAGTAGCAAAACTGGCTGATACATTGGAAGGTGATGAGAAGACAGGTGCACAGATCGTTCTGAAGGCACTGGAAGCTCCTCTGTTCCACATCGCAGCAAATGCCGGTCTGGAAGGAAGCGTTATCATCAACAAGGTAAGAGAGTCCGAGGTTGGTGTCGGATTTGATGCTCTGAAGGAAGAGTATGTAGATATGGTAAGTGCTGGTATTCTTGATCCTGCCAAGGTTACAAGAAGCGCACTGCAGAATGCAAACAGCGTAGCATCTACCTTATTGACAACAGAATCAGTTGTTGCGAACATTAAGGAAGAAACTCCTGCAATGCCTGCAGGCGGAGCCGGAATGGGCGGAATGATGTAACAAGTGCGTCAGCACGGATTTGCGAGTTTACAAAGAGCGGATTGTCCAAATGGATGATCCGCTTTTTTACGTTCCTCCTGTCTATCGGGCAATTGACGTCAGAACAGAAAAAATATATAATAATTAAGAATGTGCTAAAAAGGGAATACAGAGCGACAGAGGTGTGCGTGTATGTCAGAGAAAAAGGAACTTGTGCTGGATGACGGCAGAATAGAGTCCATACAATATCAAAGCCCGGAGCAGCTTTATGAGGATCTGATCCTCCGTGTAAAAAAATATCACCCTTCGGATGATATTTCACTGATCGAAAAGGCGTATAAGGTAGCTTCCGAGGCACATAAGGATCAGCTCAGAAAGTCCGGTGAGCCTTATATCATTCATCCCCTGTATGTGGCAATCATACTGGCGGATCTCGAGATGGACAAGGAAACCATTGCGGCCGGTCTTTTACATGATGTGGTAGAAGACACTGTTATGACAGAGGATGAGATCCGGGAGCAGTTCGGAGATGAGGTGGCACTTCTTGTAGATGGTGTGACCAAGCTGCAGAAGCTGCAGTTCATGCGGGACGGAGACAAACCGGATCGTCTGGAGATGCAGGCAGAGAACCTCCGGAAGATGTTTCTTGCCATGGCCAAGGATATTCGTGTGATCCTGATCAAGCTGGCAGACCGTCTTCACAATATGCGGACACTTCAGTATCAGAAGCCGGAGAGCCAGCAGAGGATTGCCAGAGAAACGCTGGAAATTTACGCACCCATTGCACAGAGACTCGGTATTTCCAAAATCAAGGTAGAGCTGGATGACCTTTCTCTGAAATATCTGGAGCCGGAGGCATATTATGACCTGGTAGACAAGATCGCAGTCAGAAAGAGTGTCCGGGAGAAATATATCCAAAGCATTGTTGACGAAGTCAGTGAGCATATAAAGAATGCTGGAATTAAGGCGCAGATTGATGGAAGAGTCAAGCACTTTTTCAGCATCTACAAAAAAATGAAGAATCAGAACAAGACAATTGACCAGATCTATGATCTGTTTGCTGTCAGGATCATTGTAGATACGGTAAAGGACTGCTATGCGGCGCTTGGTGTGATCCATGAGATGTATAAACCCATTCCGGGACGTTTCAAGGATTATATTGCCATGCCAAAGGAAAATATGTATCAGTCATTGCATACCACACTGATCGGTTCCAATGGACAGCCTTTCGAAATACAGATCCGTACCTTTGAAATGCACAAGGCAGCAGAATATGGTATTGCTGCCCATTGGAAATATAAGGAAGCATCTGATGGTAAAAAGGCAGATGTTTCCGAGGAAGAGAAGCTGACCTGGCTGCGTCAGATCCTGGAATGGCAGCGGGATATGTCTGATAATAAGGAATTCATGAACCTCTTAAAGAGTGATCTGGACTTGTTTTCAGACAGTGTTTACTGCTTTACACCTACAGGAGAAGTAAAGAACCTGCCAGCTGGCTCCACACCGATCGATTTTGCCTACAGTATCCACAGTGCGGTTGGGAATAAGATGATAGGAGCCAGGGTAAACGGTAAGCTGGTGACTATTGATTATGAGATCCAGAACGGTGACCGGATCGAAATTTTAACATCCCAGAATTCCAAGGGACCGAGCCGTGACTGGCTGAATGTCGTAAAGAGCACTCAGGCCAAGAGTAAGATCAATCAGTGGTTTAAAAATGAATTTAAGGAAGAAAATATTGTAAAGGGCAAGGAGCTTCTGAACACCTATTGCAGGGCAAGAAGCATCAATATCCAGAATCTGCTTAAGCCGGATTATATGGAAGCTATCATGCGCAAATACGGCTTCCGGGACTGGGATGCCGTACTGGCGGCTATCGGTCATGGTGGTCTGAAGGAAGGCCAGATCATCAATAAGATGATGGAATTCTATGAGAATGACCATAAGACAGTACTGACCAATGAGCAGGTGATTGAGCAGATCAAGGAGAATAGTCAGAACGCCCAGAATGAGCCGGCTAAAATGCGTTCCGGCAATGGGATCATTGTCAAAGGAATCCATGATCTGGCAGTACGGTTTTCTAAGTGCTGTTCACCGGTACCCGGAGATGAGATCATCGGTTTTGTTACCAGAGGAAGAGGCATTTCCATCCACAGAACAGATTGTATCAATATCCTGAATCTGCCGGAGATTGAAAGAGAGAGACTGATCGATGCCGAGTGGGAGGATACGCCGGATAAGGAAACAGGAAAATATCTGGCAGAGATCAAGATCTACGCCAATAACAGAAATGGCCTGCTGGCAGATATCAGCCGTGCCCTGACCGAGAAAAATATTGATATTCTTTCTGTCAATACAAGGACAAGCAAACAGGGACTTGCCACCATGCTGATTTCCTTTGAGATCAGCGGAAGAGAGGAACTGATCCGGATCACGGACAAGATCCGCAGCATTGACAGCGTTATTGATATTGAGAGAACTACCGGTTAAGATCATAGAAAGAAAGGAAAAGTATGGGAAATCTGAAGGTAGAGTGTCTGACACTTGGTGTCTGTCAGACCAACTGTTACTATATACACAGGGAGGACAGCAGAGAAGTCATATTTTTTGACCCGGCAGATAAGGGGAGCTTCCTTTATGAGACATTGCAGGAAAAAGAATTTCAGATTAAAGCGATCCTCCTGACCCATGGTCATTTTGACCATATCTGGGGAGTGGAAGAGCTGAGGGAAAGATCCGGCGCGGAGGTATATGCTTACGAAGGAGAAGAAAAGCTTTGCCAGGATCCGGCCTTAAATGTCTCTGCAGCGGTAGGAAGAAGCTGCGGCATTACACCGGATCATCTGTTCCGGGATGGAGAGGAATTTGAGTTTGCAGGAATCCGGGGAAGGGTTATTGCCACACCGGGACATACCGGTGGCAGCTGCTGTTATTATTTTGAAGAAGATCAGATCCTGATCAGTGGAGATACCCTGTTTCAGGAATCCGTGGGAAGAACAGATTTCCCGACCGGAAGCATGAGTGCACTGGTCAGATCTGTGAAGGAGAAGCTGTTTACCCTGCCGGATGAAACCAGAGTATATCCGGGACATGGCATGATGACAACAATTGGTTACGAAAAAGAAAATAATGCCTTTGTATAGGCGAAAGAAAGGAAGGATCCATGAAAAAGAGAATGATCATCACACTGCTTGCTGCGGCTATGACAGCAGGGCTGCTGGCAGGATGCGGCAGTAAGAAGGAAGAAAAACAGGATCTGGCGGTAACACCTATAGAAACACCGGCAGCAGAAGAAACGACAGAAGAGGTGGAGACGCCAGAGGAAGAAGCTGGTGCAGGGGTGATCCCTGTAGAGAGGGAAATAAAAGATGGAAAGATGCAGAGCTATCTTACCGGCGAATGGAAGGATGAGGCTGTGGCAAACAGAAGGCCGATCGCAGTCATGATTCCGAATAATTCACCGGCAATGCCGCAGTACGGTATTTCCAAAGCCAGTATCGTCTATGAAGCACCTGTAGAAGGAAGGATTACCAGACTGATGGCTGTGTTTGAGGATTTTGATGACCTTGACAGGATCGGACCCATCCGCAGCAGCCGTGACTATTTCGTTTATGTGGCTATGGGTTACGAGGCAATCTACTGTAACTGGGGATTGGCAAGACCTTATGTGGAAGAGCTGATCAACAGGGATACTGTACAGAATATCAGTGCACCGGTGGAAGGTATTTATAATCCGGCACCAGAGGCCTATGACAGAGTTTCAAGACCTGGATATGCAACGGAATTTACCGGCTATCTGTTTATTGATGGCATGAAGAAGGCAGCAGACAGACTGGGCTATACTTGGGAGTATGATGATGCGTATGTACCGCCCTTTACCTTTGCAGCAGATGGGGTAAAGGCAGAGACCAGCTATGAAGGTGCAGAAACAGCAGTGAAGATCATGCCCGGCGGTACAGAAGGAAACAAAGGTGGTTATGGAGCCTATAATCCTTATTTCGAATATCATGAAGACGATGGGTTGTATTATCGTTATCAGGATGGAAAAAAGCAGGTGGATGAGATCGATGGAAGCCAGTTTGCAGTGTCCAATGTGGTGTTCCAGTACTGCCATGGCGAGGTCAGGGATGATCATGACTATCTTGCTTTTGGAGTGCATGGAGAAGGTGATGCCATCGTATTTACAGGTGGAAAGGTGATCAAGGGCACCTGGAAGAGATATGACGGAGATGCTACCCCTGCGAAATTCTATGACGAAAATGATCAGGAGATCATCTTTAACCAGGGAAAAACATGGATCTGTAATATCTGGGAAGAGTATGGAGAGTATGCTGTCTACGAGTAGGTGGCTTTACAAGATATGGTAAGTTGTGTATAATATGTAGGAAATGTCCGGCCAAAAGGCTTGTAAGCGTTTTGCCCGGACATTTTTGATGAAGGTCTGTTCCTTGAAAAATGAATAGGATACTGTTATCATCTTCCTCATTTAGCGCCAGTGCCCGGAAACGGGACGACGAGGAGAAGGGTTATCGAAAATTCGGCGGGTGCCCTTCCGTAGCTCTTCGCTGCGTGATGTATCGGCAAATATGCGGGTAACTGCAAAACAAATACGATACAACGAAGAAAATGAGGAATGCAGTTGTAAGTGACTGTGGATCTTAAATCAGAACAGATAACCGGCTATAAGGGTGAGCTTTTGAATATAATGAAGAGAGGCCGGAAAAATAGAGAAAGATGAGGAAGATGATATATGTGTGGGATTATTGGATATACAGGAAAAAGAGAGGCCAGTGAGATCATGCTGGATGCGCTGGAACTTCTGGAGTACAGAGGCTATGACAGTGCAGGTATTGCGCTGTTCCCGGAGAAAGGGGGGCCGGTAAGAATCTTTAAGAAGGCGGGCAGAGTGCATGACCTCAGGGAGCTCTGTGCAAAAAATGATGTCACAGGTCACTGCGGAATCGGCCATACAAGATGGGCAACCCATGGGGGTGTGAGTGATGAAAATGCCCATCCCCATCATTTTAAAGATGTGACGATTACCCATAATGGGATTATAGAGAACTACAGACAGCTGATCGAGAGGTATGAGCTGGACGGAAAACTGACCTCTCAGACAGACAGCGAGGTAGTGGCGGCTGTGCTTTCCCATTTTTATACAGGAGATCCTTATGCAGCAATCAGGAAGACGGTGCTGAAGCTGAAGGGAACCTTTGCGCTGTCGATCATGTTTGATGATATTCCCGGTAAGATCTTTGCGGTCAGGAATGTAAGTCCGATCGTAGCA
>ULUT01039721.1_pt1 | contig 23878 bp, 18 predicted proteins | sample 1958691 | NCBI WGS metagenome assembly ULUT01 (sample SAMEA4835766, study PRJEB28245) | human gut metagenome | biome: gut microbiome; material: fecal sample | place: Denmark | collected 2008 | reverse complement strand
ATTATATATATGAGATGCCTTATGAGAAAAAAACAAGCACTATAGATAAACGTCAGTATACACCTGATTTTTACTTGCCTGATTATGGAATTTATATAGAACATTACGGCATAGATAGGAATGGGAATGCTCCGCAATACGAAAAAGAAAAGAGTGATGAGTACGTTCGCTCGATGCTTTGGAAACGTAGGATTCATATCGAAAATAAAACTAAATGCATAGAAACATATTCCTATGAATTTTATGAAGGTATAATTTTTGACACTTTAAAAATCCATTTATTAGAAAATAATGTTAAGTTTAAACCGCTGTCACAAATGGAAGTGGTCGATGCTTTACACAATGTTTATGCAGGTAGAGATTTTAGCTCGTTTTTTAATTTGATAATGACTTTCATTTCCTTGTATAAAGCACAAATTGCAGATGATACGGGATTTGATAAATTTAAATCGCAAAATACATGTTATTATGATGCCAGTCGCACTCGATTGTTCTTGGGTATATGCAAAAACATATATAACTATTATATGTTAAATTTGAGGGAGGCAGGCAAAATAGATTTCGATGACATGATATTGCAGTCGATAGACATACTAGATTCAACACCTAATTTTAAGTATAAGTATATTATTGTCGATGAGTTTCAAGATATATCGCAAAGTAGAACAAAATTTTTGCAAAAACTAATCGAACATGGAAATTCTAGGCTTTTTGCCGTTGGGGATGACTGGCAAGCAATTTATCGTTTTGCTGGATGCGATATAAGTGTTTTTTTAGAATTTGAGAAAATTTTTGTAGATGCAAAACTGAATTATATAACTTCTACGCATAGAAATTCTATAGAGCTTCAACGAATAGTTGAACCTTTCATTACAGCAAATCCAATACAATATAAAAAACACATAAAATCAACAAAACATCAAGAAAATCCCGTAAGAATTATTTATCATAATGGGAATAAAGCAATGGCCTTAGCAAAGGCGTTAGATGATATATCGACAATCAATTCAAGTGCAAAGGTTTTGATTTTAGGTAGGAATAGGCGAGACATAGATACATTTGTTTGTAAAAAAATTCAAGTTTTTAGCTATAAAACGATAAGACATAATGATTATCCTAAACTTGAAATATCGTACACCACTGTTCATGGTTCAAAGGGATTAGAAAGCGATTTTGTTGTTTTAATTAGCGGTGAAGATGCTCAAAATGGTTTTCCGAATAAAACTGAGGATGATAAGGTCTTAACACTTTTGCTCGGAAAGAAAGACAGTTTTGAATATGCGGAAGAACGCCGTCTTTTTTACGTTGCGCTAACAAGAACTAAGTCTATAGTGTATCTACTTTCCGAAAAAGGCAAATCTTCTGATTTTATACAGGAAATTAAGGATAAATGTTATGTTATGGAGGCAGAGAGTGAATCAGACGAAGATAATGAATATCTTTGTCCGTGGTGTAAATCGGGACATTTAGTTGTGAAAAAGGCAGAAATCGATGGGAAACATTTTTATGGTTGTTCTAACTATCCATATTGTTCTTATAGCAATAACGACATGGATGCAGTACATAAAAATAATCGTTGCCCAGAATGTGGGGACTTTCTTGTAGAAAGGAAGGGTCGATATGGAACTTTTTGGGGATGTCATAATTTTCCTAGTTGCAGATATACTCAACGAAACGTGAAAACTAAAAGAACGTAAAGCCATATCCGATTTCTGTTTTAATTTAGTAACAGTGCAAACATCGATTTTGCGTTTTGATTTAGCAAAAACGTTATGACAAAATGCGGATTATGACGACGGTTTCTTGGGATGCAAGCGTGCGTCGGAGCATGTCGAAACGTGCCGAATACGGCGTCCGGACTTTTTGCAACGTACCAATTTTAAATAATGTCAATCAAACGCTTGCGTTTTCGGGCTCGGCTGTGTTATATTTAGCTCAAGCCGTACTATGTGGGGAGCTAGCGGTGCCCTGTACCTACAATCCGCTACAGTAGGACAGAATACCTGTTGCGGCTCTGCGTATGGAAAGCAGTTGCCGTTAAGTGATGTTGAGTCTAAGGTCTTGTGCAACGGAGTGCTATGAACCGTGTCAGGGCTTGACCGCAGCAGCACTAAGTAGATTGCGACGTGTGCCACGAGGTAGCTTTAGAGGAGTCGGCTGGCGGACGAACGTTTCGGTATGTTTTGTCAAGGCAGGTTGTACGGTGGTTTTTTTGTGAAAAATGACGATGACTTACGTTATCGTCTTTTTTTATGGAGCTATTACGGGCGCACTAATCGTAAATACTTGACTTAAAATGCGTCGAAGTTGTATAATAAATTATTATACGGATAAGTATTATCTATACGGAGAAACACATGTACGAAAAGGTAAATCCCAATCTCGATTTCGTCGAGAGAGAAAAAGAAGTAATCGATTTTTGGAAGAAGAACGACGTTTTTCATAAAAGCATAGAAAAGACCGAAGGCGGCGAAGAGTTTTCTTTTTATGACGGTCCTCCGACCGCTAACGGAAAACCGCATATCGGACACATTTTAACCAGAGTAATGAAGGACATTATACCGAGATACAAGACGATGAAGGGGTATCACGTTTTGCGAAAAGCCGGGTGGGATACGCACGGCTTACCTGTCGAGCTCGAAGTGGAAAAAAAGTTGGGTATGGACGGCAAGCAAGACATCGAAAAGTACGGTATCGAGCCCTTTATCAAGCAGTGCAAAGAAAGCGTATGGAAATACCAGCACGAGTGGGAGCTTATGAGCGACCGAGTAGGATACTGGGTAGATATGGAACATCCGTACGTAACTTACGACGATAATTACATCGAGTCGGTTTGGTGGGCGCTTAAAGAGATACACAAAAAAGGACTTATATACAAGGGACACAAAATCGTTCCGTACTGCCCCCGTTGCGGTACGGCGCTTTCGTCGCACGAAGTCGCTCAAGGCTACAAGGACGTAGAAGAGACGACTGCCGTAGCAAAGTTTAAAGTAAAGTCTGCCGACAATACTTATATTTTGGCATGGACGACCACGCCGTGGACTCTTCCGTCCAACGTTGCTCTTTGCATGCATCCCGATTACGATTACAGCCTTATCGAAGCCGACGGCGTAAGATATATTTTGGCAAAGGAGCTTATACCTAATTTCTTTACCGAGTATACCGAAATAGAAACCAAGAAAGGCAAAGATTACGAATACCTCGAATACGAGGGTTTGTTTGATTTTTATAAAGGCGAAGAGAAATATCATTACGTTACCAACGACAATTACGTAACTCTTACCGACGGCACCGGAGTCGTTCACATTGCGCCGGCTTTCGGTGAGGACGACGCTAACGTAGGCAGAAAGTACGGTTTGCCGTTTGTACAACTTATCGACGAAAGGGGTAAATTTGTAAGCGACGCAGGCGAGTTTGCCGGCGTGTTCTGCAAAGATGCGGACAAACTTATTTTAAAGGATTTGAGCGGCAGAGGATTGTTATTTAAGACAATGAAGGTTACGCACAGCTATCCGTTCTGTTGGAGATGCGATACGCCGCTTTTGTATTACGCTCGTTCGACGTGGTTTATAAAAGTTACTGCGGTAAGAGATTTGCTTATAAAGAACAACGCTTCCGTTAACTGGATGCCGGAGTCCATAGGCAAAGGACGTATGGGTAACTTCCTCGAAAACGTCGTGGATTGGGGACTTTCCAGAGACAGATACTGGGGAACTCCGTTGCCGATTTGGGTATGTCCCGATTGCGGAGAAATAAAGGTGATAGGTTCTAAGGCAGAACTTATCAAAGAGGGCAACTTAGACGGAGATATAGAGCTTCATAAGCCTTACGTTGATGCCATTACGATTAAGTGCGATAAGTGCGGCGGTAAGATGAAGCGTACGCCCGAAGTAATAGACTGCTGGTTCGACAGCGGTTCGATGCCGTTCGCTCAATATCATTACCCGTTTGAAAACAAGGATTTGTTTAAAAAGACTTTTCCTGCCAATTTTATTTCCGAAGCGGTGGACCAGACAAGAGGTTGGTTTTATACGTTGCTTACCATATCGACTTTGTTGTTTAACAAAGCGCCTTTTCGTAACTGCATAGTTTTGGGACACGTAGGCGATAAAAACGGAATAAAGATGAGTAAGCATAAGGGAAACGTCGTGGACCCGTGGAGTGTGCTCGATAAGCAGGGCGCAGATGCGGTAAGATGGTATTTTTACACGACGTCCATGCCGTGGCTTCCGTCGAGATTCAGCGCCGAGGCAGTAAGCGAAGCTCAGCGTAAATATCTCGGAACGCTTTGGAATACTTATTCTTTTTACGTTCTCTATGCAGAGATAGATAAATTCGATCCGTCGGCGTACGATTTTGACAAAGTCAAGTTCTCCGTAACGGACAGATGGGTGCTCAGCGAACTTAACAGATTGGTAAAGACCGTAAACGAGATGCTTGACGAATATCGTATTACCGAAAGCGCACGACTTATAGCCGATTTTGCCGACGAACTAAGCAACTGGTATATAAGATTGGGCAGAGAAAGATATTGGGGCAGCGATATGACGGAGGATAAGGTTGCCGCTTATATGACGCTTAATAAAGTTTTGGTAACTTTGGCTAAGCTTACGGCGCCGTATACCCCCTTTATTGCCGAAAGCATTTATCAAAACATAGTGCGCAGCGTAGACGCAAATGCTCCCGTATCGGTGCATCTTTGCGAGTATCCGACTGCAGACGAAAGATTTATCGACGAAAAGCTCAGCGAGGGTATGAAGGTTGCCATGAATGCGGCGGCGCTCGGAAGAGCCGCTCGTAGTGCGGCTAACATAAAGAATCGTCAGCCGCTCGGAAGAGTGCTTTTGTGCGGATCCAAAAAGCTTGACGACGAGTTGCTTAAAGTTATTGCAGACGAACTTAATGTGAAAGATATAGAATTTATAACCGATGCAGGCGAATTTGTAACTTACGAAGTAAAGCCGCAGCTCAGGACGCTCGGTCCTAAGTACGGCAAACTTATTAACGCAATAAGAGTGCACCTTGCCGCTAATGCCGAAACGGTGGTAAACAAAGTAAGAGCGGACGGAAAATATTCATTTGAAACAGGCGGTGTGGAAGTAGAACTCGGAGAAGAAGATTTACTTATCGGTGTAATAAACAGAGAGGGATATGCGTCCGAATCGGCAGGCGGATTGACAGCGATTTTGGATACTACTCTCACCCCGGCTCTTGTGCGAGAGGGACTTGTAAGAGAACTTGTAAGTAAAATTCAAGCCATGAGAAAGGAAAAGGGCTTCGAAGTAACGGACAAAATCAATATTTATTATCATACTCAGTCCGAACAGCTTAAAGAAATTCTTACTTCGGGTGAAATCGATAAGGACGTTCTTGCGGTAAGAATCGAGGATAAAGAGGGCGGTAAAACGTTGGTTATTAACGGTCTCGAAATCGAACTGGATGCGGAGAAAGCATGATTTCGGATAAATGGACAGACTATGAGGTTATAGCTACCGCAAGCGGCGAAAAACTGGAACGCTGGGGAAACGTTTACCTTTTGCGACCCGATCCGCAGGTTATATGGAAGGGCAAGGATTTAAAGAAATTCGATAAGTTAAATGCACACTACCATAGACACAATACCGGCGGAGGTTCGTGGGAGTTTCGCAAAAAAACTCCTGAAGAATGGCAGATAAGCTACGGCGATCTTACTTTTCTGATAAAGCCGATGGGCTTTAAACACGTGGGACTTTTTCCGGAGCAGGCAGGCAATTGGGATGCCATGAGAGCTATGGTTGGCGAGAAAAAAGACGTTAACGTGCTTAATCTGTTCGGATATACCGGAGGAGCGACCGTTGCGCTGGCTAAGCAAGGCGCAAAAGTAACGCATGTGGACGCAGCCAAAGCTATGGTTGACAGATGTAAGAGTAACGCAATGTTAAGTTCGGTAGCTCCGGACAGAATAAGATATATAGTGGACGACTGTTTTAAGTTTGTCTTAAGAGAGATAAAGAGAGGGAAAAAATACGACGCCGTTATAATGGATCCGCCGTCGTACGGAAGAGGTCCTAACGGCGAAATGTGGAAGATCGAGGACGGATTGTTCGATTTGGTAAAGCTGACCACGCAAATTCTCAGCGATAATCCGCTTTTTTATCTTATTAACAGTTATACGACAGGGCTGCAGCCGGCAGTGCTTGACAATATTTTGGCTTTGACTATGCCGAATGGAAAGCACAAAGGTTATGAAGTTTGTTTGCCTACCGACGAGGGCATCGTTTTACCTGCCGGAGCAAGCGGACTATGGCAAGCATAAGAGGTGAGTTATGGAAGATTTAATCGTGTTATACGAGGACAACCAAGTAATAGTTGTGGTAAAACCGCAGAACGTTCCGTCGCAAGCGGATATTACGGGCGATCTCGATATGCTGACTATAGTTAAGAATTATATCGGCAAAAAATATAATAAAACCGGTAATGTGTTTATCGGACTTGTACATAGATTAGACAGACCTACCGGTGGGGTTATGGTGTTTGCTCGCACGAGTAAATCCGCTGCCAGACTCAGCGAACAGATTAAAGAAGGCGAACTGGAGAAAAAATATTTAGCCGTAGTTAACAACCGACTTAGAGACAAGCGAGGCAGATTGGTAAACTATCTCATAAAGGATGAGGACAATAATATCGTTAAGGTGGTTCCTGCGGCGATAGAGGGCGCAAAAAAAGCGGTGCTCGATTACAATACGCTCGAGTACGCCGAAAATACTTCGCTCGTAGACGTAAAACTTCTTACCGGCAGAGGACATCAAATACGTGCCCAAATGGCTGCGCAGGGTTGTCCCATATACGGCGACGTGAAGTACGGAGACTTACACAAAGGCAGGCTTGCGCTTTGGTCGTACAGCTTGAGATTTTTACATCCCACGACAAAGCAAATTATGACGTTTAAGGTATTTCCTCCTGTCGTTGCTCCGTGGACGCAGTTTGCCATAGAAAAGTATATAAATATTGTAAAACCCGAATAGGAGGTAATAATTATGAGTATAAGCTACGATATCGAAAGATTGCTTAGCTATGCCGAAATCAATTTGCTTATGGACGAAGCGGACAAAGTTTACGTTCGTAACGTTTTAATGCAAAAGATAGGGCTTACCGAATGGGAAAACTCGGAAGTGGACGAGGATGAATTGGAGACGGTTACACTTGACGAACTGCTCGATCCGCTTTACGCTTACGCCGAAAAAAACGGCTGTGCGTCCGATCGAAAAAAGTTTGTCGCAGCGGTTATGGACATCGTTTCGCTTAGACCGGGAGAGATGAAGGATATGTTCGAATCGCTTTCGGCGCATCCTGCAAAGGCTCTTGAATGGGCGTTCGATTACGCCGTAAAAAACGGTTACGCCGTCAGCGGCTTCCGCAGATGGGAAAACAAAGGCGACAAAAATATCGATGTCGTATTTGCCGATTGCGGACAAGTGTCGAGTTCGAAGTATCCGCAATGCGATAGGTGCATAAGTTGCGAGGGATACGGAGAAAATGCCAACGCACGATTTATCAATCTCGATATAGGAGACGGCAGCTGGTATTACAAAGCCGCTGCTAAAGCATATTACGGGGATATGGGTGAGGTAGTTTCTTCGCACGAGCCGCTTGTTATGAACGAAGAAACGTTAAACGCAATGTTCGATTTTGTAGAGTTTGCACCTTCTTACTATGCATGCGCATTGGACGGCGGTTCGCACAAGCATTTTAAGTGCGGCACAAGACTGTTGCCGGCGCACAAGTCTGCGGATGTTCGCAAGTTGAAGAACGCCGACTATCCGTATATCGGTATTACTCAGACCGATTGGTACCTCAACATGTTGCGTCTAAGCTGTACGAATAGGGCGAAACTCGTAGAATTTGCTAGTAACGTCATCAAAAAGCACGGGAAAACGCTTGTAAGCGTACGAAAAGTCGCAAACAAATTTGTTGTGGAAATAATATTGATTTCCGACAAACAGCCCAAAGCCGATCGCAAAGTTTTTGTCGGCGGAAGCGTGGGCGCATTCGATATGCTCGGAGTTTTTCGTATAGACGACAAGATGGAAGAGAGTCTGGAAGCTATCAAAGGTATTCTTACTAAAGACGTTAAATATTCTCAGACAGCTCTCGGCAAAGCCGAAAATTATGCAAAGATGGTTGCTTCGCTCGTTAAGGAAACGGGGGACGCAAAACTCGGTGACGTAGAGGCGGCTCTCGACATAAAAGAGGAAACAAAAAAGAATTTCGTGGCTTGTCTTACAGACGTAAGGGCATACGACGACAAGACTATAGAAGAATTATATAAACAGCTGCAGCTGCAATAACGGAGCTAAGTTATGTATTGTTCTAAATGCGGTAATTTAATACAAGAGGGCGATAGATTTTGCGCTCGTTGCGGTAAACGTGTGGATAACGAGACGCTTGTCTGCGGCAAGTGCGGAAAGCAATTGCCTTTTGACGCCAGGTTTTGCGACAATTGCGGAGAGCCGATCCAAGTAAGGCCGTCAGACTTCGCAGGTGGCGGCGAATCGGATTCATTCGCCGCAAAACAATCTTATTACGCAAAATCATATTCGTTCGAACAAAGCCCTTATGGTTCGGTAACGATAACCAAGTCGCAGAGCAGACTTATTTGGCTCACTGTGTTAGCGTACGTTTTTGCATTTATTTTTCCTCCGATTTCGATAATTTGTTCTGCAGCCGGGATAACCGTAAGTCTTAGTAACGGAGACGTGGCTATGAAAAAACGTTTTATCGCATCTATGATCGTTGCTGTCGTGTTGGCTGTGATTTTAAGTTTAAGCTATATACTGACTAACGGTTGATCTTTTTCTACCGGGAAATTTTGTATCAATTATCGCCATACGGTATAGCGATTTTGTAACACATAAAAATAAGTAAAACGTAAAAACGGACGTAAGAATTTTACTTGCGTCCGTTTTTCGCATATAAAAAGTGCGATTCCCGGGCTGAGCCGAAAATCGCACCGAATGGTTGTTAATACGCTTTTCCGAAATAAATCTTTTTTGTAGCTTTTTTGCCGCAGCAAACGCATTTATCTCCGCAAGGCGTTTGATCGAACGGCATATTTCGAGTGGAAGCTCCTGTAATTTCTTTTATTTTGTCTTCGCATTCTCTGTCGCCGCACCACATTCCGAGAGCGAAGTTGCCGCTGTCTACTGCATCTTTAAGCTCGGCAGTATCCGATACTATCTTTACGTGAGAATCCCTGAAGGCAAGAGCCTTGTTATACATATTGGCCTGGATATCGGCTAAGAGTTTCGGTAGTTCGGTCGCAATATCGTCAAGACGTATGGTGAATTTTTCTTCGGTTTTGTCTCTGCGAGCTACCGTTGCCACTCCGTTTTCGATATCTCTCGGTCCTATTTCGATACGAACGGGAACGCCCTTCATTTCGTATTCGTTGAACTTCCAACCGGGGGTAAAATCTCTGTCGTCCAATTTTACTCTCGCTACAGACTTAAGCGCAATATATACTTCTCTGCATTTGTCAAGTACGCCGTCTTTATGCATAGCCACAGGGATTATAACCGCTTGTACGGGAGCTATGGCAGGGGGGAGACAAAGACCTCTTTGATCTCCGTGCGTCATAATTACTGCGCCGATAAGACGAGTGGACACGCCCCAGGAAGTCTGATAAGGCGCCTTTAATTTGCCGTCTTTGTCGAGATACTTTATATCGAAAGCTTCGGCAAAACTGTTACCGAAATAATGAGATGTACCGGATTGCAGACTCTTACCGTCTTGCATCATCGCTTCTATGGAATATGTTTCTTTTGCTCCCGCAAATTTTTCTTTTTCGCTCTTGCGACCGGTAAACATGGGTATAGCGAGAACATTGCGAGAAAACTCTTCGTATATGTTAAGCATTCTGAGCGTTTCTTCTCTTGCCTCTGCTTCGGAAGCGTGGAGCGTGTGACCTTCTTGCCACAAAAATTCGCTCGTACGCAAAAACGGACGAGTAGTCTTTTCCCAACGAACGACGTTTGCCCATTGGTTGATAAGTACCGGAAGATCTCTGTAGGACTGTACCCATCTGCGGTACATTTCGCAAATTATCGTCTCGCTGGTGGGACGAACAACCAACTTTTCGGGTAATTCCTGATCCCCGACGTGGGTAACTAACGCTACTTCGGGAGCAAAACCCTCCACATGTTCGGTCTCCTTTACGAGATAGCTGTAAGGTATCAGCATCGGGAAGTAAGCGTTTTCGTGTCCGCTTTCCTTAAACCTTTTGTCCAGTTCTCTTTGAATGACTTCCCATATCGCATAGCCGTACGGACGAATAACCATGGTGCCTTTTACGGGGCCGTAATCGACAAGCTCCGTCTTGAGTACTACGTCGGTGTACCACTGAGGAAAATCCTCGTGCATATCGGCAATATTCTTTACAAATTCTTTTTCTTTAGCCATAATAGACTCTCCGCTTCTTTATAAATCGTAGTATAACTATTTTGAGTAATTTTGTCAACTGTTTTGAGTTGAGGCACAGGACTGCGGCAGTCGAATAAGTTGGGTTTTCCGTCTAAAAATGCTGCTAATGCAGAGCTGGCGGTTATTTTTTTTGAGTAACGAGCGGCTCGTTCCGCCGTATATTCCTTGACGGGGGCGTAGCTTATGTAGTATAATAATTGGATGTAGGCGTATGCGTTGTGGAGGTATCGACAGTATGCGCCCGACTTACGGAGGATATATGCAAAATATTAGATTATTTTCCAGCGAAAGCGTTACCGAAGGACATCCCGATAAGATATGTGACCTTATTGCGGACAGTATTTTGGACGAGGCGCTCAGAGGCGACGAAAAGTCTCGAGTGGCTTGTGAGGTATGCTGCAGTACCGGCATGACATTGGTAATGGGCGAGTTTACTACTTCGCAGTATATAGATATTCAGCGCATCGTACGTGGCGTTATCAAAAGCATCGGATACAATGATCCTAAGTTGGGATTCGATTATCACAATTGTGCGGTTCTTACTTATATCAACGAGCAGTCACCCGATATTTCTATGGGCGTAAGCGACTCAATGGAAAGCAAAAAATCGGGAGATCCGTACGATCTTATAGGCGCAGGCGATCAGGGCATGATGTTCGGTTTTGCTTGTACCGAAACCGAAGAACTTATGCCGCTCCCTATTGCTCTTGCGCATAAGTTAACAAAAAAATTGACCGAGGTAAGAAAAAACGGCGTAATAAACTATCTTCGTCCCGACGGTAAGGCGCAAGTCACTGTGGCATACGACGGATTTAAGCCTCTTTACGTGGACACCGTAGTCGTTTCGGCTCAGCACGACGACAGCGTAAATATAGAATCCGTGCGAAACGACGTAGCGAAAAAAGTTATAGAGGAAGTTATCCCCAAGGAGCTTTTGCGACCTCAAACGAAGATTTACATCAATCCTACCGGAAGATTCGTTATCGGCGGTCCTGCTGGAGACAGCGGCGTTACAGGAAGAAAAATCATCGTGGATACTTACGGCGGCATGTGTCCGCACGGCGGCGGAGCTTTTTCCGGAAAAGATCCGACAAAAGTGGACAGGTCGGCATGCTATTACGCAAGGTACGTATGCAAAAATATAGTAAAAGCCGGATTGTGCGATCGTATAGAGCTTCAGGTGGCTTATGCCATAGGCAGAGCGCACCCGGTTTCCGTATGCGTCAACACATTCGACACGGGTAAAGTCAGCGATTCGCAGATTACCGAAATTATCGCAAAGGAATTCGATTTCCGTCCGGCTGCAATTATAGACAAGCTCGAACTTCGCAAACCCATATATGCGGCTACCACCAATTACGGTCACTTCGGTAAGAGCGATTTGCCGTGGGAACAGACGGATAAAGCGGACGAATTAAGAAAATATTTAGGATAATGAAGTTAAAAGGCAGCGTCGAAGAAATTCGTTTTCGTAACGAGGAAAACGGTTATACCATAGCGACTATCGACTCCAGAGGCGAGCCGATAGTCGTCGTGGGTGCGTTTCCGCCGGTAGTCGAGGGCGAAGACATCGAAGCCGAAGGCGAATTTGTAACGCACCCTAGGTTCGGAAGACAGTTTAAAGCGGAAAAGGTAGTTCGAATCGCCCCCGACACGCCGGACGGGATAGTCAGATTTTTGGGCAGCGGACTGATAAAGGGCGTTGGACCTAAAACTGCGCTTGCAATAGTGTCGACGTTCAGGAGCAACGCTCTCGACGTTATAGAGCGGTCTCCGACCTCTCTTACGGTTATACGAGGCATTTCCAAAGCCAAGGCGTTGGCTATTCACGAAGAGTACATTAAAAACAAAATAATACAAGACGCCGTTATGTACCTTCAAGCGCAAGACATTGCGCTCGGTACCGCTCTGAAGATTTACAAAATTTACGGCGAGGAAACTATAAAAATCGTTTCCGAAAACCCGTATCGCATGATAGAGGACGTTGACGGAATAGGGTTTAAGATAGCGGACAGGATTGCGGTAAAACAAGGATTGCCGATAGACAGCACTTTTAGAATCAGGGCAGGAATTGCGCACGCACTATCCGAAGCCGAAGAAGCCGGCAATACGTTTTTGCCTAAGGAGGAACTCGTAGATGCGGCAAGCCTCGTGTTGGACGTCGATAAGGAAGAGGTAGACAGACAGGTCGACGCTTTGGTCATTGACGTTAAGCTTAAACGGGCGGACGTAGACGGATATGATGCAATATTCCGACGAAACGTTTTTCAAGCGGAAAACGGATCGGCAAGCGGTCTTTTACGTTTGATAAGGGAATCGGACAAGATAACTTACGATGTGACCGAAGATATAAAGCATTTCGAACAGGTCGGAGGCATCAAGCTGCACGAACTTCAGAAGGAAGCGGTAAAAACTGCCGTAACTTCCGGCGTATCGATTATAACAGGTGGTCCCGGAACAGGAAAAACCACTGTGATAAAGTGCATAATCGATATTGCGGAAAAGCTTGGATTTAAGACAATGCTACTGGCTCCTACCGGCAGAGCGGCAAAGAGGATGAGCGAAAGCACCGGGAGAGAAGCTGCGACTATTCACAGGGCTCTTATGCAAGGCGTGGGGATTAACGATTTTAAATCGGAGACGACTCCGCTTAAGTGTAATCTCGTGATTGTAGACGAGGTTTCCATGGTGGATGTGTTTTTGCTTAATATGTTGCTCAAACGTTTGGCGTCGGGCACGAGATTGGTTATGGTCGGCGACAAAGATCAGCTCCCATCCGTAGGCGCAGGCAACGTCCTTTCCGACGTACTTAAGTGCGGTCTTGTCGCTACGGCAATGTTGTCTAAGGTATATAGACAGGGAGACGGCAGTTCTATTGCCGAATCGGCGCATGCGGTGAATAACGGAATCATGCCGTCGCTGAGTAACAAGAGTTCGGACTTCTTTTTCGTAAGGTGTTCGGCGCCCGAAAAAATAGCTGCCACGGTGGTGGACCTTGCGGCGAGGCGAATACCTAAATATCTGAACGTAGACGCACAAAAAATACAAGTGCTTTGTCCGCTTAAAAACGGAGTATGCGGCACGATAAATTTGAACTCGCTGCTCAGAGAGCAGATGAATCCGCACGGCGAGCAGCTGACATGCGGAGACGTGATATTTCGAACGGGCGACAAAGTTATGCACGTAACCAACAATTATCAATTGTCATGGGTACGAAACAAGCCTTATTACGAAACGGGCGAAGGCGTGTTTAACGGAGATGCGGGTATCGTTACTGCAGTTAAAGACAATGACATTTTTGTAACGTTAGACGACGGACGGGAGATAATATATACGCCGGATATTCGCAGTCAGCTTATGCCTGCTTACGCCATTACCGTTCACAAAAGTCAGGGTAGCGAATACGAAGGAATTATAATGCCTGTCGTAGGCGGCAGTCCGATGATGATGACGAGAAATTTACTCTATACTGCCATAACGAGGGCAAAAAGATTTGTAGCTATGGTGGGCGAAGAGTATAACTTAAAACGAATGGTGGAAAACAATTATATTGCCAAGCGATACAGTGCGCTGAGCGCTTTTATGAGGGAGACGGACAAGCAGAGCAAGACGTTGTTTTTTGAGTAAAGCGACTTGCAAAAAATTCGTTTTTAACGATAACGGAGGAGAGTTTATGTTGACGGTAAAGGAAAGAGATAACGATTATACCGAGGCGGCGCTTAAGGAACTTAACGGAACGCTCGGGGAAAACGAGAGAGTTCTTATCATGGACGACGACGGTCGTCCCATCGGTTTTTCGGTGCTTGCGCTTGACGGAAAGGACGTGCTTATCAGACAAGTGTATGTAAAAAACGATTACGATTTCAGATTTTTCGATCTGCTTGCTAGATCTACGCTGAATTTCGTAAATTTGTTCGACGTGCCTATGACCGTCAAAGTAAAAGCGGATGACTATTACAAACCTTTTGGTTTCGAGGCGGAAGCCGACGGCTATATGTATGTAAAAAGCGACAAAATAACTTTTAAGGGAAGCCTTTGCGGCGGACATTAGGGAAATATTATATATGGGAAATTTTATAGAAGAGATAATCGAAAGCGATCTCAAAGAGGGCAGATGTCAATCTGTAGTTACACGATTCCCGCCCGAGCCTAACGGTTACCTTCACATAGGTCACGTTAAGTCTATTTGTCTTAATTATTACGGAACTGCGGTAAAATACGGCGGTAAGTTTAATTTGCGTTTTGACGACACCAATCCTGCAAAAGAGGACGACGAATTTGTTAAGTCTATCATAGCGGACGTAGCGTGGCTCGGAGCGGATACGTCGAGAGTACTTTTTGCGTCCGATTACTTTGATGAAATGTACGAAAAAGCCGTATTGTTGATAAAAAAAGGCAAAGCGTATGTCGACGATATGACGCCGGAGCAAATTAAGGAAACGAGAGGTACTCTTACCGAGCCGGGCGTAGAGAGCAAAAACCGCAATCGTCCTATAGAAGAAAGCTTAAAACTTTTCGAGGATATGAAGAACGGTCTTATCGAGGACGGAGCGTTGACGCTCAGGGCAAAAATCGACATGGCTAGCCCTAACATCAATATGCGAGATCCTATTTTGTACAGAGTTCTTCATGCCGAGCATCACCGTCAAGGCAATAAGTGGTGTATATATCCCATGTACGATTTCGCTCATCCTATCGAAGATGCGGTAGAAGGTATAACTCATTCTATATGTACGCTGGAGTTCGAGGACCACAGACCTCTCTACGATTGGGTAGTGACGGAGTGCGAGTACAAAAATCCGCCGCACCAGTATGAGTTTGCACGTCTTAATATTAAGCGTACGATAATGAGCAAACGTTACCTCAAGAAGCTTGTGGAGAGCGGCGCCGTAGACGGATGGGACGATCCTCGTATGCCGACTATCGCAGGACTGCGAAGAAGAGGTTACACGCCGTCCGCATTAAAAACTTTCTGTGAAAACATAGGCGTCAGCAAAGCGAACAGCGAAGTGGAAACCGGCTTTTTGGAAAGCTGCATAAGAGACGAGCTTAATAACGAAGCGGAAAGAGCAATGGCTGTAACCGAACCGCTTAAGTTAAAGATAGTCAATCGTCCGGATGATTGGAGCGAGGAACTCGATTTTGAGATAAATCCTCTGAAAGGTGACGGTCTTACACGAAAGATAACGATAAGTAACGAACTTTATATCGAACGAACGGATTTTGAAGTAACTCCGCCGCCGAAATTTAAGCGACTTGTTCCGCAAGGCACCGTCAGACTTAAAAGCGGATATATAATTAAGGCGGTAGGATACGAGGTCAAGGACGGTAAGGTGGTTTCCGTAAATGCGGAAATCATCGAGGGTACCAAGTCCGGGCAGGATTGCGCTGTCAAGACCAAAGGCGTTATTCATTGGGTAGACGCTAAGAATTGCGCTAAGGCACAAATGCGTATATATGATTATTTGTTGAACGACAGCGAGGAAAAAGTGGATTTTTCGGAGAGAATGAACGCTGACTCACTGACGATATGCGACGGTTACGTCGAAAAATATTTGGAGACCGCACCAAAGCTTAAGTCTTTTCAGTTCCTTCGAATGGGGTATTTTTGCAGGGACAGCAAAAGCGATGACGTGGTTTTCAATAGGGTAGTTAGTCTGAAAGACGGATACAAAAAACAGTAAAGGCAGGATATTTTATCATGAAAAACATAGACAGTTATACTTTAAGAAAAATGTGGACGACTTTTTATGCGGAGAGGGGTCACGCTATTATTTCTTCCGCTTCGCTTATACCCGAAAACGATCCAACCGTATTATTTACGACTGCGGGAATGCATCCGCTCGTTCCCTACCTTCTGGGAGCTAAGCACCCGGCAGGCAATAGGCTGGCGGACGTTCAAAAGTGTGTTCGTACGGGAGATATAGACGAAGTCGGCGACGCAAGCCACTGCACGTTCTTTGAGATGCTCGGAAACTGGTCGCTCGGTGACTATTTTAAAAAGGAGCAAATAGCTTGGAGCTATGAGTTCCTTACCGATCAGAAGTATCTCGGTATAGATCCTAAGCATCTTGCCGTTACGGTTTTCGCAGGCGACGAAAACTGCCCGAGAGATGATGAGAGCGCAAAACTCTGGGAACAGTGCGGTATAGATAAGAGTCGTATATTCTTTCTTCCCAAGGAGAATAACTGGTGGGGACCGGCAGGAGTTACCGGTCCGTGCGGACCGGACAGCGAAATGTTCTACGTAGCCGACGTTCCTGACTGCGGCGACAAGTGCGACCCTTCGTGCGATTGCGGCAAATATTTGGAAATTTGGAACGACGTATTTATGCAGTACAATAAGACTGCAGACGGAAAGTTTGAGCCGCTCAAACAAAAAAACGTCGATACGGGAATGGGATTGGAGCGTACTCTTTGTATCTTGCAGGGCAAAAAAAGCGTATACGATACAGACATTTTTGTACCTATAATCAATAAGATACGAGAACTTGCCTCCGTGTCCGATCAAAAGGCAGAACGAATCGTCGCAGATCACATAAGAACTTCGGTGTTTATTATCGGTGACGAAAAGGGCGTTACGTGTTCTAACGTTGACCAAGGATATATACTCAGAAGGTTGCTCAGAAGAGCTATTCGTTTCGGTCGTCAGCTCGGCTTCGAGGGCAATGCGCTTAAAGAAATCGCACTTACCGTTATAAACATATACAGAGACGTTTATCCCGAAATAGCAGCCAACGAAGGTCGCATAATAGAAGAGATAACGCTCGAGCAGGAGCGATTCGAAAAAACGCTTTCTACCGGCATGAAAGAATTTGAAAAACTGGTTCATTATCAGCAAGGAGACACGATTTCCGGTAAGGCGGCTTTCCGCCTTTACGATACGTACGGTTTCCCTGTAGAAATGACCGAAGAACTTGCCAAAGAGCACTCGTTAAAGGTGGACGTAGAAGGCTTCCACGCAGCTTATAAGGAGCATCAGGCAAAGAGTCATGCAGGAGCCGAACAAAAGTTTAAGGGAGGTCTTGCCGATCATACGGAGGCGATAACCCGACTTCATACGGCAACGCACCTTATGCACAGGGCGTTAAAAGAAGTATTGCACGACGAAAACGCAAACCAAAAGGGAAGCAATATTACCGAAGAACGTTTGCGCTTTGACTTTACTTTCCCGAGAGCGCTTACTCCCGAAGAAATCAAAGAGGTAGAGGACAAAGTAAACGAAGCAATAAAAGCAGACGTGGAAATCACATGTGAAGAGATGACTGTTGACGAAGCGAAAGCGCAAGGCGCAGTAGGCTTATTTACCTCTAAGTACGGCGAAAAAGTAAAAGTATATACTATGGGAAAATATTCTAAAGAGATCTGCGGCGGACCGCATGCAAAGCGTACCGGCGAGCTTGGACATTTCCGTGTTGTAAAGGAACAGTCTTCTTCTGCCGGAGTAAGAAGAATTAAAGCAGTACTTGAATAAAAAACTTATATGCGTATCGGTGTTTTTGTGACGGCTGAATCGAAAGACGGTACAAGACGGAGCAAACAACGGAGGGCTGCTTGCAGGTACGTAACGGAGCAAGAAAAACGCATAAAATATAAGCCTTATATTTTATGCGTTTTGCAATAAACCAGGGGCGATTTTACAAGCTGCTTGCGATATTTAGCACTTAATAATGTAAGCGTTAACGATTTAAAGCAAGCTGCATGTCGCCGCTGTTTCGCAGGTGCAAGCCTAACGATACAGAAAGGACGGGAAGTATTATGGCAGATAACGAATCTCAGGAAATGCATCTCGAAACGCTTCTGAGAATTCAAAAGCGAGGTGTAAACGTAAGGGCTGTCGACGTCGCTGACGAGTTGGGTTACAGTAAGCCGAGCGTGTCCAGGGCTGTAAGTGTTTATGAAAAAGAGCTGTTACATAGTTGTTCGCTCGGACGGAGTTATCGAGCTTACCGAACCGGGACGGTCGAAAGCCGAAAGCGTCTTATCTCGACATGAGGTTTTGACTAAAGCTTGTGAAAAAATCGGACTCGCTTTTTGAGTTGGCAGAGGAAAACGCATGTAAGGTCGAGCACGTTATTGCGCAAGAAGGCATTCGATGAGATAAAAAACATTTCGATTTGTAACGTCACTATAAAATGCGAGTATCAGCCGTTTGGAAAAAGGGTATCCATTCGTTATAACGGCGTCGTAATTCCGGGGAAATTAAAGATGAAGTACGTAAGAATAACCAAAGAGAATATTGACCAGGAACATATTTGCTGCGCAATGTCCGGGAATCAGAGTCTGGCGAAAAAGGAGTGGTTAAAACGACGATTTGACGAAGGGCTTGTATTTTACCGCAGCGAAGATAGAGGTAAATGTTTTATTGAGTACATTCCTGCCGAAAACGCATGGGTTCCTATCGATGCCGACGGTTACTTGTATATAGACTGTTTGTGGATTGCAGGGGAAATGAAAGGAAAGGGGTATTCTAACGACTTGCTCGGCGAATGTATCAAGGACGCTAAAGAGCATAATAAAAAAGGCGTTTGTATTCTTACGGCAGAGGGACGAAAAAGAGAGTTTCTTTCCGATGCGGAATATCTGAAGCACAAGGGCTTTTCGATAGCGGATAAATCGGATTGCGGCATTACGCTTATGTATCTGCCTGTCGTTTCCGACGCCGTGCCTCCGAAATTTTGTGAATGCGCCAAACACCCGACTGTTAGTGAGACGGGGTTTGTTTTGTATTATACCGATCAATGTCCGTTTACGTATTACTGGGTGCCGAGAGTGACGGAAGCGGCAAAAGAACACGGCATCCGCTTTACTGCCATACATGTTACAGATAAAGAATCTGCAAGACATGTGCCGTCGCCGGTTACGACTTACGCATTGTTTAGGGACGGAAAGTTCGTCACTCATGCGATACAGTCTGACAAGAAATTTCTTGCTCTGGCAGGCGTAAAAATCGGTTGACGTATCCATATCCTGTGACGTATCCATATCCTGTGAACGCTTAGCTCTCTGCGGTTTATCGTTATTTAGGGATTCCATTCGACGTTCCGGTTTATTTAGGTAAGAAAACCTCGAAGCTGTGCCGGGTGTACTGCGAGCGGCTGTTAACGCTGCATAAATCGGGGCGCCTCCGTAAAGATGTTAGTGATGATAGTCGTAGAACGTTCTTTTATCGGCTATACTAAAGCAAGCGGGGTTAAGTAAACCTGATTACGAAAAATAAATACGTATTTGCATTTTTATGACGACAGGGGGATGTAAACTCCGAACAAAGCTGAGAATCGAATTTGTTTGCGGGGAGTTTTCGACTGTATGTCGGCGTTGTTTGGGCGCAGCATTTTTGATTAGAGGGATGATTATGAGTAGTAAGTACGATACTCTGTGGAAATGGATCTGCGATTACGCAAACAACGATATAAAATTAAGCTACGACGAAATCGAAAAAATTGCCGGTATTCCTATAGACCATTCCTTTTTAAAATTTAAAAAGGAACTGATTCAATATGACTATGAGGTTGTAAAAATTTCCATTAAGGACAAAACGGTTTTATTTAGGAAAATCAAGTAAAAAGTCTGGGCTGAACGTTTTATCGTCAAGAATTATTCGATTTTACATTTTTGTATAGCCGTACCAGATGCGGCGCACGCTGTGCCATCTAAAACCGATATTTTTTAGGGCGGAGCGGATAGCCTCGCACGGCTTGCCGCTGAAGTTAATTTCAATACTGTTAAATTGATTGTTTTTTGCGATAGTGTAATTCATTTTTTTTGTCTCCTATGAAAATTAAAAATTTTTTTGTAAGAATGGTTGACTTTTTTAATTGTTCCGCATATAATAAGAGACAGACAACGCAAGCACAGCGGTGCGGAAATCTTCCGCTATGCTTTGTATTTGCGTTTCTGTTTTTCCCCGTTTAACTGTTTCTTGTTTGCTGACGTGAACAGTTAAACGGCTTTTTTATTTACTTGCTATATCGAAGTTATTTTCTTCTTTGAATTTTCCGACAGCCCATCGAATAAACCCGGCTCGGCTTTTTCCGCTCGATTTTATAACGGCGTCAATTCCTGCCAGTTCTGTGGGCTTAAATTTTGTTGTCCAAGTTGTACGATCGCCCTTGTGCGCTTCTCTGTATTTTTTGTCGGCGGCTTTTTGTGCCTCACTTCGTGCCATAACTCAGCCTTCCTCGACTTCGAGCTTAATTCCACAATCCGACAAAGCCGCTACCGCTTCGGCGTCGAGTCTGCGAGCGTGTGTAAGTTCGAGTAATTTAATAATCGCTGAAACGAGATTGTCAGGGGGGGGGATATTCTCAAATCTTCTACGGTGTCTTGTGTGTTCTTAATATTTTTTTTAATGTTCATACGTTTAACTCCTTGACTTAATTTATTTTTTTGATATATTATAGACAACCTAATCGGCGAGGGGCTTTCGCCCCTGCCTTTCGGTCTGGTGGTTATTTACCGCTTTGCTGAGCCTTGCTAACTTTTACGGTTACGCTTTCAACTTTGCCGTCTTTGTCGTAAGTTACTTTTATGTAGCTTATCTCATAGCAAGGCTTTTTTTCTTTTGCCGGATTCTCATCTCGATTAGCATTAACTGCTATTGCATCTGAAATATTTTCTTAACATTTCCTTGCAATTTTTTAGTAAGAGATTTCGCCATTTAGTAACACTTTTTTAGTAACAAAATTTAGTAACAAGCACCTGTTTTTGAGCATAGAAAAAGCCGAGCGATTAAACGCCCGGCAGTTTCTTCTTTTTGCCGTCCAAATCGACTTTTATGCCGAAATAATCGTTAGAAAGGAAAATACGAACTCTAACTCATCGTCAGGGTTCGTATTATTCCCTAATGGCGGGACTAACAAAGTTCAGATTGAACTAATAATAAATAAAAACCTATCACTAGAATTTTGCTAATTATTAAGTAAAACGCTTGCATTTTATGAGCGTTTTTGTTATATTATATTGTAAATAAGTTAACTAACTAATTAACGAGGTTTTAATGAGAAAAAACAAAGAGTTCGGGGAATATTTAGAACAATGTCGTGGTTCTACAACTATACAACATCTTGCCGATATTTATGGTTGCACACGAGTGTATATGTGGGATATTTTACATGGCAATGTAAATCCCCCACAAGACTTTTATAAGGTTGAAAATATAGCTAATGAATTAAAATTACACAGTTCACAAAAAAATAAGCTATACGATAAAACGGCATTGAAAAATGACATTCCCATAGATATAAAACAAATAATAATTGATAATCCAAATTTAATTAAAGATTTAAGAGAGAAGAAAGAAAAAGGAGAAATAAAATGAGAAGTATTGAAGAAAAAGTTGAAGAACATTATAAAAAAATGTTGGAAACTTATCAAATTCGGCATTATGGAAAAACTGAAGAAATAAACCCTACAATAACAAAGGCATTAAAAGATGCCAACTCTAAATCCGGTGGGAATGGAAATAATTTCCCTGATATTCAAGTCCTTTTTGAAAATCAACATGCTAGACGAATTCCCGTAATGATAGAAGCTAAGGGTGAAAAAAATAAGTTAGAAAAGTTAACTAAAGATGGAATGATTGAAGGTATTACGTATTATCAAGCAGATGTAAAAAATAAACAAGGCGTCATAATTCATAAGTTGGGTGATGCAAATTATTCTAGCATAGTAAATTATGCTGTTAATGGTGCTGTGCATTATGCCAATGCCATATTGGACAGTAAAGGTTATGATGAAGTAATTGCCATAGGTATTAATGGGACAGAACTAAATGCTGATGGAAGTGTAAAAGATGCACAATGTAAAGCATATTATATTTCAACAAAAAACAATAGATTGCCAAAGCATATAATTGAACTTGATAATGATTTATCGTTACTAAAGTATTCAAACTCAGAAAAGTTTTGTAATATATTGGATAAACTTGTATTAAGCGAAAAAGAAATCGAACAACTAACTCAAAAAGCTGAAATAACACTAGAATCTAAAATAAAGGCAATACATCAAAGTCTTTATGATAGCGATAGATTTAAGACTGCTTTATCGACTAATGAAAAATTATATTTATTTTGTGGCTTAATAATGGCTGGATTGAAGACACAAAATCTTGTTCCACTAACGTTGTCTGATTTTAAAGGGAATGATGATAACGATGACAACGATGGAACAATTATAATTAAAAGAATAAAATCTTTTTTAAATAAGAAAAATTGTTCATCTGATAAAGTAAAAATGATATGCGGATTGCTTAATCCGGTTTTTGAAAAGCCAATACTATGGAAAGCTATAAATGGCGAAAGTGCCATTAAAAATTTATTTAATCAAGTTAATACAGATATTATCCCATGTTTAGAAAGTAATTTACATTTGGACTTTACGGGTAAAATTTTAAATTCTTTAAATGATTGGGTGTCTATTGAAAACGACATTGCTAATGATGTAGTGTTGACTCCAAGATATGTTACAAGGCTTATGGCAAAACTTGCAAGAACTGATATGAACTCATTTGTTTGGGACAGAGCAATGGGCTCTGGTGGGTTTTTAGTGTCAGCAATGGACATTATGATAAAAGATGCTCAAAGTAAAATAAAAGATGAAGATAACTTAAAAGAAAAGATTACTCAGATAAAACAAAAGCAATTATTAGGAGTTGAAATTTTAGGAAATATTTATATTCTTGCAATTCTTAATATGATTTTGATGGGTGACGGTTCTTCTAATATGGTTCATGGCGACGGTCACAAATATACGGGCGCATCTTCAAGTTTTCCGGCAACAGTATTTTTGCTAAATCCACCTTATTCTGCGCCAGGGAAAGGATTTAATTTTGTGGAGGAAGCTCTTTCTAAAATGACAACAGGATATGCTTGCATTTTGATACAGGAAAATGCCGGCTCTGGAAATGGTTTGCCTTATACCAAAAGAATTCTTAAAAATAATACATTATGTGCATCTATTCACATGTCAGATATTTTTTGCGGAAAGTCTTCTGTCCAAACTGCAATATATTTATTCAGAGTAAATAGACCACATGAAAAAGATGATTTGGTTAAATTTATTGATTTTTCAGAAGATGGATATTCAAGGCAAAATAGAAAAAAATCTAGTCAAGAAGTAAATCTTAGAGATACGGACAATGCAAAAGCGAGATATGAAGAAATAGAAGCAATTATTCTAGGGAAAAAGCCAAAAACTAATTATTATACAAAAGAAAATGGTTTGTACATTGAAGATACAATTTCATTAGACGGTAATGATTGGACATTCTCTCAACACAAAAAAATTGATACAACTCCTAAATTAGAAGATTTTAAAAAGACAGTTGCTGATTATTTGGCTTGGAAAGTGTCAACTTTCTTAAAGGAGGAATAAATGCAATATAAAAATTTTAAATTAAAAGAGCTTTTTATTTCTCAAA
>ULUT01022845.1_pt1 | contig 24439 bp, 22 predicted proteins | sample 1958691 | NCBI WGS metagenome assembly ULUT01 (sample SAMEA4835766, study PRJEB28245) | human gut metagenome | biome: gut microbiome; material: fecal sample | place: Denmark | collected 2008 | reverse complement strand
CAATACCTGCACCGCCTGCGATATTGCCCAGTGTTACCGGGAGCAGGTTTTTCAGCAGGAAGCTTGCAAGTGTCAGGGCATCCCCACTGACTCCATATTTCGGCATGGTCAGAAGCCCAGATACCCCAAAATAAATATCTGCGATACTGTGCTCAAACCCACAGAGTACAAACAGCATGACCGGCCAGAAGCTCATCAGGAGCTTACCGGATACCTTCTTCGCTGCAAAAGCTCCCCACACCGCTACACAGACCAGGATATTGCAGAGAACACCTCTGGCAAAGGCTTCTGGAAAAGTCTGATTCACTCTCGTCAGTGCGGCTGCCACCATCTTTTCAGCAAGCCTGCCATCATAGAGTCCCGGGATTCCGGCATATACTACCATCACTGCCACAAAGGAAGCACCGATAAAATTGCCCGCAAATACGAAGAACCAGTTCTTCAGCATTTCTGTCAGTTTAATCTTCTTTTCCAAAAGAGAGATAATGATCAGGTTATTTCCGGTAAACAGCTCACTTCCGGCGATCAGCACCATCGCCATACCGGCAGGGAATACACAGGCACTTAACAGCCTTGCCACAGAAGGATTCTCTATCGTTGCTGAGGCTGTCGTTGATGCGATCCCCGCAAAGCCGATATAAATGCCGGCAAAAATACCAAGCACAAGCATCTTGAAGGCTGACAGTCTTACCTTGTGGAGTCCGATCTCCACAAAATTCTTTGCTATTTCCAAAGGCGAATGCATAACTTCATTCCTTTCTTCTTCAAATCTACAGGAAAAAAGCCTGCAGAATCCCTTCCGCAGGCCTTTCTACTTATTTTAGTATACAACATTACAGATTAATATTCAATGCCTCATAGGGGATCTCTACTCCAATATATCCGGATGCATAAGGTCCATATTCATAAGGCGAATACTCGATCACAATTCCATCTGTCCCATACCGCATCAGCATATCCAGCGATGCGTTATCGTAAAGGTCTGCATAGGCGGCATCCTCACTGTCCCAGCCGAAATAAGGATCCGGATTGTCCTTCCAGTTCTGTACACTGTACTGTGCCACAATATCCTTAAACTCCTCTACACTTCCCTGATACAGATCTGCCAGTGTCTTTTCCTCTCCTGTAGTCAGATCAAACAGATAATGACTGCGATAGGGATAGCCATGGGCACCGCCAGTATATTCATAACCGCTGTAATCCACTGTCAGATAGTCTGCTCCAAGCACTTCCACCCGGCTCAGTTCATTATCATAAGATAAAGGATACATGCTCCTGGAATATCCATCCAGTTCGTCATTCCCGGTCAGATAAGAGAGCTCCTGTGCTGCTCCATCTTCCGCATACCGGATATCCCCTTCCCAGATCTCCTTCAGGGTCTCATTGATCCGTTCTGCCTGCTCATAGGAGGGATCCAGCTTAAAGCATTCCTGATAATACTCATAAACATCGATGTCATAGCTGTCACTAACCACTGTTTTTTTAATGCCTTCTACTGTTCCATACTGTCTGAAATCACGTTTCTCATCCCATACAGAAAGGTATGCTCCGGGATAAGACTTTCCCCCGGCCGGGGTTTTCCCGATTTCGTCTTCTGAAAGCACAGCCCAGCCAATGCTGTCCTCTTCCATGGCAGCAAAATAATACCTTCCCTGATAAACATCAAAACCACTGACTCCTGCAGTGATCGTATTCATCGGCGGTCCGGCAAGTCTTCCCGCCTCATACAGAAAGGTTTCTTCTCCTGTCTTAAGCTCATAGCTGTAGATCTGTTTCCTGTCGAATACTTCCCTTTCTTCCTGTTTTTCCTCACTCTGATAATAGTACAGCTTATCCTCTGTAAGCTTTAACGGTATTGCCCTTTTATCCTCTGACTTCTCATTCCAGGTAAAGAGTGTCTGCTCTTCCCCTGTTCTATTATCATGCAGGATCAGACTTCCATCATACAGATCATATCTGTCCTCTTCCGGGTAATCTGTGTAGCTATATACCGTATAATCACTGTTTACCTCATCCACATCATACGTATCCTGAAGCAGTGCAGATTCCCAGAGAAGATTTCCATCCGTATCATAGCTGATCAGACGGTTTCCCTCACTGTCAAAGGTGATCAGTTCACCGCATGATTTCAGTGACTCCAGTGCTCTTTTCCAGTTTGCATAAATGCTTCCTTCTGCAAAGCCCGGAAGCTCTGCAAGCTTCTGATACCTGTCTCCCTGCTGCCAGCCCTCTGACGTTTTCGTAAAATCGATGACCTTTGTTTCGGAGGAATTATTAAAATTCGCATAATCTTCCATCACGTACTCTACGATCAGGCTTCCGTCCACGTACTCCATCTGCAGTGCCCAGCTCATCGTGTCATCAATATCCAGGAGTACTGTTTCCTCTCCGTCCTCTACCGCACACAGCCTGCGTTCCAGCTCTCCGCTGTCTGTGCTTTCGGAATTCTGCTCCTGATAAACAGCCACAAACACTATTCCGTCCCCATAGACTGCACTCTGCACATAATATCCTTCCCCGGCTTCGTACAAAAGGTCTGCTGTGCCATCCGGCTGCACACCTACGACCTTCTTCCTTCCTGCAAGGAGCAGCACATCCTCTGCCTGATCTTCCCTGCCGGTTTCGTCCTCTGCGCTCAGATCCTCATCTGCCTGTGCATCTGTCTGTCCTGCTTCCTGCTGCTTCACTTCGCCTTCTGCTCCTGCCGGTAAATCTGCATCAGCTTTTCCTGTACAGCCTGCAGATACAAATATTACTGCCAGCAGGATCGCCAGAAACCAGCCCTGTTTTCTTTTCCATGTACACTTCATCTTTATTCCCCTCTGTTATGCGGTTTCTTTGGATTTCAGTGTAACATAGAAAGGCTAAGAACTCAATGAATTTGATTATGAATAAATGTTCAAAAACTGCATATACAATAAAATAATTACTTGTGATTTTATTGTCCCCATGCTATAATACTCAGAAATAATTTCATATTATAGCCTGAAACAATGATTGTTTTCCCGCTCCCCTTAATGGTATAATATGAATAAGAAAATAAATTCTGGTCACTCATCAATACAAAAGGAGGAAATTTCCATGGCTGTATTAGCAAAACCTGTTAATAAAATATCCATCATCAAAAGGCAAAATTCCTCTCAATTCGTTCAGGAATTCAATACCAACAAGGTATCCGGTGAATTTCTTGATTCCTGTAAAAAGGCGGCAAATCTCTTTGCAAAACGAAAGTAATTTTCACCCTCATACACATATAGAATATTTTAATCCTGATGTGACATCATTGGCAAAAGCATATCAGGATTTTTCGTCTGCCCTTTCTCATTTCCATGCGGGAAAATATTATGATTCTTTTGATGATTTCATAAAAAAAGAAGCTGTTCAATATCAAAACTCTGGTGATGGCGTCTCCTATGTGGTCTGGAATGTTTTTTATGATGATACCGGTCAGGAAGAAAAAAGAGAAATTGTTGCCTACTATACACTTTCCACAACCTCCATCCCCTACGAAGACCGGATACGTCTTGACCCAGATGAAGCTCAGAAGTACAACAAAGAGTTTGATATACAGATCTGTGGCATTCCAGCAATAGAAATCAAAATGTTTGCCGTCAATGAAAAATACCAGAATCTCTTCTACCAATATGACAACGAGGATCTTCCCATTGCTGCCTGGATTATGAGAAATATCATTTATCATACCAATTCTCTGTTAACCGACGTCATTGGTTTCAAAGCATTATTTCTGCATGCCATTCCTGAAGCAGAATCATTTTATCTAAAAAATGGTTTTCATCCAATGGAAATAAATATGAAACCACTCCATTCTGTCGACTCAGAATTCACACCCATGTATTTATCCCTTCGAGAAATTCATATGATCTATGATGACTGATGAAAATGACAAAAAGCCCCGTACCTGGTATGAAGCTTCCTGCGTTGTTTCATTTATAAAAACCAGATCAGTCAAACAAAATTTCATCCACCGTTACAAATTCGTACCCCTCCTTCAATAACTGATCCACTACCATGAGTGCAGCCTGCACGGTAGATTCATACTCATCATGCATGAGGATAATATCATTTTCTCCGGCTTTTGCCAGAATGCTTCTTGCGATACAGCCGGCATTGGATGAACACCAGTCAAGAGGATCCACAGTCCAGAGTACAGGGAACATATTCAGTTCTGTTTCAAAGGTTTTGTCCCATGCGCCATAAGGCGGCCTTACATATTCCGTCTCCTTTCCGGTAATATCATAAATCACCTGATTGGTTCTGATCAGTTCCTCCTTAAATGTATCTCTGTTGGAGGGGCGCAGCTGTACATGGCTGTAAGTGTGATTTCCAATCAGATGTCCTTCCTCGTCCATTCTTTCAATCAGCTCCGGATAGTTTTCTGCCTGTTCCCCGGTCACAAAAAAAGTAGCCTTCACCTTTCGCTCCAGAAGGCCATCCAGAAGCTGCTTCGTATATACCGGATGTGGACCGTCGTCAAAGGTGATGGCTATTTTCTTATTTTCAGGCCCTTCCACCTGTTCTGCATCTGCCAGTGTTTCCCGGATTTCCTCTCCTTCACAGAAAACTGCTGAAAAATCTGTTTTTCCCTGCCTCTTTTCCTGTTCTCCGTGCCAGGCATTAAGCAAAACCAGAGCAAGCAATAATAAAAGAAGCATACAGGACAGGATTCTTTTCGTAAGGCTCATGAAGGAAATCTCCCTCTTTTGCTCTCTTATCCTATCTATATGCTTCTGCATTTCTATCCATGTCTTTTCAGGGAAATATCAGCATCCTATATGCATCTTTTCCCGGAAAATTCCTGTTTTTTTACACTCTACACACCGATCCCAAGCGTCCTGATCAGAGCATAAACTGCTGCGCACAATACCACAGTAAGCAGCAGCATGGCAAAGATCTGCCCTCTTTTATCTGCCTCCTTCTGACTTATCGCACGTCTTCTTTTCTTCTCTGTTTTCTTTGGTTCTTCTGCTACATCAATAAATTCAAGTTCTTCTTTTTGCATATCACATCACCTCTCACAGCTATAACGTGATTATAGCAAAAATTTCTTCAAAAAAACTGTAGCCATTCTTAAAGCTGTCTAAAGATTTTCTTAAGGCAGCTCAGGCTGTAAATTCACTGTACAATGCCACATGGTCATAAATACACCGCCATGCACTGGTAGAATCGGCAGTCACACAGATATAACCGTTTCCGTTCTGATCCTCTCCATAGCTGGCTGCACAGTTTCCGGACTGCACCACATACCCGGTCTTGCCACAGACGATCTCTGCCCCGGTTTCCTTATCCTCGATCCGGCGCAGAAACCAGTTGGATATGGTAATCCCATCCGGGTGCTCTGCCGTAGCAGATGTCGTATAAGTATGTGCTGACATAACCTCTCTGCAAAGTGGATTATCCATCGCCGCTTCCATGATCATCGCCATATCATAAACTGTGCAGCGATGTGCCTCATCATATAATCCGACACAGTTGGTAAAATGTGCCGTGTCAGAAAGACCAAGCTTCTGCAGCTTTTCATTCATCAGCTCCACAAATGCCTCCTGACTCCCGGCCACATAGGTTGCCAGTGCCAGTGCAGCATCTGCGCCGGAGGGCAGGATCGTTCCATAGAAAAGATCCTGTACTGTCACCCTTTCATTCTCTGTGAAGCCCACACTGCTGCAGTCGTTACTGTAGCTGTAGTCTGTAATATCTATAGTGATCGTCACCTTATCGTCAAGATTCTTTTCCTCAATCTGCTCTGCTGCCACAAGTACCGTCAGGATCTTGGTCATGGATGCCGGATCAATGACCTGTCTGGCTGCCCGCTGTGCAAGGATCTCATTTTTCCTCAGATCGATAAAAATAGCATTGCTGCTGATGACCTCCTCGCTGACTGCTTTCATATCCGGCGATTCTGCTGCCTCATATATTTTATTTTCTTCAGGCTCTGCTGCCTGTACTTCTGCTGGCTCTTTCTGATCTGCTAAAGGTAAGGACTCCTCTGCTTCTGTTTCCGCCACTGCCTGAAGTTCTGCTGTTTCTGTCTGTACACCCTGCTGCTCTTTATTCTTATTTCTTTTTGAAATACCATTACCGATCAGAACAACCAGAACAGCTATAAAAACTACAGCTCCAATTGCACCAAAGCGGAAGTACTTCCGAAACAGTGCCTGCTGCTTCTTCTTACGCTTCATCTCTGCGAGCCGGCGCTGCCTTCTTTCTCTGGCTGCATCATATTCATCAAACTGCTCTTCCAATAATCAAACTCCTCTATATACACTGCTGCTTCCGCAGCCGCTTGTTTTCCTTCTGCGCACACAAAGAACAGGATAGCCTTACGGCTATCCTGCAATAAACTGATTCTTCTCTCCATCGTAGGTATATCCTATCCCGGAAAGTGTCTTCTGTATCTGCTCCTTATCCTCATCCAGATCCTCACACAGAGCATCCAGACTTCCATAAAAATCACGGAGCTTCATATTTATAATACTCAAAAGCATATCTGCGTCCTGCGGTAACATCCTGTAACCTCCTATCTGTTTCTGCAGTCCTTATGCTTTCTTCTCCACCCTGGCTGTAAGCTCTCCGTTCACTGCATCGATCAGGATCGTATCACCCTCATCCGTCTCATCAGCAAGGATCAGCTTGGCTGCCAGTGTTTCAACATATTTCTGTACATATCGCTTCAAGGGCCTTGCACCATAAACCGGATCATAGGCATTCTCCACGATCAGGTTCTCTGCTTCCGGAGTCAGCTTTACGGTAAGCTCCTTATCTGCAAGTCTCTTATTCAGGTCTGCAATGATAAGTTTAATTATGCCACCGATATTATCTCTGGTCAATGGTTTGAACAAAATCGTTTCGTCCAGACGGTTCAGGAATTCCGGTCTGAAGTGGGCACGCAGATCATTCATAACCTGCTTCTCCGCTTCTTCACTGATATTGCCCTTCTCATCAATTCCATCCAGCAGATAGGATGCTCCGATATTGGATGTCATGATCAGGATCGTATTCTTAAAGTCTACGGTACGTCCCTGAGAATCCGTGATACGTCCATCATCCAGTACCTGCAGAAGTACATTAAATACATCCGGATGAGCCTTTTCGATTTCATCAAACAGGACAACGGAATACGGTTTCCTCCTGACGGCCTCTGTCAGCTGTCCGCCCTCTTCATAACCAACATATCCAGGAGGTGCTCCGATCAGTCTGGACACAGAATATTTCTCCATGTACTCGCTCATATCGATACGCACCATATTGTTCTCATCATCAAACAGGGCTGCTGCCAGAGCCTTGGCAAGCTCTGTCTTACCTACACCGGTAGGTCCGAGGAACAGGAAGGAACCGATCGGCTTTCTGGGATCCTTGATACCTGCCTTGGAACGGATGATCGCCTCTGTCACCTTCGTAACACCCTCATCCTGTCCGATCACTCTCTTATGCAGCTCCTCATCCAGATGCAGTGTCTTGTTTCGTTCACTCTCCGTCAGCTTGGCAACCGGGATACCTGTCCATCTGGAAATGATCCTTGCGATCTCCTCCTCGGATACGCTCTCATGAACCAGGGAAAGATCCTTATTCTTTACGTTTGCTTCCTCGATCTCAAGCTGCTTCTTCAGGCTTGGAAGGGTACTGTAGTTCAGTTCACTGGCCTTGGCAAAATCACCCTCCCGCTGAGCAATCTCTATCTGATTATTAACATTTTCAATCTCCTCACGGAGCTTTGACAGCTTCTCAACGGAAGCCTTTTCATTCTCCCACTGTGCCTTTCTGTTACTGAACTCTTCCTTCAGCTCAGCCAGCTCCTTCTGAAGATCCTCCAGTCTCTCCTGACTGAGTCTGTCATCCTCCTTTTTCAGGGCGATCTCTTCAATTGAAAGCTGGTCGATCTTACGCTTCAGCTCATCCAGCTCTGTAGGCATGGAGTCCAGCTCCGTCTTAATCAGGGCACAGGCTTCATCCACCAGGTCAATCGCCTTATCCGGCAGGAACCTGTCAGAAATGTATCTGTGAGAAAGCACTGCTGCACTGACGAGGGCATTGTCCATGATCTTGACACCATGGTAGACCTCATATCTCTCTTTCAGTCCACGGAGAATGGAAATAGTATCCTCAACAGTAGGCTCCTCTACCATAACCGGCTGGAAACGACGCTCCAGTGCTGCATCCTTCTCAATATACTGACGGTACTCGTCCAACGTGGTTGCCCCGATACAGTGCAGCTCACCTCTTGCCAGCATAGGCTTTAACATATTACCGGCATCCAGTGCACCATCTGTCTTGCCTGCACCAACAATGGTATGCAGCTCATCAATGAACAGAATGATCTGTCCCTCACTGTTCTTCACATCCTCAAGAACCGCTTTCAGACGCTCCTCAAATTCTCCTCTGTACTTGGCACCCGCTACCAGTGCTCCCATGTCCAGTGCGAAAATCTTCTTATCCTTCAGTCCCTGCGGTACATCACCTTTCACAATACGCTGTGCCAGACCTTCTACAACTGCTGTCTTACCTACACCAGGCTCACCGATCAGAACCGGGTTGTTCTTCGTCTTACGGGAAAGGATACGGATCACATTCCTGATCTCGTTATCCCTGCCAATAACCGGATCCAGCTTCTGGTCTCTGGCTTTCTCTACCAGATCCTGTCCGTATTTGGTAAGTGTATCATAGGTCGCCTCCGGATTGTCGCTGGTAACTCTCTGATTGCCTCTTACCGTAGACAATGCCTGTAAAAACCGCTCTCTGGTGATGCCAAACTCCCGGAACAGCTCCTTCATGGAAGGACTCGGATACTTGATCATGGCGAGCATCAGATGTTCCACAGAGACATACTCATCTCCAAACACCTTCATCTCATCCTCAGCAGAGATCAGTACCTTGTTCAGATACTGCCCCACATAGGACTGTCCTCCCTGAACCTTGGTTCTCTTACTGATCATCTCTTCGACTTTGTTCACAAAGTACTGCTGGTTGATCTCCATCTTCTCGATCATTTTTAAAATCAGGCTGTCCTCCATAGTCAGCAGACTATAAAGAAGATGTTCCTGCTCTATTTCCTGATTGCCATAATCGCTGGCAATTTTCTCACATCCCTGTACGGCTTCCATAGATTTCTGGGTAAATTTATTGATGTTCATACGCACACCTCCTACTCATGTTCTATTGATACTATAACACCAGTTGTTAGCACTGTCAACAGGTGAGTGCTAATTATTTGTGAAACTTCTGTGAAATTTATGAGTCACACATATTTCCTGGAAAAGCTTTTCCTCCGCCCCCACCTGACAGGAAGATCTCTTTTAAAACAGATCCAGCATATTATCAAGATAGATTTCTTCCCTGACACGAAGCTGATACTCCGGCTTCGTCATATAATAAAGAAGAAACTCCAGTATCAGTGCACTGCCAAGTCCCCGGCCTTCAATCTTGAAGTTGGAAAATCCCATAGGCAGATACACATTCCTTATGTCGTCAATACCGATAAATCCAGGATTTTCCATTGCTCTGGAAAAACGATAGCCTTCCCTGATATCCGGTGCCTTGCAGGAAAAATCAGGACAGACTTCCCCCAGATTCTTTCTGCTGACTGCTTCGTAGCAGCGTTTTCTGTCTTTACACCCAAAGAAACAGCACTCATTACACAGAAATTCTACCTTGTCCCTTTGCTCCTCTGTCAGTGTCTGCAACCTGACAAAGGCTTTATTTAACCGGAAATCCGGCACTACATACAGGAAATCTGATCTTTCCACTTCTTCTCTGAACTGTTGAAAATCTGTCAGTACTTTGGTCGTAGAGGAAACAAAATAGAGATTTGGGTACTTTTCTTTTAAGTAATCCAGCAGTAGATCCGAATGAATAATAACTCCATTTCTGATTTCGCTGCCCGCATCAAACAGCCTGCAGAGGTCATTACATTTTTTATCTGAAAGATGTCCTTCTGTAAGTAACGAATTGCTGAAAGTCAGTCTGGCAGAAATTCCATATTTCTCCATGAGAGAAAGAGCCTCCAAAGGATCATGATCTCCAAAGGATGTCCGTCCTCCGCCCCAGATACAGTCCGAGGGTGCCCCATAGACAGATCCAATTTCACACCAGTCATAAAAATATTCCCTGTGAGCATAAAACAGCGGCAAAAAGACACTGTAAAACTCATAAAATTCAAACAACCCGGGAAGATGATAATATGCTGTCTCTTTTTTCACGCTCTCCATGTCCTATCTGTACTCCAGTATTTCTTCCAGCTTCTTTCTTGAAGTAGCCCCACAGAATATTAAAACGCAGTAATCTGGTCTATCGCATACAATGGCAGATTGACGAGCCATTCTTCTTTTTTATAATCTGCCATAGATGCACGAACAGATATTTCAGGTGAAAATTTTTCCTGATAACTCTTCAAACTCTTCGCTCTGAGATTTACCTCTGCTTTTACTTCAACTGGAACAATCTTTCCTCCTGTGTCAACCACAAAGTCAATCTCGCAGGAGCCTCTGTCATTGGTGTAATAATAAATATCCAAATCCTCAATATTTTTTAACTGCTGGCAAACATATTGCTCTGTCAGTGCACCTTTAAATTCTACAAAAAGATCATTTCCATCAAGCAGCGTATGCTGACGCAGTCCGGCCATACAGCCAAGAAGTCCAACATCCACTACAAACAGTTTAAATGCCTTCAGGTCCTCATAAGCCCGCAAAGGAATACCTGCCGTATTGACACGGCTGATTTTATGAACAAATCCACAATCACTGAGCCACATAATTGCCGCCTCATAATCCTTCGCGCGAGCCCCTTCCCTGACAAGGCCATAAATAAACTTCTTATTTTCCTTCGCTAACTGAGAAGGAATACTGTTCCATATCATACGTAATCTCGGAACGATTTCATTAGGTGCATGCTTTGAGAAATCCTGTTCATAGGCCATAAGAATCCGCCTTTGAATTCCGCGAACCTCATTAAAATCTTTATTCTCTGCGAAGCTTTGCACAGCTTCAGGCATACCACCAACATAATAATAGTGTTTCAGTGCGTCAATATATGTCAGCTTAAAACTTGTGATCATTTGAAAATCCCGTTTGTCAATCAGTTCAGCAAATCTTTCCTGCCCATTTGCCATCAGAAACTCTCTGAAAGAAAGAGGATAAAGATTCATGAAATCTACCTTGCCAACTGGAAAAGATGTTCCCTGATGCAGAGCAATGCCAAGTAAGGAACCTGCACACACAATATGATACTGCGGCGCATTTTCATAAAAATATTTAAGTGAAGAAAGCGCCCTTGGAACTTCCTGTACTTCATCGAAGATCAATAAGGTATTGTCAGGATCAATTTTGTGTCCTGCATACAATTCCAATCCCATGATCAGACGCTCTGTATCCAGATCAGAAGCAAATAATTCTGCCATTCTGGAATTGGAATCAAAATTGATATATACAGTATCTGCATATGCCTGTTGTCCAAACTCCTTCATCAGCCAGGTCTTACCAACCTGACGTGCTCCTTCTATAATCATGGGCTTTCGATGTTTATTTTGTTTCCATTTTAACAGCTTTTCAATCGCAGTCCGGTACATACTTGCACCTCCATTATTCTCTATATAAATGTATCATAAGACATATTTGCAAAAAGTACAACGAACTTTTGCTCGTTTATCACATTTTTTACACCGAACTTTGTAACTATACCATCATTTTTTACATTATAATTATCATTTCCATGTATCCATGTATCAAAGATTTGTTTTATTTCCCACACTTCACGAAAGTTTATCAATCATTTCTGAAAACAATTCGGCCTTCAGCCAGTCATTCAATTTGGCCGCAATCGGCGTGAATCTGGTTACAACGGTTCCGTCAGGTTTTGTTTCATTGATGTAATTCTGACAGTTCCTTGCTGTAATAGTCGTAGATGAGATTCTGGAAAGCAACGCTTGTCTAGGCGCACAATCCCAATTTATCGTTTTATCACTTCTTCCAACGTTATAACCCTTCCATATCCAGATTCACTATTAGCTTTCCAATTTTCCGTTCTTTTAAGAGATAGCACATATAGACAGGAAGATATACTACGGCTCCCTCCTGTTCCACATTTGCTACCGATAAAACATATGCCTTCTCAATATGATAATCGGGAATTTTCATAAAGTTATCCAAGGCTTTGTGTACCTTGTAGGCTTTCCCGGATTTTACCTCAATTGGAACCACTTTTCCCTCCATTTCGACCAGAACATCCAGTTCCCCTATATTTTTCTTTTTGCAGAAATAGGGTTCCAGACCATTGGAAGTTAATTGCTGGATCACAGCATTTTCAAAGTGAGCGCCGTTATTTACTTCGCTGTTTTTATTGATCAGTTCCAGTTTGGTTTCCGCCGGATATGCACTGGTAAGCAATCCGGTGTCATTGGAGAAAAGCCGAAACACATTGCTGCTCTTGCTCGCTTTGAGAGGAATAATGGGAGCTTTCACGTTATATACCGGCAACGCGACTCCGGCATCTTTCAGCCCCAAAAAACTGTTTTCATATCTGTCAAACTTTAGCTCTTTGTCCAGCATTGTAAATACAAACTTTTTATTCTGTTTGTTTAATTCTGCCGGAATGATATCATAAATAGATATCAATTTTAGTTTTTTATCTTCACTCTCATATTGAGAGAAATCCTCTTTGTATAGCGCTACGATATCCCGTTGTACTTTATCCACCTCCCGAATATCTTTTGTAGCAATATAGCTTTTTACCGCATCTGGCATGCCTCCAACAATAAGGTAGATAAAAAACAGAGACAATAGCTTTTGGTGTATGAATTCATCCACCGGCTGGTATGCTTCAAATTTTTCTTTCAACATTTCCAAAGTTGTTTTTGACACATTATTCGCTATCATGAATTCTTCAAAATCCATAGGATACATTCTTAGGAACGTTAAATATCCCACCGGAACCGACGCTATTCCCTTAAGCTCTACTCCTAATAAGGATCCGCTCATTACATATTTGAAGCTGCCTTCTTCGACAAGAAACTTTATCTTTGTCACTATTTCCGGACATTTCTGTATCTCATCAAAAAAAACGACAGTTTCCTGTGGCTTACAATCTTCCGGCATAATCATTTTTAATTTCACCAGAAACTCATCCGCACTCATTTTGACATTGAGATAATCTATCAGATCCGGCTGATCTATGAAATTTACTTCAAACTTGCGATATCCGCTTTTGGCAATTTCCTCTCTTATAAGCCAGGTCTTTCCAATCTGTCTGGCTCCTGTCACCAATAATGCTTTATCAGAACTTTTCAACCATTCTTCTATGATAATGGAGTCTTTTCTATACATAAATTTTCTCCTCCCTTTTTAACAATACCTCTTTTGCCCCGTTTTTTCAATATAATTCATAATATTTTGCCCCGTTTTTTCAATTTTATCATATGCATTTTGCCCCGTTTTTATCACTGCACTAAATTGACTTACTTTTCCGTGTATCGGTATATAAATACTGTTTATTTCATGCAATCATCCAGAAAGCGGCAGCAAAAGAAAGGGAAGGCAACCTAAATTGCCTTCCGCTCATTCTAAAACCCAGATTTAAAAATTCCCTGCAAGTGTTGTCTCAAACGCAGGCAGATAGTCGCTGATAAAACGATCAGCAGCGCTGCTGTCATACTTGGTGACCTCCAGATGTATGTTCAGTCCTGCCCCATTTTCCTTATCATAAATCAGATATCGCTGATAAGCTCTTTTATTACTGTTGTCATCAAAGTCAGTCATCCTGTATACCGTATATCCATCTGTGTCTGCCAGTATGACATCATCAGTGGATGGCAAAAGTGCAACATTTGTCGTCTGGCATTTTACTGTTATCATAAAGTTATCAAATGCAGCCTCTATACCGCTGTCCGTATATCCTGTAATATACTGTCCGCCAGGAGCAAGTATTGTAAGTCCATCCAGTCCCAGACTTTTATAATCATAAACAGATTCATCTATTTTAAAATCAAGACCAGCTACTAGTTCTGTCATATCTGATACTGTAACTGCACCGGTATCAACATCCACATCCCCTATCACTTCTTCGTACTGGGGATCTGATGATTCATCCCCTGCTTCTCTGATCTGCGGTACAAGAGATACATTGGCACCTGTTCCATCTGTCTTTTCCTCCAAAGCTTCTCTGTGCAGTTCAGTCATGGTTTCCTGATCCAGATCCAGATCAAGTCCCATTCCCTCGAAAATTCCCTCCTTCAGCTGTTCAATATAATCCATCATATAGGCACTTCTGTCTACACCCACTTCTTTTCGTATTTTCAGATTTAAACGGAAAAGCACCTCATCTGCCTCACTTGCTTCCTCACTGTTTCTGATATAAAAAGTTGCTTCTGCCACTGTTTTTTTACCGTATAGCTTGATCTCATAACTTAATGTATAGTCTCCATTATCCAGACTGTTATACTGACAATATACACTTGGCGCAACATTAGTCGGTACATTCCGTTCTGCCATATCCTGCCCGTTTGCAAAGATTTCTCCATCTACACCGGTGCCGTTCGTGAACATCCGGCCGCCGCTTCTTTTCTCCGTGACAAATCCAATACTGTAGTAATCGCTCATATTGGGATTAAATATCTCGTAAAATTTCATGTCATCGGCTTCTCTTAACTCACAGCCTTCTACCACAGGAAGCACAATATCAAACGGATATGCGTAATTATTGCACCGCTCCTTCATGGAAATGTCTGCCGTATCCGTAATCCGGAACTGTTCATCCCCGGCCAGTACATATTCGTCCTCTGCCGGAGTACTCTGTTCCTCCCCGCTTTTCTCTATCGTATTTTCCTCTGCCACATTTTCTTCTGCCGCTTCTTCCCCGTTCACTGTTTCTTCCATCGCCGTATGATCTGTACTGCTGCCTGTCTCTTTGCTGCCACAGGCCGCCACATTCAGACACAGAAGAAGTCCAAGCAGTAAAACAATATTTCTTTTCAATGTATTCTTATCCTCTCTTATAGACCAAAGAAATCCCTTAAAACGCCAAAATAAAATTTCGTGCTGGCTGTTTCCTCGTTCATCTCTGTGCTGTCAGTTCCAAACTGCTCTTTGAAACTCTTTGCATACTGCAGATCCTCCAAATATTCTGCAAATCTGTCAGGTGCTTCCTCCACTTTGCTCTGTGTTTCCTCCTCCGGTTCTTCCTCTTCTTCCGTATCAGGTTCTCCATACAGCAGTGCTGCATTCAGTCTTTTGTCAAAGTCATCCTCTTCTGCTTCCTGCATGTCTCTTTCGTAAAATTCTGGCACAGTCTCCTCTTCCTTCTTCTGCTCATCTCTTCTCAGGCTCTCAAAGTCAACTGTTCCTGCTACCAGCTTTCCATGTTCAAATGGCTTCTCATATCGGAAAACCTGCCGTGTTGCCACCTCCAGGATATTTACTCCTACAGACACTTTAACATCTGAACCCTGAATCTCCGTCCAGGCGTGTGTATAGTACTCCTCGCCATCTTCCTGCCATACGGCCATGGCCACACAGCCATAGGACAGCCTTGCATACATTTCCTTCAGATCCTTCCAGTGCGCATTACAGTTACAGACCAGATTAATAAGGTTTAGTGTATCTTCTGCCAGAATGATCTCATCCTGTGAAGGCAGATAATGCTCTATATTTTCCTCTACTTCCCACTGTTTCACAACATTGCCTCCTCTTCTGCTCCATCCACTTCCATCATAGCCACACTTGCATAACTTTTCGATGAATTTCCACCATTTGCTCTCATAAGATTACAGATTCCATGAACAATTCCATAAAGAACCAAAAGACCGACAAGTGCAGCCAAAACCATTTTAGGAAGCATCATCGGCTTATCACTTTTATTTTTCAGATATTCCTGTACCTTTTCCTCACTTACAGGATGTGCAATCTGCTCAGGACTGTCCCAGTCATCCCGAATTTCCACTCTTCTTACCTTTCTGATATCGCCATCCTGAATCTGATAATCATTCATATTTTCCATTGTCCTTTACCTCTCTGCGTATTTTAAATTTGCCATTGTCTTCCATATCGGAAATGTATCATCCTGATTTCCGGTACTGATCTGTGTATATACCCTGTTTTCTCTTAAAACAGTTTCTTCATCTGTGATTCCGGGGATTCCGTTTTCGAAATAATAATAATGGTATTCTCCTTTCTTCAGTCCGCCCTTATCACTGAGTTCTTTTCTTGTCGCCTGCATATGATCCCTCTTTTTCTTATCCAGAAGAGCATACGGCAATAATGCCATATACACTCTGTCCATAAAATTCTCTCCCCGGTTTTCCGTTCTCCTGTTTTCCACACTTGCAATCTGGCTGCTTATAAATGAAGCATCACCAAAAGCAAAATCAATCGGTACCCTGTTATTTGTAACACTCAGCTGCAGATCGCCGCCCGTAAGCATGGTACTGTAGCAATACGGATCTCCGGCAGTGATCACACCTTTTGACTGCAGAAAATACTCAATCGCCGTGATATGATCCTGATTCTGCAGATAAACGTTATATACACTATGTGTTTTACTTCCTATTTTCTGTACCCAGTTTTTATCTTCAAAATTTCCTGTAAATACACCACCCCTATTTTTGCATTCAACCACATAAAGCCAGTTATCTGTAATGATGATGGCATCTACTTCCTGATAATTTCCGTTTGGCATAGGTACACATACATTAAATAATGTCTTATGCGGCACCTTTAATTTCCGGCTCATCACATAAGCGTTAAACTCACCAAGCAGTCCTTTATCATTTAAAACCTCTTTTCTTGTGACACCTGTTGCAAGAAAATACTCAGATTCCTCCGGCTTTTCAAAGAAACAGGCTACCGCTCTGACATCAAAAACAAGCAAAAACAGAATCACCAGCAGCAATGCTGTCAACAAAATTTTTTCAATCCACGCTGCCTTATCATAGCTGCCCTGATAGCAGACCATAATCACGAAAAAGGGCAGTAACGCCAGGAAATAAGCCCACATGCCAAGCCGCTGGAATTTTTTAAACCCCTTAATAAATCCACTTCCAAAGGTCTGGAAAAAAATACTGTTCATGAATAAATCTAACATCTTACTATCCTCCATTTGTATGTTTTATATCATTAAGTACCCTCATAATTCTTTTGGGTTTTAAATATTTTTATTTTTTTCTGATCAGGAAACTTTCCTGTAAATATAATCGGGAATATCCCGGAAGGCATAGGTATCCCAGTCTTCTGTGTCAGGAATATCTACAAACACCATTCCCTCTTCATTTAAATAATAAAATGCGATTCTGCGATCTATCGGATTTCCTTCAAGATCTGTCAGCTTCAGTATTTCAAGATCTTTTCCCTGAAAATGAAGTTCCTGCCCGTCCAGTGTCCAATATCCCTCATATTCTCCAAGGGTCAGATAAAAATCATCAGAAATATATTGTTTTTCTGAACCGGTCTGCTTCACATACATTGCCTGACCGGAAGATCCTTCCTCCGGCTCCCACTTTTCGTACTCGTCTAAATTTTCCACCTCTGCTATTGTTTTGGGTTCTGTTTCCGCTGCCTCTCCTGCCGGTATTTCCTCATCTGTCACTTCTGCATTTTTATCCGTTTCTTCTATTTCTATTAATCCTCCATCCTCACTTGTCAGTGCAACCTCATTTTCAACCTCATCTTCTAATGTTTCTTCACTGATTATTTGCTCCTCATTCTCCGGGATTTCTGTTCCATTACCTTTTACTGCATGGATAATTCCCACAGTTCCAAGCCCTGCTGCACCTATGATTCCTGCAACGATCACTGCTTTTATTGCCGTGCTGAAAGAAGCAGATTTCGTCATGCCCGCTGCAGCCCTGCCTGCTGTTTTTGCTGCTTCAGCTCTGCCTGTTTCCTCTGTTGACTCGGCTCCACCTGTCACTTCCTCCGCTTCCTTTGCAGATATAGAGTTTGCCTGCAGCCCCACATTCCTGCATGCACCGCAATAGATTTCCTGTGCTGTCTGCGCTGTAAGTGTAGTTTTATCCGCCATCAGCTTAATGGCATACCAGAAGACAGGAAGTGCAACCACATGCAGTCGGTACCCCTCTTTCTTCTCCTTTTCCTCTACTCTTCCTCTGATATATTTTCTTGCATAATTAAGCCGGCTCTTGATCGTACCTGCTGAGCATTCCATCAGTTCTGCAATCTGCTCCACCTTCAGCCCGTCAAAATAGTAGGCAACAACTGCTGTTTTCTGCAATTCCGGAAGTTCTTCTATTATTCCTCTGATAATGTCGGCCGTTGCCCTCTGGTCTGCGGTCAGCTCTGGCATGGAAGAAATATCATTGCTCTCAAGGGCATCAAATATTCCTTCTGTCTCCTCTGTTAATAAAACCTCTTTCCGTTTCCTGTAGATCTTCATTCCCTGATTATAAGTTATCCCATCCAGCCAGGAATACAGAGCCTCCGATGCCTGTAATGTATGTATGCTTTTATATGCTTCTGTAAAAACGATTTGCGTCAGATCCTGTGCATCTTCTTCCTTCTTCATGATCTGCCTTGCCCTGAAATACACTCTGTTGTAAGTTGCGGAATATACTTCATTAAAGCCTTTTTCTTCACCATTTTTCATCTGTTCTATGGCTTTTTTCAAACTGTCTTCCATAATTGTCTCTCCTTTGTACTTTGCTCCCGGCAGAATAACTGTCTGCTCCTTTCTGACAATAAGTACCGGCAAAGTACATACTGGTTTTAAAAATATCTTACTTCCTTCCTTACTCCTTGTCTACAAAAATATACCCAACATGCTGGGTATATTTTCCCCCTGTTTCTGACCATATAATAATTTTAAGGAGTTTATCAATATGATGTCATTTGCCCCATTGTGGAAAACATTAAAAGAAAAGAATTTATCTACTTACAAATTAATTAATGAATATGGCATCAGCAAGGGGACGATAGATAACCTGAAACATAACAGAAATGTTACTCTACTGACTGTTGAACAGCTCTGCCACATTCTGGATTGTAAGGTAGAAGATATTGTTGTTTATATAAAAGATAACTAAAAAGGAACCGTCCGGCATAATTCATATGCCAACGATTCCTCCTATATCCTTGCTGCGGCTTCTCGCCGCCAATCCCTTTCCTTTGAATCCTCCGAAAGCAGACGGATTTTTGTTTCAGCCAGAATTCATTCAGGACATTCAGAATATCCTCTTTTCCCTGGTCGGTACTGATGACAACCTCACAATAATTGATCTTTTCCATCCCCGTCACTGTTGTTTCAAGCTGCATGATATAATCTACATGGGGATTCTCGTACAGTCTGACCAATTCCTCCTGTATCCTGGCCTTCATTTTAAAGTTCAGGGCATATTTCAGATTTCGCTTCATACTGTAATTCTTGTCAGTTCCAAGAATACTGTCCACAAATATGGCAAGTGGATTTCTTCCTTCCATGGCTGCCGTTGTAGTCGTCATGCCGGACCATCTGGGATTGATCTCAATAATAAACCACTCTCCGTTCCGGTAAAGAACATATTCCTTATACACATTGACACTGATACTCTTATTTTTCTTTTCGGCAATATAAAGCTCATGATGAATATAGATCCCCTTTGCGGCTTTCACAAAGCTCCGGAACATGATATTACTCCGCCACTTATCAAAGGCAGCTACCGAAACAAGGGTATTATTGGCAACTGTGCTGATTCCCCTTTTCTGCAGTTCTTCTGCGATCAGTGCTGTTTTGATCGGTACCCAGTCAAAAGGAACTGCCCCCGATGCAATTGCAACAGCCACATCCGGCTTCTGCTCTGCGATCAATTCTGCTGTCTTTTCTGCACTTATTCCGCTCTCCAGAAGGACATACTTCACATGCTCCGGCCTTCTGCAGATCTCCCCCTCTGCCACATCGAAAAATTAGTGGATGGTTGCTGTGCGGCCGCAGAAGAGTCTTGGAATAGTATTCCAGGGCTCTTTTTGCTATAGGAGAAACTCTTTCATGGAAAAAGAAATTAAATACTCAACGTCTGAACAACAACCAGAAAAACTGTTATCTCAACATCTCATTATTAATAATAGGAAACACGCTCTTATTGGTTTAAAATTATTTGGATATTCCAGCCTGATTAAAAGCTATCGTGATCCATATATACTCAAAATAAACAATACTGTATATTATCGAGATGGTATAAGTTTTGAACAGATTTCTTCCCTTTATTTTTTGATAAAGCCATTCGAAATACTGTCATGGTCATGCCTACCCTCAGGATATTACATACCTTGGCCAAATTCTCAACATTAATATTACCCAGGAAAATATTGTCTGGATATCCCCAAAAAGTAAAAAGTATCATCTTCTTCCACATTGCTCAGGTTTAAGCGAATCTAAAAAATTTTATTTAAACGATGCCGTTAAAAATGGATACATCCCATGTAAACGCTGCTGTAAAAGATAATAAAAGGCAGCCTCCCTCATCAGGAAGCTGCCTTTACAAACTCTGTCAGTTTCTGTCTTGCGTCCGGGCTCAGATGCTTTGGTACCTGAATCTGGATCACCGCATATTCATCACCTTTTTCCGAAGCATTCTTCATGGATACGATTCCTTTGCCCTTCAGCCGGATCTTTGTTCCGGACTGGGTTCCTTCTTTGATCTTGCAGCTTCCCCTGCCATTTAAGGTGGGTACGATCGCCTCACCTCCAAGGGCTGCTGTTGCAAAGGGAATTTCAACTGTGGTATAAATGTCCATGCCCTTCCGTTCAAAGCCGGGTTTCTTAAGGACATTGACCTCTAGAAGCATATTACCGGCACCGCCGCCATTTCTGCCCGGCATGCCTTTGCCTTTCAGCCGGATCTTCTGTCCGGAATCAATACCTGCGGGAATATGCACCTGCAGGGACTCTTCTTTCCCGTCTGGTGACCGGAAATGGATCACCTTATCAGCGCCAAGGGCTGCCTCTTCAAAGGTAACATCCACCTTAGCCAGAACATCCTCTCCTTCCTGGCTGCGACTTCTGCCCCCTCCTCCAAAAAACCCGCCATCGTCCTCAAAATCCTGCGTGCGGAAGCCTTTGGAGTGGAATCCACTGCCAAATCCCTTTCCTTTGAAGCCTCCGAAAATACCATCAAAAATATCATCCAGATTATCTCCGGAATAATGGAACTCCTGATAGCCGCCACCGGGACCGCCATTAAAATGGAAGGTACCATCTGAGCCAAAACCGCCCTGATAGCCACCGGCTCCGGAGTTGCCGCCCCCTTCGTCAAAGGCAGCATGGCCAAACTGATCATACAGTTTTCTCTTTTCCTTATCACTTAATATATTATAAGCCTCCGTGACTTCCTTGAATTTCTCTTCAGCGGAGGGATTGTCCTTATTCATATCCGGGTGATATTTCTTCGCAAGCTTACGGTATGCTTTTTTGATCGCTGTGTCATCTGCATTTCTTGCTACGCCAAGTACTTCATAATAATCTCGCTTATCAGCCACTGTTCTCACCCTCTTTTCTGCTTATTCAAAAAATGCCCCGGAAAGTCCGGGGCAGGTTACCTGTCATCCTTCAATGGCAACATGTTTCTTTGTTTCCACTGCCTTCGCTTCCTTCTTTGGAACATCCAGCTTCAGAATACCATTTTCAAACCTTGCATGAATATCGGTATCAAGGATATCCTCACCTACATAGAAGCTTCTGCTCATTTCACCGGCATAACGCTCTCTGCAGATGTATTTACCTTTCTTATCGGCTTCATCCTTGTCAAGTCCCTTGGCTGCTGATACAGTCAGATAACCGTTTTCAAGCTGAACCTCGATCTCGTCCTTCTTGAATCCCGGCAGATCCATGATCACTTCATATCCCTCATCGGTCTCCCTGATATCTGTCTTCATCATGTTCTTCGCATGCCTGCCATACAGCTTCTTATTTACATCCGGGAATCCAAAACCATCCATTAAATCATCAAAGAAATCTCTTCCATATACACTAGGCATTAACATAAGTCATTCCTCCATTCTTTCCTCTTCCTTTGTTCTACATGTAATATAACACCTATTATTAGCACTGTCAAGAGGTGAGTGCTAATTTTTTGTGAAGATTTTGTGAACGCTGCGAGTCATGCAAAATGGAGAAAAAATGCCCAGTAAGCTTAGCCACGGGCTAATAATTTCTTCAAAAAATTCATCTTCCCGCCTGGTAGTCAACTAAAACAGTCAAAAATCAACCACCTCTGTTCGATTGGTTCGGGAAAAATATGTTCGTTGTGAGACACAGATTCGCACGACCACTATGGATTCATGGGCCGGATTGGAACACAATCTGCGGTATAAAAAGGAGCGTGCGCAGGATTGCAATACGAATCAAAAACTAAAAAAATGTGCGTCACTCTTGGCTGAAAGTGATTCGCTAATGTAGAAAATTGCGGATGAACTTGGATTATTTTGGAATATATAAAAAATTATTATTAGTATACGGACAGTTATTGCTGACCGGCGAAGCAGGGATACCCTGCTTCGTCAGTCTTTTGGCTATGCTTTTTAAATTTAGGCTAATATAGTTTAGCTATATACAGCAGTGCCCCATCTTTTCCAATGCCAACCCAATCAATTGATCCGTCTGATCTGCCATGAACAGTGGGATATTCAGCACATCATCGTCCAGCTTCAGATTGTCCAATGAGAAACGGATGCGGAGCTTGACCTTGTCAGGAAACAGTTCCTTAAACTTCTTCATACTCTTGCTGGTTGTGTTGGTTTCGGATTTGACCTCCACGGGAAAGATGTCGTTCTCCCGCTGAATGAGAAAATCCACTTCGTAAGGCGGGTTGTTCTGGCTCCAATAACGGGGCATGACTTCAAACTGAATAATTAAAGTCTGCAGCACAAAGTTTTCGGTTAATGCGCCTTTGAATTCAGTAAAAAGGCGATTACCTTCGCCAAAGGCAGTGGGAGAAAGCTGTGCCAGACGGCGGAGCAGTCCCACATCCACCAGATAAATCTTGAAAGCAGACAGGTCATCGTAGGCTGCAATCGGCAGGCTGGGAGCTAAGCTGCGGTAAACCTTATGCACCAGACGGGCATCTACCAGCCATTGCAAGGCATCCTCGTACTCACGGGCTCGTGCTCCTTCCTTGACCACTTTATAGATGAACTTCTTGTTCTCTTTTGCCAGTTGAGAAGGAATGGATTTCCAGATCATTGAGATTTTCGGGAACTCGCTGAGATTAGGATGTTTTGCAAAATCACGCTCATAGGCTCCGATGATTCCGGACAATGCTTCCTGCATGGCAGAAACATCCCGTGCTTCCGTCCACATCAATACCGACTCCGGCATACCACCGGTGACATAGTACATTTTCAGCTTCTCATACAGCGGATTAAAGAAAGCATCAGGGATGGGTTCAAGAGTGTCCACCTGTTCCAGATACTGTGCCAGATTTTCATCACCGTTAGCAAGCAGGAATTCACTAAAGGTCATCGGGTCAATCTGCATAAAGTTGACCTTACCCACCGGAAAAGAGGAAGGTTTCGCCAGAGCAATACCAAGCAGAGAACCAGCGCAGGCAACGTGATACTGCGGTGCATTCTCGCAAAAATACTTCATAGAGCTAATGACCTTAGGGCAGTCCTGCACCTCATCAAAAATGATAAGGTTTTTTTCAGGCACGATTTTTTGACCGCTTGCCAGTATAAGGTTTTGTAGAATCCGATCCACATCCTTGGTTGTTTCAAAAAATTGCTTATATTCTTCATTTTCGTCGAAGTTAAAGTAAGCTGTATTTTCATAATAGCGCCTGCCGAACTCTTTCAGAATCCAAGTCTTACCCACCTGACGTACGCCCTTCAAGATTAAAGGCTTGCGGTAGGGAGAATTCTTCCAAGCCAGCAATTTTTTTAAGATAAATCGTTCCACAGAATCATTCCTCACATTTTTATTCGTGTTTTTGTACTAAACAATCACACTTTTATTATATGTGAAATCTATGATAACTACAACCAAAACACAAAAATATTTAATTCCATTTGGATATTCACCAGCTGTGGATTATTTCTCAATGCGCCAGTTTCCAGCTTACCGCCTGCTGCCTTGCATCCACAAATCTCTTATAAATACCTTCCTGCTCCATTAGCTGCTCATGTGTTCCCTGCTGCACAATTTTTCCTTTGTCAACAACCACAATCTGATCTGCATGTCTGACTGTTTTTAATCTGTGGGCAATCATGATAATCGTTTTTTCCTTTGTAAGTGCATCTACTGCATCCATCAGATCTTTTTCATTCTCCGGATCAACATTGGCCGTTGCCTCATCTAATATAACGATTGGTGCATCCTTCATGATTGCTCTGGCTATCGAAATACGCTGCTTCTCACCACCGGAAAGTGTGGCTCCGCCTTCTCCGATTACTGTGTCATATCCATCAGGAAGTTTACTGATGAAATCGTGACAGCACGCTTTCTTTGCCGCTTCCAC